>JGI10214J12806_10162000_pt1 | contig 12944 bp, 11 predicted proteins | sample WisConreferecore_FD_12806 | JGI IMG/M metagenome (IMG submission 12806)
GCTGCCGTGCCGGTCAAGAAGTACCGCCCTCCCGCCGCGACGCGCGCCGGCCGCTAGCCTCAGGGCCGGTTACCGTTCTATTAGGTAGAACCTAGTTTTATTCCGAGCCGGGCTGGCTGCCGCGTGCGTTCACGCGCCGTAGCGGCGCCAAAGCAGCAGGCCATTCAGCTTTTGTTGCGCCCGCATTATAACGATACGGCGTTCGCTCCAATGCAACGCACCAAGACAAGCAAGCGCCGGCCTTCGGCAAGGAACACTCGGGAGAAATCATGAACAGGGAAGGAAGCAGTATGAGGCTAATCGGAAGAACCGCGCTCGCGGCTGCGCTGCTCGCGTTGGGAGGCTTGGCCCCTGCCGCGTACGCTGACGATAACCAAAGCCGCAATCCGAGCAGCGGCATGAAGCCTGACCTCAACGATCCGCGGATCTCGGGCGACTTCGACTACGGCGTATGCCGCGGCACCGACCCGAAGTGCTACCACAACTGGGTAGAAAACCGGCAGAACAAGGTGCTGCTCTACACCCGCACCGCCGGACCGCGCCACGCCAACCTGGGCACCGCCCTCGCCGCCGGGCTGAACCCGCCGCTCAACACGGGTTCGAGCGCGAACACCGTGCAGACCGCGCTCAAGGCGTGGCTCGAGGCCGAAGGCATCGCAATGGACTGGACCGAGGACGTCAATACGCTCGCCGGGGCCTTGGGGCCGAGTTCGACGTACAAGGCGGTGATCTTCGCGAGCACCAGCCGCGACACGCTGTGGAAGCACGGCACGGCCATCGCGCCGGCCTCCGCGGTCAACACCACCACCGGCGCGCACCTGGACGCGGGCAGGACCGCGCTGCGCCAGTTCGTGCGCGCGGGCGGCGGATTCGTGGGGATCCACAATGCCTTCGGCACCGAGTACAACTGGACCTACTACGAAGGCCTTCTCGGAAACGCCAACTACTACGACCACGGCCAGTTCCAGGACGGTACCGTGGAAACGGTCGCGCAGGATCCCTCGACGGCGGGCCTGCCGGCGCGCTGGCCGTTCAGGGACGAGTGGTACAACCTGCGGCCGTTCCCCACCAAGGTCAAGTTCCTGCTCACCGTCGACGAGGAAACGCTCGCTACGCGCCGCTCGACGCACCCGGGCCACGGCAAGTTCCATCCGATCGCCTGGTGCCAGTACTACGACGGTGGCCGTGCATTCCTGACCACGCTTGGGCATGACCGCGCGGCGTTCACCGACGGGTCCGGGTTCGCCGGTCAAGAGCACTTCAAGAAGTTCATCGTCAATGGGATCAAGTCGGCGATGGGCCTGACGGCGTTCTGCACCGGCAACCAAGGCGGGAGAGATCGCGACGACTGAACTACGGCAAACTCCGTCCGTAGTCCTGTGTTTCCGGGACCTGCTTCGGCAGGTCCCGGATCGCTTTAGGGACTTGAACATGCACCCCCTCATGAGCGCCGTTGCCGGATTGGCATGCATTGCAGCATCGGCTGCCATCGCCCAACCGCCCCCGCAGCGCTTTTCGCCCAGTGCGTTGACCGATGTGAACGGCACGCTGTTGGTACTCGCCAGGGACGACCAGCACGGCTACGAACTGTGGAAGATGGAGCGCGCCGCAACCAAGCCCGTGCTGGTGAAAGATATCTTTCCCGGGCCGCGCAGCTCATACCCGAGCGGCCTTACGCGGTTCGGCGAGCTGGTGTTGTTTACGGCGAACGACGGCGCGTCCGGCCTGGAGTTATGGAAAACGGACGGGACCGCGGCCGGCACGCAACTCGTGAAGGACATTCTCGTCGGGCCGGGGGACTCGCTCCCGAACTCGTTCACGGAGCTCAACGGCGTGCTGTATTTCGTCGCGAACGACGGACAGCACGGCTTCGAGCTGTGGAAGACGCAAGGCACGCGCGAGAGCACTGTGCTGGTAGCCGATCTTGTGCCGGGCGCGGTCGGATCGATCCCGCGGCAACTCGTCAGGGTGGGCAGCAAGCTCTTCTTCAGCGCGTACGACGAGCAGGCCGGCCGCGAGCTGTGGGTGAGCGACGGCACGGCGAACGGCACGCGGCGTGTGAAGGACATCCGCCCGGGCCCCGAGGATTCGAGCCCCGAGCTTCTCACCGAGGTGAACGGAACATTGTTCTTCGTCGCGCGCGACGGCACTCGCGGGCTCGAGCTCTGGAAGAGCGATGGCACCGAGGCCGGTACGGTCCTGGTGAAGGACATTCATGCCGGCCCGGACAGCGCGTGGCCGCGTTACCTTACGAACGTGGGCGGGACGCTCTTTTTCAGCGCCACCGACGGAAAGAACGGATTCGAGCTCTGGAAAAGCGACGGCACGGAGCAAGGCACGCTGCTGGTGAAGGACATCCATCCCGGTCACGGCAGCTCGGTCCCGACATTTCTTACCGAAGTGAACGGCACCCTGTTCTTCGCCGCATCCGACGGCGTACGGGGCGTCGAGCTTTGGAGAAGCGACGGCACCTCGGCCGGTACCGTACTGGTGAAAGACATCCACCCTGGCGCAGGCCATTCCGTGCCGCGACATTTCACGAAGGTCGGCGGACTGCTCCTCTTTGCCGCCAATGGCGAACACGGGACGCGGCTGTGGCAAAGCGACGGCACCGCCGGAGGGACGGTGCCCCTAGGGCACTCGCACGGCAGTCTCATGCTGTCGAATCCGCGCGAGCTGGTCCCCTCGCACGGCAACCTTTTCGCGATCGCCGAAGACGCCGCTGGCAGCACTTTTCTGCACAGCGTCGAGGTCAAGCCGCCGCTTCCCGAGCGCGCTGGCGTGGTGCCGTGGAAGACCTTCGCGCAGGTCGACGTGCAGCGCGCCAACGGCCGCTTCGTGCCGGAATTTTCGCAGGTGGTCGCCGCGCTCGACCAGAAGACCGTTACCGTGGAGGGATTCATGTTCCCCCTGGGCGACGACGACCTCCACGGGATATTCATCCTTTCCGCAGTTGCGCCGGAGTGCGACATGCACATGCCCGGCGGACCCGAGGCGGTGATCGAGGTGCATGCCGAGCGCCCGCTTGCCTACAGCGACGATCCGATTACGCTGGTTGGAAAGCTGTCGGTGCTGAAAGCGGAGCCAAGCGGCATCTTCTACCGCCTCACGGCGGCGATGCCGGTCAAGTAGCGAGGTCTTCGCGCGAAAGCGTGTATTGCAGTCGGTGCGCCTCGACAAGCGGCGCATCGAGCGCCCCGTTTTCCACGAACTCGCCAGCATCCAGCTTCGCCATCGCTTCCTCGCGGTGGCTCATCGCGAGCAGGACCCAGTCGAGCCCCCGGTCGCGGCCGCGGATCTCCTGCTCCGCGGTCATGGCCGGCGTGGCAGCCGCACTCAGCAAATGTGCGGCGGCAAAGCCCGTCGATCGGGCCAGGTTCGGCAGCGCGCGGCGCGTCAGCCAGCCGCGTAGCGTCGGTTCGCCCCCCGGCGCGGGCGCGAAGCGAACAAGCAAGGTTGCGCAGCCGAGGCCGCGCCCCAGGCTCTCCTCGACGCGGCAGAATCCGCGCCGCATGTCGCGGTAGCTCCTCATCATCTTCTGCGTCCAGGGCGTGGGATTGTTGAGGCGCTCGAGGTAGGCAGCCGAGCGGAGCACGCCGATATCGGCCACCTCGTAGAGAACCAGATACCGCGGGCCTCCCTGGAGCGCTGCCCAGCGCGAGCCGCGCACGAAGCCCGGTATCGAAAGCCTCTCGGGCAGATGCTCGCGGGTGTGCCAGTCGTCGTGCTCTTCGGCCGCCGCGGGATCAATGTCGAACGACAGCACCATTGCCGCGCTGCCAAGCAAAGCCATGCACCCCTCCAGGCAAGAAAAAGGCCCCGCTCTTCGCGAGCGAGGCCTTGAGCTTACTGCCTGGAGGAACTCAATACACTTCGATCTTGCCGGTCGGGCGCGGGCTGTAGCAGTCGTTGAAGAAGAACTCGCCCTTCTCCCTGAACGTGTACTGGAACGATTCGCCGGGCGCGAGCTTCGGGTTGAACAGGCCTTCGAAGAACTGGGTCGCGCAATGCGGGTTGGGATTGTCCTTCGGATTCGTGAAGGTCACGGTGGTGCCCGCAGGAACACGCATGTGAGTGGGCGCCATGCCGTTCACTCCGGTCGACTCTGTCGTGCCGATCGCGCCGGTTGCCGAGCGCGTGCGCGCGAGAATCACCGTATTGGCCGGGTGCGAGGGATTGATCTTGGGTAGCTCGGCGCCTTCGACCGGGCCGCCCGATACCGGCCGGCGGATGACCGGCGGCGTCGGCGTCGCGGCTGGTGGCAGTTTGCCGCCGACCTTGAATGCCCAGAGATAATCGCCGCGCGGCGCGGAGTCGCCGTACGGAATGCCGGTGCCGCCGCCGTAGACCGCGACGTACTGCTCGCCGTCGATTTCGTAGGTGACCGGGCTTGCGCTGATGGCCGCGCCGGTCTGGAAGCGCCACAGCTCATCGCCGTCCTTGGCGTCGAGTGCGAGCACGTTGCCATCGGGCTGGCCGATGAACAGCAGGTCGCTCTTGGTGGTGAGGATGCCATTGCCGTGCGCAAGCGAGTACGGCATGTGCTTCTTCCACTTCACGCGGTTGGTGCTGGGATCCACCGCGACGATGCCGCCGGTCTGGTACTCGCCCGGCGGCCGCAGTCCGTTGCTCGCCTCGGTGACCGAATGCGCCGCCGGCACGTTGCCGAAGCCGGTGTACATGAGCTTGGTGCTCTGGCTGAACGACTGGTGGCTCCAATCTGCCCCGCCCCCGTGGCCGGGGGCCGCCAGGATTGGCGACAGGACCGGCACTTCCGGATGGGGCGTGAATAGGCACGCCTGAACATAATTCGGCACCGCGCGGTTGGGATCGCCCGGAACCGGCCCTCCGAGCGGCTCGTCCACGATGCAGCTCGGGATGTTCGATATCACGCCGGCCGGCGGTTTCGCGCACTTCTCGCCGGCGCAGTACCAAGTGCCCTGGCGCGGGATCGGCTGTGTCGCGGCAGTTGCCTGGCCGGGCATCTGCGGCACCGGAACCTCATCGATGCCGAGCGGCGCGCTGCCGTCGGTGCGATCCAGGATGTAATACATCCCTGCCTTGCTGCCGTAGACGAGGAGCTTGCGCAGCTTGCCGTCGTCGTCATCCCGGCCGCGCCGGTCGTCCCGGTGGTCCCGTCCACGCAGCTTCACGTCCACCAGCACCGGCGACATGACGTTGTCCATGTCCCAGATATCGTGGTGGAGCGACTGGAAGTGCCATTTGTACACGCCGGTCTTCAGGTCCAGCGCGACCACCGAGTTCGCGAACAGGTTGTCCCCAGGGCGCGTGCCACCGTTCTGAGAAGATCCGCCGCGCACGTTGCCGAAGGCCCAGTAAACCGTGTTGAGCTCGGGATCGATCGCCGGATGGAGCCAGGGCGTGCCGCCGCGGCGCGAGCTCGCCGGCGCGTTGCCCCAGGTGTCGTAGCCAAGATCGGTCGGCTGCTGCGGGATGCCCCAGAAATAGGTCAGCAACGTCCCCGTGGTCGCGTCCACGGACAGTGCGGCGCCCCTGTTCCCGTCGTTCGTGCCGATGTAAAGCCGCTTGTCGTGGTACACCAGGGCGACCTTCTCTACATTCCCGCGAAACGCAGGATCACTGTCCGACGTGGGATATTGGACTGTCCATGCGACTGCGCCGGTGTCCTTGTTGAGCGCGAACAGCCGGCCGCCGTCCGCCAGCGTGTATACGAACCCGAGGTCCTTGGCCACGGCGACGCCGCGGCGCGTAATCCCGCCGAACGGCGTGGTCCATTTCCATTTCGTCGCCCCGGTCTTGCCGTCTACCGCAACCAGGTTGCCGAGCGCGGACTCGAGGTAGATGACGCCGTCGACCACCACCGGCGTGCTCTGGTTGGTGCCGTCGTTGAGGCCGCCTTCGATGCGGTTCAGCCACACGGCGCCCAGCTTCTTGATGTTGCCTTTGTGAATGTCCTTCAGGCGGGAGTAGTTCTGGTTTCCGAGATTGCCACCGACCTTCGGGAAATCGGCATCCCCTGCCGTGCAGCAGTCGTCCAACGCAGCGGCGGCCGCTCGCTTGCCGTGGCGTCGACCATTGTCGTCTCGATCATCGTCATCGGCCGTCGCAACCTGAGAACCGCTCACCATCCCGGCAGCAAACAGCGCCGACACCAAAAGCTTGAGCTTCATTACTTGTCTCCCAGCGGTTAGTACGCGCGCACGCGGTGCCTGCCTAGTTCTATCAGGCAGAACCTCATTCTAAAACTGTAGGTGCCACGGTCATGCGCTGTCAACGCCGAAACCGGCCAACAAAGCAGACGGCAGGAGCTTCTTTGGGCTGCGACGCTAGTTCGCTTTGCCCAGACTGATGATGTGCTGCGACGGCAGGCGGACAGGAACATTCTGGCCGCGCGCGTCGAACGCTATTGCTTCGATGCTGATCTCGGTGAGTGCGTTCTCTTCACCGATCGCCTTGAGGCGCAGCCGATTCGACGCGCCCCGATCCTGCGTGCTGACTTCGAAGACCGCCCGTCCGGGACGCACCACTTTCGCCCCGATGACACTGAGCGCCTCCGCGTCGTAGGTGAGTTCGAGGGTGGCTTTGGCGGCTGCGCTGCCGGGAGGAATCGTGACGGCCACGGGGATCTCCCGGCCCAGCGGCGCCTCCTCCGGCACATTGACTACCAGAGGACCCTGCGCAACGACCGCCACCGTGGGCAGACGATCTGGTTCACCGGGCTGGCCGAAAGCCATCACCTGCAAGACGCCAAGGGGGAGATAGCGCAGCGCCGCACGGTTACGCTGGATGCTTTCGACCTGATACGCGCCATCGACGGTGTCGCCGACGTGAACCATCCGGCTTCGGCCAGGCGAGTCGAGGAAAAGGAAGGGCGTGCCGTCGACGACTCCGCTTCCCCCATACGTGAAGGGCAGCTTTGGCGGTGCAGGCGGTGCGATGGCTACTTCAACTGCTACCGCCGCGGGCGCCCGCTTCTGCGCGGGCACTGCCGGCCTCCCGCCGAACGCGTCCCGGCCCGGACCGATGAGCGCCCGCTTGCTGATCAGATCCGCGGGCGTCTGCGGAAGCGGATCCGCCGCCTGTATCGCAGTAAAGCTGAAGGTGCCGGCCAGCGCGAGCGACACCGCTCGACAGGCCGGCCGAACAATGCGCATTGCGAGCCCCATCATCCAACCGAGAGTACTGGGTGAAACGGCGTTCCGCCACGTCGCCCGCCCGCATCTCGGGGTCAACAAAACAGCCGGCCAGGTGGGTTTTGTTGCAATCGGGGCGCTGGCTCCTGGGAAGGCGGCGAAAGGGCGGGGGTATCATCCGGGCGTTTATCCACGATTGGCGTCCACGCGTGACTACCCCCTGCATCATTACGGTTGCCATCACCGGCTCCCTTCCAGGCAAGAAGGACAATCCGGCCGTGCCGATCTCGGTCGAGGAGCAGATCGAGTCCACACATGAGGCGTTCGAAGCCGGCGCCACTCTCGTGCACCTGCACGTGCGCGACGACGAAGGCAAGCCGACCTCCGACCCGAAGCGCTTCGCCAGGGTGCTCGAAGGCATCCGCAAGCACTGCCCTGGCATGATCACCCAGCTTTCCACCGGCGGGCGCTCCGGGACGGGCAAGGAGCGCGGCGGCATGCTCGAGCTCAAGCCCGACATGGCCTCGCTTGCCACCGGTTCGGTCAACTTTCCGACGCGGGTGTACGAGAACTCGCCCGAGCTCATCGAGTGGCTCGCGGCGGAGATGCTGAAGCACGGCGTGAAGCCGGAGGTGGAGGCTTTCGACCTCTCGATGATCTTCCAGGCGGTGGCGATGCTCAAGGCAGGAAAGATCAAGGCGCCGCTGCACATCCAGTTCGTGATGGGGGTCAAGAACGCAATGCCGGTGGATCGCGAGGTATTCGAGTTCTACGTGAAGACCTTGCAGCGGCTGGCGCCCGACGCCACCTGGACCGGCGCCGGCATCGGCAAGGACCAGGTCACGGTGAGCCGCTGGGCGGCCGAGCTCGGCGGCCATTGCCGCACCGGCCTCGAAGACAACGTGCGCATGAACCGCGAGGAGCTCGCGCCCTCCAACGCAGCTTTGGTGCGCCAGACGGCCGAGCTATGCGTGCAATACGGCCGCCGTCCGGCCACGTCCGCGGAGGCGCGAAGGTTGCTGTCGCTATGACGATCCAGGAGCACGTGCCGGAGCCCTCCAATCCGCTGGGGATCGACGGCATCGAGTTCATCGAGTATGAAACCACGCAGCCGCAGGCCTTCGGCGATCTGCTCCAGCGTCTGGGCTTCACACCGGTCGCGCGCCACCGCTCGCGCGAGGTGATGCTCTACCGCCAGGGACCGATGAACCTGATCGTCAACTCCCACGGCACCACCGCCAGCACGCCGAGCGTCTCGGCGATCGCGCTGCGGGTGCGCGACGCCGCCTTCGCGCACAAGCACTCGCTGGACCTGGGAGCCTGGGACATGCCGACGCGTGCGTCGGCGATGGAGCTCAACATCCCCGGAATCCACGGCGTGGGCGACAGCCTGATCTACTTCGTCGACCGCTACCGCGACTTCTCCATCTATGACGTCGATTTCCTGCAACTCCCGGGGGTGAATGCCAACCCCGCTCCGATTGCCGGACTGCACTACTTCGGCGTAGTGCAGGCGATCCTCGGCGATCGCACGCGCGACTGGCTCGACTTCTACCGCAGCCTGTTCGGGTTCTCGGTGCTGCCGCGCGGCCAGTATTTCGGCGTGCTGCCCAAGGGCACGCTCCTCGAGAGCCCTTGCCACAAGTTCTACCTGCAGCTCATCGAGCCGCCTGCCGGTGCAGACGAGATCCACTGGGAGGAGGGCCTGGTGCGCGTCGGGCTGGGCGCGTCCAACGTGCCCGCTGCAGTGAGCGCGCTGCAGCAGCGCGGCGTCGTGTTCGTCGACCACGGCTCGGTGCAGCCCAGCGACAAGGGCGCGCTCACCCAGTTCTACCTGGGCGGCGTCACCTTCGAATTTGTCGTAAGTCACCTGAAAGCATGAACCTCGACCATTTCGGCATGGACACCATCACGCTCGCGGGTCCGCTGGAGGCGAAGCTGCGCGCGGTGAGCGCTGCCGGCTTCACCCAGATCATGCTGAATTCGGCCGACATCGTCGGCCACCCCGACGGCGAAAAGGCGGCGATCGATGCGGTGCGCGGGAGCGGGCTGCGGGTCACGGGCTTCCAGGTGCTGCGCGACTTCGAGGGGCTCTCGGGCCACCTGCACGCCTACAAGGTCGACGTCGCCAAGGCGATGCTCGAGATGTGCCACGCCCTGGGATCGAACGTGCTGCTCGCCTGCTCGTCAACTTCGGCCCACGCGAGCGGCGAGGCCGAAGCGCTGGCAAAGGACCTGCAAAAGCTGGCGCTGCTCGCCGTGCCGCTCAACATCCGCGTCGCCTTCGAGGCGCTGTCCTGGGGCCGCTACGTGAACGAGTTCCCGCAGTCCTGGGACATCGTGCAGGCTGCCGACCGCGCCAACCTCGGCATCTGCCTCGACTCCTACCACATTCTCGCCAACCGCACCGGGCTCGAGCGGCTGCAGGAGATCGATCCGAACCAGGTGTTCCTGGTGCAGCTCTCCGACTTCATGTGGCAGGAGCTGCGCTCGCCGCAGGACCGCATCGAGACCGCGCGTCATTTCCGGGTCTTCCCCGGCGAGGGAGTACACAGCGAGCAGCTCGCCGCGCTGGTGCGCCAGATCGACGCCATGGGCTATCGCGGCGACTACAGCTACGAAGTGTTCAACGACGACTACAAGCAGCTGCCGCTGCCCATGGTATGCGAGCGTGCCAAGCGCTCGGTGAAATGGGTCAGCGACCTCGTGTCGCGGCGCAGCCTGCCGCTGCGGCGCGCGAGTAAAGTTCGGCAATGAATGCGCTTTCGATCTACGAGGAGTTGACCGCAGCGCGATCCCGCTTCATCCGGGTGGACGAGCTGTGCCGCCTTACCGGCCAGATCCATCCCAAATCGTTGCCCGCCGAAGAGGACCTGAAGGCCGAAGCGCAACTCGCGCAACGCGACAAGAAGGGGCTGGAGAAAGCGCAGGGCGAATTCCTCGCGCAGATCCTGGGCGACCCGGTAGCGGGCACCCATCTTTGCCACGCCATGCTGTTGCGGCGCGAGGACTCGCGGGAGAAGTTCGCGGAGTTCGACCGCCGCGGCGCCCTTGACCTTCCGGGAGTCCATCTCGAGAGGCAAGGCAAGGCGGCCGTCATCACGACGCGCAACCCGCGCTACCTCAACGCCGAGGACGAAACCACGATCGACGGCATGGAGATCGCCGTCGATCTCGCGCTGCTGGACCCGAAGACGGAGGTCTGCGTGCTGCGCGGTGGCCCGGTCGAGCACCCGAAGTACGCCGGGCGCAACCTGTTCGGCGCCGGCATCAACCTCACCCACCTCTACCAGGGCAGGATCCGCTACCTCTGGTACCTGATCCGGGATCTCGGCTTCGTCAACAAGATCTACCGCGGGCTCGCGTTCAAGGAGCAGTCGCCGGAGGTCGCCTCGATCGAGAAGCTCTGGATCGCGGCGGTGGAGGGCTTCGCCATCGGCGGACATTGCCAGGTCCTGCTCACCATGGACTACATCCTCGCCGAGGAGGATGCGTACATGACCCTGCCCGCGCGCAAGGAAGGCATCATCCCGGGCGCGGCCGACCTGCGCCTGCCGCGCTTCGTCGGTGACCGCCTCGCGCGCCAGGCCATCATGGCCGAGCGGCGCTTCGACTGCGCCAGCCCCGAGGGGCGGATGATCTGCGATGAAGTTATTTCAAGAGAAAGCATGGATCAAGCGCTCGCGCGCACGGTCGAAAAGCTCACCAGCTCGGGAGTCGTGAGCGCCGCCGGCAACCGGCGCGCGTTCCGCGCCGGGCAAGAGCCGCTCGACACGTTTCGGCGCTACATGGCGGTGTACTCTCGCGAGCAGGCACAGTGCCACTTCAGCCCCGCGCTGATCGCCAACCTGGAAAAGCACTGGAACGCCGCGAACCGGAGATAGCAAGATGAAGATCCTTGTCCTGCACGGCCCGAACCTCAACCTCTTCGGCCGGCGCGAGCCCCACATCTACGGCACGATGACGCTCGCCGAGATCAACGAGAAGCTCCAGGGGCTCGCGCGCGAGCTGAAAGTCGAGCTCGCTGTGCTGCAGTCGAACCACGAGGGCGCCCTGCTCGACTTCTTCCACCAGCACCTGGATCAGGCCGACGGCGCGCTCATCAATCCCGGCGGGCTCACCCAGTACAGCGTGTCGTTGCACGACTGCATCAAGTCGATGCCGTTCCCGGTGATCGAGGTGCACATGTCGAACCGGCACAGCCGTGAGGAATGGCGCGGCGAATCCATTTTCTCGGCCGCGGTGAAGGGCACGGTCGAGGGGTTCGGCTGGCGCTCCTATTCCGCCGCCCTGCGCCTCATCGTCGAGCTCGCGCAGGAGAAGAAGAAGTAGCAGCCGTGTCCGACGCCTGCCTGGTCGTCGTCGACGTCCAGAACGATTTCATTCCCGGCGGAGCGCTCGCTGTCGCACGCGGCGGCGAAGTGGTGCCGGTGATCAACCGGCTCGCGGCACGCTTCGACAACGTGGTGCTCACCCAGGACTGGCATCCGCGCGGCCACGCCTCGTTCGCTTCATCCCATGCCGGCAGGAAACCGTTCGAAACCATCGAGCTTCCTTATGGGATGCAGGTGCTTTGGCCGGATCACTGCGTGCAGGGAACTCCGGGCGCGGCCCTGCACGCGGATCTGGATGTGACCAAGGCGCAACTAGTCATCCGCAAAGGCCATCACCGCGCCATCGACAGCTACTCGGCCTTTCTGGAAGCCGACCGCAAGACCAGCACCGGGCTCGCCGGTTATCTCAAGGAAAGAGGATTCACGAAGCTTCATGTCTGCGGCCTCGCCACCGACTTCTGCGTCGCGTGGACCGCGCTCGATGCGCGCGCCGCCGGATTCGATACCACCGTGATCGAGGAAGCGTGCCGGGCGATCGACCTCGACGGCTCGCTTGCCCGCGCCTGGTCCGACATGGCCTCCGCCGGCGTGAAGCGCGGCTGACAACAACCGGGTTGAAAACGTGGTCCGTCCCTGATTAGCGGCTTGCCTCCAGGCGCCGGCTGTAGAGCGACATCGCGAAGCAGAAGGCGAAGTACACCAGCGCGGCGAAGAGGTACGCCTCGACGCCGAAGCCGCTCCACGCCGGGTCCGTGAGCGACACCTTGACCGTCGAGAGCAGATCGAACAAGCCGATGATCAGCACGAGCGAGGTGTCCTTGAAGAAGCCGATGAAGATGTTGACGAGCGGCGGCACTGCGATGCGCAATGCCTGCGGCAGGACCACGTGGAGCATCTTCTGCCAGTACCTGAGGCCGAGCGCATCGGCCATCTCGTACTGGGTCTTGGGGATCGCCTGCAGTCCCCCGCGTACCACCTCGGCGAGATAGGCGGCAGCGAAGAGGATGAGCGCGATCTGCGCGCGCAGCAGCTTGTCCATCGTGAGGCCCGGCGGCAGGAACAGCGGCAGCATCACCGAGGCCATGAAAAGGACCGAGATCAGCGGCACGCCGCGGATGAGCTCGATGTAGCCGACGCACAGCGCCCGGATCACCGGCATGTCCGAGCGCCGTCCAAGCGCGAGCAGGATCGAAAGCGGGAACGCGAATGCGATGCCGAAGGTGGTGAGGAGCAGCGTGAGTATCAGCCCGCCCCAGCGCTCGTTCTCCACGTACGACAACCCGAACAACCCGCCCCACATCAGCACGCCGATCGCGACCAGGCCGGCGAGCCACAGCAGCGCCAGCCACCAGCGCCAGAATGCCCTTGCGAGACTGAAGGCCCAGAGTCCGATGAGAAGAATCGTGGCGAACGCGGGTCGCCAATGCTGCTCGTGCGGGTAAGTACCGAAGAGGATGAAGCGGTGCTTCTCGGCGATGAAGCCCCAGCAGGCGCC
>JGI10214J12806_10670872_pt1 | contig 12895 bp, 11 predicted proteins | sample WisConreferecore_FD_12806 | JGI IMG/M metagenome (IMG submission 12806)
CGGATGTATTCCTGACGCACGACATTCGCCACAACCGCAAGGTCGCGATCAAAGTCATGCACCGCGATCTCGCGGAGCTGGTCGGCGTCGAGCGATTCCTCCGGGAGATCGAGACCACCGCCAAACTGCAGCACCCCCACATCCTTCCGCTCTTTGATTCCGGTTCCATCGACGGCACGGTCTTCTACGTCATGCCGTACGTGGAGGGGGAATCGCTGCGCGCGCGGCTGAAAAGGGAAACGCAGCTCCCGATCGCTGACGCGTTACGCATTGCCAGCGAGATCGCCACCGGTCTCAGCTACGCCCATCGTCATGGCGTCGTCCATCGCGACATCAAGCCCGATAACGTGATGTTTCAGGATGGCCAGGCCGTCCTCGCCGACTTCGGCATTTCGCTGCCCAAGACCGACGACGATCATTCGAGCACACGCTTGACGCAGGCCGGCGTCAGCCTCGGCACACCGGCGTATATGAGCCCGGAGCAGGTGACGGGGCAGGAGGTTGATCACCGCAGCGACATCTATTCGCTCGGCGCCGTGGCGTACGAGATGCTCGCCGGTCAGCCGCCTTTCACCGGCGGGAGCATGCAGACGCTCCTCAGCAAGGTGATCTCGGAGGATCCGCGGCCGATTGGCGAGCATCGCAAGTCGGTTCCCCCACAGGTGGCGGCAGCAATCGCGAAGGCGCTCGAAAAGCTGCCCGCCGATCGCTGGCAGTCAGCCAGTGAGTTCTCTGACGCACTGAAGATTCCCGCGACACACACCGGCGCAGGAATACTCCCATCGAAGTGGAACGTGATTCCGTGGGCGCTGGCCGCGATGCTTGCGCTTGCGCTTGGATGGGTCGCGCTTCGCAATCCACGCGGGGACGCTCCGGCGAGTGGTGTCGTCCGGTTCCGCGTCGAGTTCGAGAACGGCGTCGTGCCCAGCTTTACGCCGATCGTGCGTCTCAGCGCGGACGGCCGGCAGATGTTCGTGTCGGCGATGGTCGATCGCCGGGAGGAAGTGCTCCGCCATACGTTTGATCGGGTGGGAATGGACGTGATCAAAGGTGCCGGTCAGGGCGAGCAGGGGACTGGCAACAGTCGTCCATTCGTGTCGCCGGACGGGCGATGGGTCGCGTACGCGCGGCAAAAGAAGCTGTGGAAGGTGCCCGTCGAGGGTGGCACGGCGATCGAGCTTGCCAGGGCCGAGTGGTCGGGCGGGAGTTGGGGCAGGAACGGCAAGCTTGTGTATACGCAGGCGTACAACACCGGGCTGTGGATCGTCAGCGAGGGAGGCGGCGACGAGCGCGAGCTCACGAAGCCGAATTCGAGCAAGGCGGAGCTCGGACACTGGTGGCCGCAAGTGTTGCCCGACGGCGATCACGTGTTGTTCACCGCCTATCGCGTACCCCTCGAGAGCGCGACGATCGAAGTGCTCACGATCAGCACGGGCGAGCGAAAGGTGCTGTTGACGGGCGGCGTGAACGGCTTCTACGTGCCCACGGGACATCTGCTCTTTGCCGTCGGAGAGACGATACGTGCGGTTCGGTTCGCACTCGATCGACTCGAAGTGCAGGGCGTCCCGGTCTCGGTGGTTGAAGATGTGGCGATGAATCTGACGGATGGCGCGGCTGCCTTCGACGTGTCCGAGACGGGAACGCTCGCGTATCTTCCGGTTGACTCCTATGTCGCCGACACCGAGGTGGTGCTGGTCGATCGCAAGGGGAACGAGTCGCCAGCGCTCCCCAGGCGCGATCGCTACAACAACCCCCGCCTCTCCCCGGACGGAGGGCGCGTGTCGGTCGATATCCGGTCCGCGAATTCGTCGGGCGATGTCTGGGTCTTCGAGATCGGCCGCTCCGGCGGGACGCGCATCACCGCTGACGCTGGCCGTGACTTCGGGGCCGAATGGACGCCTGACGGCAAGCAGCTCATTTACAGCAGCGAGCGGCCATTCTTCGATCTCTATCGTCGCGCGGCAGATGCTACGCAACCTGCTGAAGCGCTTCTGAGCGCCTCGCATGATCACTACAACGCTACCGTGTCACGCGACGGCAAGCTGGTCGCGTTTTCAGTGGCCGTCCCCGGAGGAGAGATCTGGACGATGCCGCTGCAGGGCGCGAAGACAGCAACGCCGTATTTCGCGAACGGCTTCAACCTCGGACACCCGACGATTTCCCCCGACGGGCGATGGATGGCCTACGATTCGGACGAGTCCGGCCAGGGCGTCGACGTCTTCATCCAGTCGTTCCCCGATCCGAAACAGAGACGCGTGAAGGTGTCGCCGGCGCACGGATCGGAACCGCTGTGGACGCAGAGCGGTCGTGAGCTCGTGTACCGCGAGGGCGATAAAGTGATGTCCGTCAGCGTCGACCCGGCGACCGGCGCGAGTGGACCGCCGACGATTCTGTTCACCGGCCCGTACCCTGACAATCCCGGATGGACGCGACCGCGTAGCTACGACGTCACGCCCGACGGCCAGCAGTTTCTGCTGACCAAGTTGCCTGGCGAGCGCCGGCAGCCTCGCGTCATGGTCGTGCTGAACTGGTTCGAGGAACTGCGCGCCCGCGTCGCGCGTTGAAACGCGCGAGTCCCGTCACGATTCAGTGCGACGCTGCGAGGACCGGCGGTATCGCGAGTACGAGCGCACGCGTGAGAGATAACACGCGGTACGTCACCGATCCCATGCGAGCGCCAAACGCTCCCGCGGAGTGCAGTCCCATCACGATCAGATGCGCGTCGCGCGCTTCAGCAAGCTTGACGATCTCTTCCGAGGGGTCGCCGGTCAGGACGATCGATTCGCTGGGCACCCGTTCTGGGATCGAGCGAGTCATGCGCGCGAGTTCCTCTTCGACGGTGGCCCGGCGGCTCTCCTCGACGCCGGGAATGGCGACGCGAACGCTGTAGGGCACGTGAATCGGTTCCACGACGTAGGACACGATGAGAGGTACCGACAAGGCCTCCGCGATGCCCGCGCTGATCGTGAGCTGTCGGCTCGAGGCCTCACTGAGATCGACCGGTACGACGACGCGCTTGATGGAACGCGCAATCTCCGACAGGGAGTCTGGCGGCATGGCGCCGGGTGGTGTGACTAGCACCGGTACTGTCGTCTCGCGCAGGACGCGTTCCGTTGTCGATCCGAAGAATGCCTTGCGTACGCCGGTCCGGCCGTGAGAGCTCAGCACAATCAGGTCCGCGTGCACAGCGGTGGCCTCGCGAAGGATCTCGATCGCGGGCTTCCCGACCGTGACGCGGAATTCGACCGTCTTTGGCTTTTTTCCGAAGTCGGGAACGGCCGACTCACAGAACCGGCGCAGCTCGCGTTCCGTTTCGACCGCCATCGACGGGATGCTGCCCGCGGTTTTCGCAGCCTGCACGAGCAGCGGGTCGTCGACCGTAAGGACTAACAGGCGCGCGCCGAAATGATTGGCGATGGCGGCCGCGTACCCGAGCGCAGACCGTGAGCCGTCCGAGAAATCCACCGGGCAAACGATGTAAGGAGGTCCCCCCATATGCGTGACCATGATAGACCGGTGTGGTGCAAGAGAGCGGCCACGCCCGTGGGCACGGCCCTGTGAATGCTGGAAGAAATCCGGCAAATTGCGGCGACGGAGAGGTTCGTGTTCGTGCGGACGTCGGAGATCTTTCGCGGCGGCTTGAAGTATTCCGTCCTGCACGTCCACGTGCCCACGTCACGGATCGCGCGCGGTTCCAATCGCGGCTGCGCGGATCCACGTCGCTGTGGCATGGTGGTTGCTCGCTGATAGGAGGGCCCGCCTTGGCGATCCTGGTCGAGGGAACGTAATGACTCTTCCCTTCACACCGGAGCAGTTCTTCGAGGTCTTCGCAGCATACAACCGTTCCCTCGGGATCTTCGCTCTGGGGCTGTGGTTGTACGCGCTTGCCGGCGCCCTGATCCTCGCTCGATCTCGCGATCGTGGCCGCTTCATCGCCGGGCTGCTCGCAGTTCAGTGGGCCTGGGCAGCGCTGGCCTATCACGTGACGTTCTTCTCGAGCATCAACCCGGCCGCCTGGCTCTTCGCCGGACTCTTCCTGATGCAGAGCGCACTCTTCGCGTGGTTGGGCGTGGCTCGCGAGCAGCTCCACTTCTCGTCAACCGGCTCGTGGCGCCACTTTGCGGCGTGGCTGCTGATCGTCTACGCGTTGATCTATCCCGTCGTCGTGCAGGTCGATGGTCATAGATTTCCTGAAGCGCCCACCTTTGGTGTGCCCTGCCCGACCACCATCCTCACCATCGGGTTCTTGTTCGCCGCGGATCCACCGTGGCCGCGAGCGGTCGCATTGATTCCTCTGATCTGGGCAATCATCGGCGGTTCAGCGGCCGTTCTGTTGCGGGTGCATGCTGATGTGATGTTGTGGGCGGCCGGTATGGGGTTGATCGCATACCTGCTCGGGCGAGTTCACGTTGCCACACCACGGTCCCCAGCACCGCGATCCACAGCAGGAACACGCTGATGTTGATGCGCTCCCACAGACCCATCCACGGTGTGGGTAGATTGGCCTGGAGGCGTGGAGCCTCCCAGAACGTCAACGTGCCGAACGCGACGAGGACGATGATGCTCGCGACGGAGTAGAGCCGGAATCGCTTCCCGAACGCCGCGGCTCCAACAGCGATCGCGAGGAACATGAGGAGCACTGTCACCCCGGCCAGAACGACGTGCATCGTGTCGCTCAGCGTGCCTCCACCAGCCGCCAGAACGTCACGTTGGTGCATCGAGGCGAACGGCCAGAGGAGGCCGAGCGACCCGTACGCCAACATCAGGCCCCCGACGACGCGCTGGGCTCGATTGCGTCCCGCCGCTTTCCAGACGCCCCATCCGAAGGCGGTCACGAGCACCGTGTAGACCGCGCCCAGCAACATCCACAGCGTTCGCGTCGGCGCGCCGATCGCGGTCAGCTCGCTGGGAGCTTGTGCCAGGCGGCTATAACCCTCGAATCGGATCGCGCCAATCATCGCGCCATAGAGCAGCGACGAGACGATGCCGCAGAGGAGCGACGCTTTGATCACAGGCGCTCGTCCTCGTCCTGCTTGCCACGACTGCGTTTGACGGCACCGTGGCGCTTCTTTGAGAGCAGTCTGTTCTCGCGAGCAGCCCGACGCGGTCTCGTCGGTGTGCGCTTCTTTGGTGGCGTGGCGGCACGCTTCAGGAGCGTGGTCAGTCGAGTGCGCGCCGCTTCGCGATTCTGAGCCTGCGAACGGTGCACTCGGCTGACGATGACGAGCACCCCGTCGGTCGTCATCCGTCTTCCGGCCAATGCACTCAACCGCTTTTTGACATCGGGTGCCAGCGCTGACTTCGCGATGTTGAAGCGGAGCTCGACCGCCGTAGCGACTTTGTTGACATTCTGTCCGCCGGGGCCCGAAGCCCGAACGAAGCGCTCCTCGATCGTGTGATCGTCAAGAACCATGGTGTCAGTCACGTGAGTACTCCTGGAGCCGGACGGTGCAAGGTTACCGCCAGTCTTATTCGTCGTTGCCGGTGTGAGTTTCAATGACGGTCGCTCGAGCACCGTTTGCGAGTCCGGAATTGTTCGCGGCCGCGGGGAAAGTTCGCACTGGTTTCAGCGCAGGACACCTGAAGTTCACGAGAAGCGAAGTGCTACCATGCACGCGTTCATGAGCGCGGGGACGGGTCCACCGAAGGCGCCGCCGACAACCATCGCCCATTACCGCATCTCGGCGAAGCTCGGCGAAGGCGCCACGGGTGAGGTGTATCGTGCCATCGACACCAAGCTCGGTCGCGAAGTGGCCATCAAGATCATTCCTGAAGACTTCGCGAACGATGCGCAGCGCATGCCGCGCTTCACACGCGAAGCACAGATGCTCGCGTCGCTCAATCATCCCAACATCGCGGCGATCTATGGCGTGGAAGATCGCGCGCTCATCATGGAACTCGTCGAGGGCCAGACACTCGCAGAGCGGATCAAGCAGGGCGCGATCCCCCTCGGAGAGGCGATCGAATTCGCGAGACAGATCGCCGATGGTCTCGAGGCCGCTCATGAGAAAGGGATCGTTCATCGCGATCTGAAGCCGGCGAACATCAAGATCACGCCCACAGGCACCATCAAGCTCCTCGATTTCGGCCTGGCCAAAGCGGACGGTCCGTGGACATCCGCCGTCTCTGCCGAGGAGTTGCCCTCAACGATCTCCGTCGCGCGGACCGGTGCCGGCATGATTCTCGGCACGCCCGCGTACATGGCGCCGGAGCAGGCACGCGGCCGGAGCGTGGACAAGCGTGCCGACATCTGGGCCTTCGGTGTGATCCTGTACGAGATGCTCACCGGCCAGAGAGTGTTCGAGGGTGAGACGCTGACCGACGTGCTCGCGTCGGTCACCCGTCAGGACCCTGACCTCGCGCGTGTGCCTGCGCAGGTCCGGCCGATGCTCGAGAGGTGTCTCGCGAAGGATCCCAAGAAACGCCTTCGTGACATCGGCGATGCGATGCTCCTTCTGACCACCACGCAGGCGACGACGAGCGCCGGGGCGTCGAGCAGAACGCCGTCGATCGTACTGGGTGCTATCGCCGCGGCGCTGGCCCTGGCGCTTGGCGGCCTCGCGTACGTGCATTTCCGTGAGACGTTGCCGGCGGCGGATGTCGTGCGATTCCAGCTCGGGTTGCCCGATAACGTGCGATTCACGCAACTGGGTGTCTCGACGATCTCACCGGATGGGCGCAAAGTGGCGTTCGCGGCGTACGGCGCCGATGGCAATGCGCGGGTCTGGATTCGCTCGCTCGATTCCTCTTCGGCAACACCGTTGGCCGACGCGGGGATCAATCAGGGCACCTTCCCATTCTTCTGGTCGCCGGACAGCCGGTTCATTGCCTTCGAGCAGGGCGGGCGCCTCAAGAGGATCGCCGCTGACGGTGGCGCACCGCAGGTCATCGCTGAGCCTCAGAAGCCAGTCGGTGGTGCGTGGGTTCTCGGCGGCTCCTGGAATCGCGACAACGTGATCATCATCGGCACCAGCGATGGTGTGATGCGTGTCTCCGCGGACGGCGGCGCGCTGACGCCGGTCACAGCGCTCGGCAAGGATGAATTCGCGCATACGTTCCCGGCGTTCTTGCCCGATGGCCGGCACTTCGTGTACTTGCGTGCCGGTATCGTCGGAAGTCGATTCATCGCCGTTGGAGATCTGGACGCGGCGCCGGCCGCCCAGAGCGTCGCACCTGTCTTGAAGACGGACATCGCGGCGCTCGTCGTTCCGACGGCACCCGACGGATCGCTCACGCTCCTCTTTCAGCGCGATGCCACCGTGATGGCACAGGACTTCGACAGGCGGACGTTCACCCTCACGGGAGAACCAGTGGCGGTCGTCGATCAGGTCATGAACGTGACCGGCGCCGGGCTCGGATATTTCTCCGCATCGAATACCGGCACACTCGTCTACCGCTCGCTCGCGACGGATCAACGGCAACTGACGTGGTTCAACCGTGACGGACAGGTGCTCGGCACGCCCGGCGAGCGCGCGCCGTACGGTCTCGTGAAGCTCTCGCCGGACGGCACCAAGGCGGCCGTCGTCCTGAACGTCGATCTGCGCGTGCAACCCCCCAACACAGACATCTGGATCGTTGATCTGGTCAAGGGCGGGAGCACCAGGCTCACGTTCGATCCGGCGAGCGACACGACGCCAGTCTGGTCGCCCGATGGCAAGTGGATCGCGTGGCAGTCGAATCGCGACAAACAGCTCGGTCTGTTTCGAAAGGCCGCCGATGGATCAGGCGACGAAGAGCGGTTGAGCACGTCCGCTGTCCTCAGTAACCTGACCGACTGGTCGCACAACGGCTATCTGATATTCGCCTCGATGGGCGATCTGTGGGCCCTGCCGGCCGAGCCCGATGCCAGCGGGAAGCGAACGCCCGTCGTCATCGTGAAGTCTCCGGCAAATGAGTTTGGCGCGTACGTCTCCCCCGACAATCGCTGGATCGCGTACATCACGAACGAAACCGGGCAGCAGGAGCTGTTCGTCCAGCCGTTCGCGCTCGGTGGCGGTACGACAGCCGGGAAGTGGCCGGTCTCGACGCGTGGCACGATGGGTATGGCGCGCTGGCGTGGCGACGGCAAAGAGCTGATGTTCGTGAACGGCGACGGCGCCATTGTGGCTGTCGACGTTGCGCCCGGGCGGGCATTTCAGGCAGGCGCGCTTCGTCGACTCTTTCAACTGCCTCTCGAACTCCTCTCGCTCTCCCCCAATCGGGGCACGCTCGTCGACGTCACACGCGACGGCCAGCGCCTTCTTCTCATCATGCCGGTGCAGGAGAGTGCACAGCGCGAGCTTGGCATGATCCTGAACTGGCGGGAAAGTCTGCGGAAGTAGACGCGCCGCCGCGCACGTGAAATTCCCGCGGTCTGCGGAAAGTTTCGCGTCCACGAACGGAGTCGCAGTCATTTCTGCACGCCCGGACGCCGGCACAGCCGTTGCTCCCCTGTCGACGCAGCGTCGATCGCGGAGGACGTCAACGTGAATCCACTCGGAATCGATCGTGTGTTCCTCGAAGGCCCGCACTCGCGACGCGCAGAACTGTGGTTGGTCCTGCGCGCATTCCGCGACTTCATCACCGGATTTCGAGCGCTGCACTTCGTCGGGCCGTGCGTCACGGTATTCGGGTCCGCCCGGTATGGTGAGTCGCATCCGCACTACGCGCTGGGCCGCGAGGTTGGGCGTGGTGTCGCGGAGTTGGGTTTCACGGTGATGACCGGCGGTGGCCCGGGCCTCATGGAAGCGGCCAACCGCGGTGCGAAAGAGGCCGGAGGTCGCTCCGTCGGCTGCAACATCGAGCTGCCGCACGAGCAATTGCCCAATCCATTCCTCGATCGCTGGGTCTCGTCGCGGTACTTCTTCGTGCGGAAGGTCTTGCTGTTCAAGTACTCCTACGCCTTTATCGGTCTCCCCGGTGGGCTGGGCACGCTGGACGAGCTGTTTGAGGCGCTGGTCCTCATGCAGACCGGGAAGATCGAGAGTTTCCCTGTCGTCCTGATCGGAACGGACTACTGGCGTCCTCTTCAGGATCTGCTTCATCACCTGGCGTCACAGCAGACGATTGACGTGAGAGATCTGGATCTGTTGATGGTCACCGATTCAGTCAGTGACGCGATGAATCACATCCGTCGCCATACGGTGGAGCGGTTTGGATTGAAGTCCAAGCGGTTCCGACCGTCGCGGCTGCTGGGCGAGACGGCTTCATGACGGGTTGCGACCTGAGTCAGACACCACCGATCTGACGCTTCAAGGGGGGCTGAAGTATGGGGCCATCGCTGGCGTACAACGCGACGATTGTCGGTCGCACGAATCTGACCGACACACTCTCGACGTTTCTCATCCAGCTCGATCAGCCTCCACGCAATCATCCGTGGTTCACTGCCGGGCAATATTGCGTGATTGGCCTCGCCAACAGCGAGCGGCCTGATCTCGGGTCGGTTCGCCGCGCCATGTCGATCGCCTCCGCGCCCGAAGCCAAAGGCCCTCTCGAGTTCTACATTCGCTACGTGGCCAGGCCGGCATCTCCTAACCCTCTGACACACCTGCTGTGGAAACGTGCGACGGGCGATCGGATCTACGTGCGCTCCACCGCAGCAGGTGTGTTCACTCTCAACGACACGATTGGCGCCGACGATCCACGTCTTCGCGTCATGGTCGCGGCCGGCACCGGGGTGGCCCCTTTCATCAGCATGATCCGCAGCGAGGTGTATCGCAATCGGCTCAGTGATCTCTCAAGGTGGGTGCTGCTGCACGGTGCGTCGCATCCGGCGGAACTCGGATATCGCCGGGAGCTGCTCGAGTACTCGGCTGTCAACCGACTGAACTACTGGGGAACAGTAAGCCGACCGAGCGAGGAGCACAACTGGGCTGGCGACGTGGGCCGTGTGGAATCGTTCTTTGCACCCACCCGGATGTCCGATCTCGAGCAGAGACTGGGGCTGGCTGCCAACGAACTCACACCAGACCGCGCCGTGGTCTTCGTCTGCGGGGCGACCGGAACGATCGGCGCGACGCTGACCCTCCTGGTTGACCGCGGGTTCGTTCCCCACGCGCAGGCGATCCGCGAGGCTCTCGGTGTTCCGCCAGAGGCTGGCGACAGCCTGTTCTCCGAACTCTACGACGCCACGCCGGTGATCGACATCAACGATCCAACGGTGATCGAACCGTTGCGCGCCCGTATGCAGGCAGCATTGGTCACGATCCGGACTGCCCGCAACTAACAGATCTCTTCTTCCTCTGCCTCGACCGGCGGTTCGACGGCAATCAGGTTGTCGACCCGCCTGATCCCTGATGCGCCGGCAGCGGCGCGTTCGGCGATGTCCCGCTGGAGCCATGTGCTGACATGGCCTGTCAGCGTCACGACGTTGCCCGCCGCATGCGCGGTTACGTGACGCGCGTCGAGGTCGGCAGTGCGATGGAATGCGTCGAGGATTCGACGGCGAACGTCGCGTGCGGCAACCCCTGGTGCCAGCCCGATCCGGTTGACGACGTTGCACACGCCGCGGATGTGACGGACCGCCTTCTCCGCATCGCGACGTTGGAATTCCCACATCGCTTCGCCAGTCAGCGTGACGTGACCATGGTGAACCGTCGCCTGCACGTTGTCGGGCACTGTGCTGCGCAGCTCGAGCGATCGCGCGACGTCATGGGCGATGTCGGCGTCGGTCCGTTCGAGCTTCAGTCGCACCTCAATGTCGTTGGCTACGGCCAGCACACCGCGGACTCCCTTTGCGGCGCGCTCGGCCGCCAGTTTGCTCGCGTAGGTGTCGATATATCCCGTCAACGTGACGGCGCCATCTTGCGCGGTGACGCCGATCGCACTGGCGTCCACTTCAGGATCCCATTCCAGTTGCTGCGTCACGGCGTCTCTAATCCGCACGTCGATGTCAGAGAGCTTTGCGGTCGCCATAAATGTCTCCTGTCGTACGGCATTCTGTTGAGCATCCCCAATGCCAACCGGGCAAACCCGTCGTGGCACCGTTGTCAGCGAGTCGGCCGCAGGCGCATGGGAAATCCTCACCGCGTCTGCGGAAACTTCCGCAGTGTCTGAAACCAGACGGGAGACAACGACTCCCTGACACGCCACCCGTCATCGCGTATCTCTCCGAAAAAGGGGCTCACGAGCGGGCGGCCGAAGCTCCCGCGCCATGGCACCGGGTTCGCACAGCAATAGATGGGAGCGGACCAATGGCACGAAGACTTCTATGCGCGGCGTTGACGATGACAGGATTCGTCCTGGCCGGCTGCGCCACGATGCAGGTGAGCTCGCATGTGGAGCGTGGCTTGGACTTCTCGCACTATCGAACCTTCGACTGGGGTCCGCCAGACAAGCTTCCAATCGGCGATCCGCGACTCGACAAGGACCCGTTCTTCAGGGACCAGGTAGACGGGGCGATCGAGAAACAAATGGCGGCTCGTGGGTTCGAGCGGTCCGCCACCTCGGAAACACCCGACGTGCGGATTCACTATCACGCGAGCATCAACACGCGCTTCGACGTCCGCGAGGAGCACTACTCCGGCAATTGCGTTGACGACGATGTGTGCCCTGGCCGCGTGATCGAGTACGAGGCGGGCACTCTGGTCGTGGACATCATCGATGAGCGAACCGGCAGGCTGATTTGGCGGGGCTGGGCTCAGGACAGCGTCGAAGGCGTGCTCGGCAACAGGGACAGGCTGAGACGCAAGATCGATGAGGGCGTGACCCGGATGTTCGCGAGATTTCCGCACGCCCGGTAGGGTCGACAGCCACGAGGGAGAATGACGATGGATCGCCTGACACGAATCGAGAGCGTTGCGGCCGCCGCGCTGCTTGCACTGGCAGTCACCAGCTGCGCTCCCGTGCGGATCAACTCGTACGTCCCGCGCGGAGTTGACTTCCAGCAGTATCGCACCTACGCGTGGGGCCCGGCAGATGCGTTCTCGACCGGCGACCCTCGGCTCGACAACAACCAATTTTTTCGCGAGCGCGTCGAGAAGGCCGTCGCCCGGCAACTGGCATTGCGCGGACTCGAGAAGCGGGAGTCAGGGCCGGCCGACGTCCTGATTCACCTGCACGTCCGCTTCGATCAGCGCATCCTGTCCGATGCCATCGATCGTGAGTACGCGCGCTGCGACGTCTCGGACTGCCGGCCGTTCGTCTACGATGCCGGGACGTTGCTCCTCGATTTCATCGACACGCGCACGAATCAGCTCGCCTGGCGCGGCTGGGCCGAAGGCGGCTTTGACGGTGCCATCGACAACCAGGAGTGGATGGAGGCCAGGATCGACGACACCGTCGCAAAGATCCTCGCGCGCCTTCCACTACGAGGAGCACACCCATGACACTCAATCTACGCACGTTGAAGATATGCGCCGCAGTTCTCGCACTGGTCGTCTTCGCCGCCCGCCCGGGTCAGGCTCAGGCTGCTCACAACGACCTGGCTGCCGTGAAGCAGGGGATGGGTGCGAACACGATGCCCGACCATCAGAAGATGATGGCGGAGATGAAAGCATCGCAGAAGAAGCTCGACGATCTCGTCGCTGCGATGAATCAGGCAACGGGCGATGAGAAAGTCACCAGGCTGGCCGCGGTCGTGACCGAACTGGTGGCGCAGCACCGTGAGATGTGCGAGCACATGATGTCCGGCAAGATGATGTCGCCGATGTCCATGATGCAACACACTCCGGAAGCCACGGCGCCCGCGCCGACAGGCAGCCCTGAGGACGACCACGCCGCGCATCACCCGGAGCCCTGACGCGGCAGATGGCTCAGGTCAGACGTGAGTGGCGCGGTGGTAGAACCAGCCCTTCGTCAGCTCGGTGGCGGCGACATACGCCAGTGTGACCACAGCGATCGTTGCGAGCAGTCGCGGCGAGAGCGGCACGAAGCCGACGAGCGAGGCGAAGGGCAGGAACGGAATCGCGAACGTCAC
>JGI10214J12806_10108905_pt1 | contig 12686 bp, 10 predicted proteins | sample WisConreferecore_FD_12806 | JGI IMG/M metagenome (IMG submission 12806)
CCGGCTAAAACCTGAGTTGCACCTGCGTTCAGCACGTAGATGTCCAGATCATTTGGCGAGCCGGCACCGCCGCTCACCGAGAACGCCGGAGAATCCCATTGAAACGACATGAAGCGCCACCCACCGCCGTTTGGCAATGTGATTCGTTGGAAAACGTCTGTACCTCCAGTGCTGTTAAAATTGTGAGCTGTGCCGCCGAAAAAATGCAGCCCTGGCGGTGCTGGAAACGCTCCGTCGGCAAAGACCGGCCCTGGCCTAAACGCGCTCTGATAACTGAAACGTCCTTGATTACCCGCCGCGGAGAAGAAAGCCACGCCTCCGCCGACCACCTGATTGACTACCTGCGCGATAGTGCCGTCCTGGAACATGGGCTCGGCAATATAGAGGACGTCATCGACGAGGACTTTCGCTCCCGCCGCGGCAAGGGACTGAATATTGGTCGCGTAAGAAGCAATTCCATTTAGCGCTGAGGCAAAGGCTAAATTAGCCCCCGGAGCCACATCATGAACGATCTGCAGCATGGCCCTGCCTTCGTCGTCGCCTGCCGACGGCCCAGTGCAGCTCGAGATCTCCTGGATCACCGTCACCGGCGACAAATCGCCGTTGGTCACATCGCTAGATGCGCCGCCCAAACAATTGAAACTGTCCGAAAGCACGCCGACCGTGACTCCGGCACCGTTCACGCCAAGATTTGCTCGAGCTATGTCGGAACGCATGGCGACGTCGCCTTGACTCGTCACTGCGCCCGCGTTGGTGATTGCCACGGCAGATCGCGCGAATCTCAGGCCCGTCAAACGAGCTGCGGCGGGAATTGCGGATACCGGCAGTTGGCCCGAGACGATCCGGCCAAAGGCAACCGCATGTTGCATTCCCAACGACTCCAGATCCGCTTTGAGCGCGTTCACATCTTCAGACGCGACCGCATCAACCACCACACGATTGTCAGCTAGCGTAACCAACGGATCGCCGGAGCTAAATGGTACCGCGCTGCGTTGTGCCAGATACGTGGTGTATTGCTCATGAAGGTTCACCAGGCTGTGAGCGAGCTTCGCCATCGGTCCGTTCTTAGCACTCTGGGCTGACGCGGGTCGGCCGCCCAAGCAAATTAGCAAGACGGCAAGACCGCAAATGACCATCCAGTGTTTCATGCTGTCATCCTGCTTCGCATTGATAGTATCTATCGATTAGGAACGTCGGGTAAGACAGAAGGCGGGGCTCCTTGTAAAACCGCAGTAGCTGCCCTGGCGGCATTTAGGCTCGGCAATTCTGCCATCGGTCGGATGGCGACAATCGGCAACTGACCCGAAACCACGCGACCGAATGCCACGGCCTGTTGCATTCCTAGGGCCTCCAAATCCGATTTGAGAACGTTCGCATCGCCAGACGCCACCGCGTCGATGATAACACGATCATCGACAAGCCGGACCAATGGACTGCTGGATTTGAAGACGCCACGCTTGCCCGAAGCAATGTAGCTCGAGTATTCGTCGTAGAGCGCGATTAACTCCGGCCCGAGCTTTGTCAGCCGTCCGGTCTTACCTGCAGCGGGTTGATCATCCGACGCTGTACAACCTCCGACGCAGAAAAGAAACAGGATTAGCAATGCCCAACCGTAGCCCGGCCGGGTTGACTCTTTGACGAAAATTCCGACAAAATTTCGCAAAACTTAGCGAACCCCACTTGGAGTACCGAGATATTTCCGCTCGAGTTGGTAGTCCGTCATCTGCTTCAAATCTCGCGCCGTTTCTAGTCCAAATTTGTCGGCAATCATTCCGAGGTATCGGCTATTGGTAAAGTACACGTCAAACGCGTGATCGCGAAAGCGCAGCACTTCAGGTCCAGACAAGCGTTTGGTCGGCAATGGTAATGTATCATACGCATGCTGCGAGTAACCGGACCATGTTTCGGGCAGCGGCCAGCCGTCATTTACGGCGAGGGTGTATAACTGCGACCCAGGGTACGCCATTGCGGAATAAAAATTAGCGAACTCGCAATTCAAATCCAGCGCCAGATCCAGCGTCGCTTGCATACTCTGCAGATCGTCTTCAGGCAATCCGAAAATATAATTGCCGATCACGTTGATACCCGCGGCACGGACTTTTTCGATCGTGTGAAAGATCTCCTCCTGCCCGAACCCCTTATCGACGTCATCCCGCACTCTTTCACTCGCCGCCTCGATGCCGAATGCCAGCCAATTGAACCCCGCGCGTTTGAGCTTATCCAGCATATCGTCTCTAACGGTATCGACGCGGGCGTATGCCCAGATGTTTAGATCGTAACCGCGCTCAATAATCGCATCGCAGATGCCATGCACGTGGCGCGGGTTCAACACGAACATCTCATCCGCAATCTTGATATTTTTGACCCCATAATTTGCCACCACATGTTCGATTTGGGCCATCACAACCGAAGGGCTCCAGAATCGATAACTGTTGACGCTTTCCTTCCAGCCCGCCTCTCTTTCGCCGCTTTTAAATGGCGCTTGGATGCAACAGAAGCTACAACGATAGGGGCAACCAAAGGTCGTATAGAAGGACGCGTACGGTTGGCGCTCAAGACCGCCGAAGCAGTGCCAATTATGCGCACGATATTTTTTCATCGGCAGCAGGTCCCAGGCCATTTCCGGCATTTCCTCGTCGAGCACCTTCACCAAGGGGGCCGGCGGGGTCTTCGATAGTACGCCATCAGCCCAATAGCAGAGACCCCGCACGTGTTGGTAATCGGTGTGGCCGGAAAATTTCAAAGCCTGCAACAGGTCGACGAGTGTATGAGGACCCTCGCCATAGCAAACGAAATCCGCAGACTCCTCCCGTAATGTGCGCTCCGGGAGCGCGGCGACATGCCCGCCAACCAATAGCACCTTGCCTTCGGGGTTCTCCTGTTTGATCGCTGTGCAAATCGAACCGGCAGCGGTCATATTTTGCGTCGACGCGGATGGCTGGTGACCGTACACAACGACGGTTGTCAGTAATGGATTCATCTCCGCGACGCGCCTCGCGGTCTGCTCCGGAGTGAGCTCGTCCGCTTCGGCGTCGAGCACCTCTACGGAAAACCCACGTTTGCGGACAAAGGTCGCCATCAGACTTGCCCAAACGGGCGGCTCGATCGCTGACAGCGATGAGCCGAGGGATTGATAGATCTGCGTTCGATTGCCCGGATGGATGAGCAAGAGGTCCAGGTCAGTGTCGCTAGCCATGAGTTCCTTCGCTCATCGGGAGTGCATTCAGCGCTTTGCAAAGCTGCAAAATTTTTTCTCTTTCCAGCCCGGGATAATTGCCGATATAAAACCCGTAGAAATGCACATGATTGACTGCCGGATATTTTTCGAATTCCGTATCGCCCAGGAGTTTCTTCGCATAGGGTTGGCGGAGCTGATTGCCGCCGCCGGATGTCCCACGACGAAACTCGACACGAAGCTCGCGTAAGGTGGACATGACCCGTTCACAAAAAACTGGATTGGCTTTTTTGAGCACTAAGGTCAACGCATAGTTGCAGCTTCCTCCGACGGCGAAATCAGTCTGATATTTGTCCGAATCGAGATGGTCGAGAAACAAGCGCAGGTTTTCCGTCCTGAGCTTATTGTTCTGATCAAGCCGCTTCAACTGCGAGCGCCCAATCACGGCGTTAATCTCGGTGCTGCGAACGTTATAGCCGGGGAAGGCAAAGATAAAATCCGGATTCAAATCCGCATGTCGGCTGGAATAAGAGTTTTTCAGATCTCCGGACTTCGCCTCGCGCACCATTCCATGCGAACGAAGCATGCGCACAGTTTCATACAACTGGGGTTCATTGGTGCAGATCATGCCGCCTTCAATAGTGCTCATGTGGTGCGCATAGTAAAAAGAAAAGTTCGACATGAGCCCAAATGTGCCCAATTTTTGTCCTTGAAATGTAGCACCGTAAGACTCGCAAACATCTTCGATCAGGGCGACACCGCGGTGTTTCAGCTCCGCGAGAAAATTTGCATCGAGAGCGTTGTAGCCGAGCACATGGGTCAAAAAAACCGCTTTGGTTTGCGGCGTAATTTTCCTGAGCGCCTGTTCCGTGTCCATCCCCAGCGTGCGCCGATTGATATCCACAAAGACCGGGTTGAAGCCGCATTGAATCACGGATGCGATATCGGATACCCAGGTCAGAGTTGGGACAATGATTTCCCCGGTTCCATAGGTTTCTTTGAGAGCGGTAATGGTCAAGAGGTTTGCCGAGGAGCCGGAATTGACAAAAACGCTGTGTTCGACCCCGAGCCAGCGCGACCACTCTTGTTCAAAGGCTTCCACCTGGCTCGCCTGAGTAAGGATCGGCACCTCGGGTTGCAAAAAATTGACCAGCGCATCGACATCCGTTTGCTGGATGTTGTTTCGCATCAGCGGCCAATTTAAATCTTCTCTGCAGCTCATGAAGCTAGAAAGGTCCGCGGAACTGGATCTCCTGAAGATCGACGCGTTGTTTGGGCATCCAGCCGTTATCGCCTCCTCTGACGAGATCATAGACGGCGGAAGCAATGGTGGTGGCGTTGGGATAATAAAGATTCTCCAGGATTGGAGTCGGCGGACAAGTCACCGGTGCAAATCCCAACCGACGCACCAACACTGGCCGGATTTGTTGTAAACGTTCGATGACCAGCGCGACAATTTCAGCGCTCGCGCCACAGGTGACCCAGCCATTATCGACAACACACAGCCGACCTGTTTTGCGCACCGATTCGACAATCGTATCGATGTCCAAGGGACTCAACCAGATCGGATCAATGACCTCTGCATCAATACCAGCGGATGCCAGATAGCTCCGCGCATGGAGACATTCGATCTGCATGTAGGAGATTCCGACGAGTGTCACGTCGGAGCCGCTTGCGGTAATCCGTGCCTTGCCGGGCGCGACCGTATACGAGGATTCCGGCACCGGGCCGCGTTGAAAATGCAAGATACGATGCTCCACATACATTACCGGATCGTTGTCACGGATGGCCTGAATCAAACAGCCTTTCGCATCGTACGGTGTCGTCGGCGCCGCCACTTTGAGTCCCGGCACATGCATGAAAAACGAATACAATCCTTGCGAGTGCTGCGCCCCCTGTCCCCAGCTCTTGCCGATCATCGAGCGCACCACAATGGGTACCTGCGCTTGCCCGCCATACATATACCGACTCTTGGCTGCGATGTTGATGAGTTGGTTCATCGCCAACATCAGAAAGTCCATGCGAATATGAACATGAATCGGGCGCAAGCCGGCCAAAGCGGCTCCAATGGCCACTCCGGTCATGGCATCTTCCGAAAGCGGCGTGCCGAACACTCGCTCGCGGCCAAATTTTTCCAACAATCCGCGCGTCGTACCCTGGATCGCTTTCGGATCATCGACGTCTAAGCCAAACAGAATCACCGATGAATCGCGCGCCATTTCCTGCTCGGTTGCTTCCCGCACGGCATCGACGTACGACAGCTCGCGTTCGATTTCACCCGTCATAAACGTCCGTGTAAAGCTCCGACGCCTCGGGCCACGGGCTTTGCTCCGCGAAAGCAAAAGCATCTTTGATTTCAGCTTCCACTTCCGTTTCGATGCGGCGCCGCTCTGCCGGATCGAGGTGAGCGCGTAATTGTTCGATCGGATCGGTCCTTAACCAAACATCAGCTTCTTCTCGCGTCCGGTAGCCGAGCTGAAAATCGTCGCTGGGCCCCACGTGCTCTTTGAGCCTGTAGGTCAAACATTCGAAAAAGAACGGACCGGAACTCCCGGCCCGGAGCTGGCCGACAGATTGGCTGATGCATTCATAAATGCGCTGCACGTCGTTATTAGGGATCTGCTCTGCCGGCATGCCCTGTCCCCGAGCCCGCTCCCAAATGTTATCGAGCTTCTGACGCTTCGACTGATGTGTGTGAATCGCGTAGCGGTTGTTTTCGCAAACAAAGACAATCGGCAGCGCTTTCAGTGCCGCGAAATTTAAACTCTCGTAGAAAACGCCTTCGTCGACGGCGCCGTCGCCGAAAAAACTCGCCACCACCGAATCCTTGCGCTGCAATTTGACAGCATAGGCAAACCCGACAGCCTGAGGAATCGTCGTCCCGACCACGGCGGAAGCTCCCATTACTCGCGCCCGGGTGTCAATCAAATGCATCGAGCCGCCCTTGCCCTTGGCACAGCCATCGGCTTTGCCATAGAGCTCAGCGATCATCCGGCGCAGATTTCCCCCTTTGGCCAAATACAATGCATGGCTTCGATAACTGCCGAACACCACATCGTCAGCACGGAGCGCTTCGCAAACGCCAACCGATACCGCTTCCTGGCCGATCGAAAGATGCACCGGGCTCTTTATTTTGTCGCTCGGGTAAACCGCGGCAATTTCCTCTTCGACCCGGCGAATCCGGTATAAAGCCCTATAAAATCGCGCTTGCATCTCGTTTTCTAATCGCCCCTTCGTGCACCAACCACTGGTAAGTTCGGATCAAACCGTCTTTCAGCGAAGTTTTCGGTCGCCAGCCCATTTTTTGCAGAAGGCTCGAATCGAGAAGTTTGGCCGGCATACCATCGGGCTTGCTCCGATCGAACACCAGATTTCCTGCAAAACCGACAACCTCGGCAATGATCTCTGCCAGTTCCCGGATAGACCAATCTGCGCCGACGCCGATGTTTACCGGGTCAGCTCCGTCATAATGCTCCATGAGAAAGACGCACGCGTCGGCCATGTCGTCGGCGAAGATGAATTCTCGACGCGGCAAGCCGCTGCCCCAGATGACCACTTCACTTTGGCGAGAGATTTTCGCTTCGTACATTCTCCGCATCAGCGCTGCAATCACATGGGAATCTTCCAAGCTGAAATCATCACCGGGACCGAAAACATTCGCGGGAATCGCTGCGATAAATTTCGCTTGAAATTGCTGCTGATACGCGCGGCACAAATACAGTCCGGCTAGCTTGGCGATCGCGTAGGACTCATTGGTCGGCTCTAATCCGCCGCTCATCAGCGTTTCAACCCGCATCGGTTGCTCGACAAGTTTGGGATAAATGCAGGAGCTTGCAAGGTACAATAACTTCCGCGTCCCATGACGTCGGGCGCTCTCGATGACATGGCAGTTCACGAGCAGATTATCGAGCATGAGATCGGCGGGACGTTTTTGATTCGCGCCGATTCCACCCGAAACACCGCCGATGAGAAAAACGACCTCCGGCCTGACGCGCGAAAAAAAGCCGTCAACGCGATTGAAATCTCGCAGCGCAACCCAACCGAGAGGATCGCTGATGATTTTTTCGCATCCCAATTGGATTAACGTGTTGTGTACCGATGAGCCGATCAGTCCGTGATGGTCAGCGATATAGACGCTCGCCTGAAGATCCATTGCGTGTTCGAAAGAACCGGACGCGGTCGGCCGACGTTTTCGTCAAACCCTCGCCCGCACAGTGGCCGACAGATTTGTGGCCTCGCCCAAAAAATTAAACTCCTGCGAAGCGCGCAATTTTTCCTCCGCGGAGTAGTCTCTCTCCGGTTCAAAGAAAATAATCTGGCTGCCGGAAAATTCAAAATGAAAGGGAACGTTGATGAGATTCTTCAACCCGGAGCGCACTCTTTCTTGCTGTGACGGCGGAACAAACAGTAACATAAATCCGCCACCCCCGGCGCCGAGCAACTTGCCGCCCAGAGCCCCGTTTGCAAGCGCGTGACTGTAAAGCTCATCCACGTAAGGATTGGATACTTCGGGACTCAAGCTCCGCTTTGCTTCCCAAGCTTCATGAAGCAGGGCGCCAAATCCGGCGATATCGCGCCCATTGTTAAGGACGGAGATACCCTCATCCACAAGATCTTTCATGATCCTTAACTGAGAGAGTTTGCCTTTCTCACTGGTAATATAACTTGCGGCGATTTCCGACGCGGTTCGCTCGATGCCGGTATAAAACAGCATTAAATGGGAACTGAGCTCCTGTAAACGATCTGCAGAAAGTGTCACGGGCGTTACTGAAATTTCCCCGCTCTGGGAAAAAACAATGTGATTAAATCCGCCGAAAGCAGCCAATACCTGATCCTGAGATCCGACGGTCTCTCTGAGCACCTCCTGCTCGATGCGAATGCCTTCCATAGCCAGCTGGCGCTTGCTCGGCATGAATCCGTTCAGGGCGTGCAAGGCGTGCAGTAAGCCCACCGTGAAAGATGAACTCGAGCCCATGCCGCTTCGCGCCGGCAGATCGCCGTCATGATGGATCTCAACACCGCGATCGATGCCCAGGTAACGCATGACTTCGCGCACCGCCGGATGGGCAATTTCGTCTACGGTTTGGCAATTCTCGATATGCGAATAAACCACGCGAATGCGGTGCTTAAAAAATGGCGGAAGATAACGGCAGGTGAGATAGCAGTACTTATCGATCGTCACACCGAGCACCGTGCCGCCATGATCCAGATACCACGATGGGTAATCGGTACCACCGCCAAAAAATGAGATCCGAAAAGGAGTTCTACTGATGATCATGATCGGAACTCCGTTCTGTTGGCGCCCAGTGGCGTATAACGCGAGCGGCTGCCGGCAAATCGTCGACAACGAAATCTGCCAAGCTGCCCTGTGCCGCTTCCACCCCAGCACCGTATCCCGTCCGCACCAGAAAGGTCACCGCTCCTGCGTTACGTCCCATCTCGACATCAGACGCCTTATCTCCGATAACAATACTGTGCTCGGGAGTGAATCCCAGATCGGTTGCGGCTTTTTGGAACAAGCCAAGCCTCGGCTTGCGGCAACTGCACTCGTCCTCGGGCCGATGCGGACAGGTGTATATTCCGTCGAGCCGAACTCCCGTTTCGGCGAGCAACTGCTCCAGGTGTGCGTGAATTTCTTGCAAGATGCCGGCGCTAAAGAATCCCCGGGCAATACCGGATTGATTGGTAATCACGACTAAGCTAAACCCCATTTTCTTCAGCTCTCGGAGGGCAACTCCCGCGCCGGGGATTAGCCTCACCCCCGCCGAATCGGAAAGATATTCTCGCTCTTCAATGATCGTCCCATCTCGATCCAACACCACGGCCGGCCTCTCTACCGCTGTCGTGCCAACCTTAAAAAATTGTTCCGCGCTGGAAAAAGCTTCCGGAGTCCCGATGTCAAGGAAATGCGCTCGGCTATAGTAACCATAAAGTCCCCGTCCAGTCCAATCTGGGAACACGTCATGTTCCAAGGAAACGTTTTCTCCCTCCGGTATGCTTGCCAGGATTTCATGGCTTAGGAGATAAACTCCAGCGTTGATCCAACCCGGTCCTGGGGACTGTTGCTTCTCCAAAAAACTTGTAATGCGGGCTTCCTCATCCAGTTTCACACTTCCGTAACGTTCGCTGGATAGCACGCGGGAAAGAGCCATACTTCCGGCGGCGCCACGGTCACAATGCCAGCGCAAGTAACATTCCAGATCGATTCCACAAAATGAATCCCCATTCAGCACCAAAACCGGATCGGAGGTGATTTGCGGCAGCGCAAATTTTAACGCACCGGCCGTACCGAGGGGATTTGGCTCCTGCGAATACCGGAGCCGAAGCGAACCGTAGTGTTCCCCGAAGACTCGATAGATCTGCTCGCCTAGATATCCGCTACACAAGACAACCGAACGGCAGCCAGCAGCGACGAGTTGCTCAAAAAGATACGCAAGAAACGGCCGCCCACCCACTTCGGCCAACACTTTCGGCCGGTCGGAGACAACGGAACGCAGACGCGTACCGAATCCTCCCGCAAGTACGGCGGCCGTGATATCAGACAGATCCGCGCTCGGCGTAAGGCTGGAAGATGCCATACGCCTAGGCGTTTTTGAACTGGCTGCGCCCCATCATCCGATAGCCCTTGAGCAATTCGACAATCCCTTCGTCGAGCGACCGCTTCGCCTCAAAACCGGCTTCACGCAGCCGTTGGTTCGAGACGATGTAGTTACGCTTGTCGGGATCTGATCCGACTTCGGCAAAATGAATGTAAAATTTGGGCACATGCTTCTTGATGCTCAAGGCGAGCTCTTGCTTCGACAAATTAGCCGCATCCAGACCGGCATTATACGCACGGCCGGCCATCCTATTCGAATTTTCGATGCAATAAAGGAAACAATCCGCGACATCCCGGATATGAATATAGTTTCTCTTGAAATCTTTTTCGAAGATGACGAGGTAGCCATCGGTGGCCGCGGCATAGACGAAATGATTCACCAGAAGATCAAGACGCATCCGCGGCGACATGCCAAAGACGGTCGCGAGTCGCAGTGTAACCACATTCGGGCTCTGCAAGAGTTCTTGTTCGGCCTGAGTTTTCGTTTGGCCGTAAAGCGATATCGGCTCCAGAGGCGTTTCTTCGGTACAGAAAACATCTCCGGTCTTTGTGCCGTAACCGCTGTTCGTAGTCGGATAAACGATCAGCTGTCCCGAGCTCCGGACGCGGTTGAGAAGCCGAACGGCTTCGAGATTCACGGAACGGGCCAGCAGGGGATCGCGATCGCACGCCGGCGCTCCCACGATCGCCGCCAGAGGAATGAGCGCATCAGCGTCCTTGGCAAGCCCGCCGACGACAGAGTTGTCCCGAGCGTCGCCATGGACAAATTCAAAGCGCGGGTTGGCACAGAGGTGAAAAAGACTATTCTGCTGATAAAGCAGGCTGTCGAGGACGGTTACATGATGCCCAGCATCGAGGAGCCGCTCACATAAAACCGAACCGAGGTAACCAGCGCCACCTGTGACAAGAATCCGCAGGGTCATAACCACTTAGGCGAGAAAAATTCAGTCCTGTATAACACACCTTTATCGGCTCGCCAATTGACGAGCAGCACAGACGCCAATCCGGGGGGTTTTCTCGGTTTGAGGCCGATGATCTCCCTAGTGGTGCCCGCGATTTTTTTTTGGTAGTAAACTTAAGGCTCTACCGACTCGAAGTTTGGCTTTTTGTCGCATCGGAAGACTACTTTGGCACCCACAATTACCGTCATCATACCCACGAAAAACCGCTGCGAGCTGATTCGGGAGCTCCTGAACAGCTTGGAAAAAGTGCGCGGCCTCACGCGCGTACAACCGAAGATCATCGTGGGCGACAATGCCTCCACGGATTCGACCGCAAAAATGTTGGAAACGCGAAAAGCCACGTTTCCCACGGAATTGATCCCGTTGAGCATCAGCTCACCAGGAAAATCCGCCGTTTTAAACCACGCCATACGCCGATCAACCGCTGAAGTCCTGGCTTTTTTGGATGACGATGTCATCGTGGACTCGTCTTGGTTGGAGGAAGTCGAAGCTTTTTTTCAAGGCAATCCAGCGAGTCATGTTGGACAAGGCAGCATTCGGACTGGACTAGGAACCTCACCCGACCCGGAAATCCGGCGCCTACTGCAGCGCTATCGCACCATTCCCCAACTGGAGTTTTCCAGCAATGTCGGCGATCTGCACTCTTTGAACGGCGCCAACATCGCTATTCGACGCGCAGTGTTCGACCGCGTCGGGTATTTCGATGAGCGACTCGGTCCTGGCGCGTCGGGAACGTCCGAAGACGTCGAGTTGGCGCAGCGTATCCGCAAGGCCGGGATGAAGATCGCTTATATGCATCGCGCGATCGTTTACCACCGAGTCGACCGTGAACGACTCACGGAAAAATATTTTAAGCAAACCCATTGGCGTCAGGGCGCCAGTCGATTCCTGATGAAAAGGCGCAGCTCCGCGGAAATCATCTACAATTTGATCCGCGCGTCAGGCCAGTATGGCTACTTCACGCTATTCGGGAAAGAGCGCGACCGCTATCGGAGCAAGGGCCGCATTTACCACTATCTGGGTATGATGGATGCCAAACGGAATCAGCCTGGCCCGCAATAACCACGAAAGACATTCACTTATCCAAAGAACTCCTGGTGTTGCCTAACCCGAGTAAGGCAAAGTTAAAACCAAAGCTGGTTTTCGCCGGGTTAACATTGTGGTTGACGCCCAGCGTCGCCGTCCAGCATTCACAAAAAGAAAGAAATTTGGTGCTGGCGCGAAATCCGATAAATTTGTTATCCAGGACATCGTAAGTGCTGGAGAAATTAAGCAGCAGGTGGTCCGTAATCCGATACAGCGTGCTCGCATTGAAATTGCCCACTGTGTCCTTGGTAATACCCTGAGGATTATCAAGTGGACACCGCGGATCTGTCGGGTTGCGTGTACAGTTGGCGGGAGCATCGAGATTGATATTCGCATTATCGGCAAGAAAGCTATTCGTCCCTTTACGCAAAAACTGATAGCTAATGCTCGCCGAATTTGGTCGGTTAAAATCGAGATCCAGACTGCGGTGCAGGATTGGCCGGGGATCACTTACAGTAAACGCCAATCGAGCTTGGCTGACATTCCAGGCACCGGGATTAATTCCGCCATCAAAAGTAACATCTAATGGAAAGTACGATACCGGCACCAATTTCGTATTGATATCGATATCCGTTAAGCTATCGGCGCCCTTGCGCGCTGCGTTTATATCATAGCTCATCGCCAACCGTATTGATGCCATTTGGCGAACGTCGCCCACGAACGGAGTGAGAGATTCAACGCTACTCTCCTCTGGAGGCGGCGCCAGGCCGCTAATCATTTTTCCCCAAAAACGATTTGTCAAAGCGAAAGTGAAAACGTTGCGACGATTGATGCGGTCGACCTCATCCATAATGGGAATGTTGCTCTGATTCACTCCTGGTATGAAAAGATAGCTGATTTCCGGCTCGAGCACATGTTTGATGCG
>JGI10214J12806_10126932_pt1 | contig 12639 bp, 6 predicted proteins | sample WisConreferecore_FD_12806 | JGI IMG/M metagenome (IMG submission 12806)
AAGAACGCGACCGTGCGCGACCAGTGCCGGAAGGCCGTGGCGGCCCTGAGCACGGCGGCGCTCCCGCTGATCGAGTCCAAGATGGAGGCGACGCTGCTCTCGAACGACGTGGTCGTCGAGCTTCAGCGCCTCTACAACAAGCCCGTCGCCGTCACCGACTGGATGATCCTCGGATCGTTCCCGAACCCGTGCCCCGAGCCGTTCCCGGCGGACGCGCCGGCGATGACCGGCCAGTTCAAGGATCCCCAGGGCCGACCCATCGCATGGAAGAAGGCGAAGGTTTCCAACGACCAGGGGATGGTCAACCTGCGGAATCAGATGACGATCCTCGACGACGCGACCGCGTACGCGGTCACCGAACTGGACTCGCCGTCGGATCGGACGGTGGAGTTCGTCGGCGGCAGCGACGACACGATGACCGTCTGGCTCAACGGAAAGAAGATCTTCGAGGACCTGGGGAACCACGGCTGGAAGTGGGACGCCTACCATTTCCGCGGCACGCTCAAGACGGGAAAGAACCTGGTCCTGGTGAAGTGCTCCAACGCCGGCGGCGGCTGGGAGTTCTCGCTCGCCTATCCGGCGCCGCGCTCGGGGCGGCTGTTCGAGGCGAAGCCGCAGAAGCTCGACCCGAAGGCGTACGCCGAGTTCGCGAAGAAGTCGGCGGGCGACGCGGCCCGCGGCCGGGCGCTGTTCGCCGACCCGAAGGGCGTGGCCTGCATCAAGTGCCACAAGGTCGGCGGCGAGGGCGGCGAGGTGGGGCCGGACCTGACCGGCGTCGGCGTGAAGTACGGGAGGGACCACTTCATCGAGTCGGTGCTCTATCCGTCGGCGAAGATCCTGGACGGCTACAAGCAGACCATGGTGCTGACGCGGAGCGGCGTGGTCGTGGCGGGCCGGTTCCTGGGCGAGACGGCCGAAGAGCTGACGCTGATGGACGCCGAGGGGAAGCGCCACGCGGTGCGCAAGCCGGAGATCGAGCAGCGCAAGGAGAGCGAGCTTTCGCTCATGCCGGAGGGGCTGAATACCGGCCTGTCGGTCCAGGACTTCGCGGACATCGTGAGCTACCTGGAGTCGCTCAAGGAGCCGCCGAAGAAATGATCAGGGCGCCGCGCGGTACTCGATCGACAGGACCCGCAGGCTGCCGCCCGTCGCGTTGAACTGGAGGCAGCCCCGCTTGGTCGGCTCGACCTTGTTGAACGTCGTCGGCTTGCCGTCGACGAACGCCGACACCTTGTCGCCCTGGCAGACGAACACCAGCTCGTGGGTCCGGCCTTCCATCGGCTTGAACTGGCTCCGGTCGAACAGGATGGAGTAGCCTCCCCGGTCGCTCTGGCGGACGGCGAAGTAGAGCGAGACCAGGTCCTTGCCCTCGAACCGGATGCGGACCTCGCCGTTCTCGATCTCCTGCAGGGTCTGGGCGGCGCTGATCTCCTCGGGATCGTTGATCATCGCGCCCCGCTCGACCTTCCAGCCGCGGTTCGGGCGCAGGCAGTCCGTCGTGCGGCCGTCGAAGAGCGCGACCCAGCTCTCCTTTGCGTTCTTGAAAAACTCCGCGGCGGGCTGATCGTTGAGCGTCTTGAGCGTCTTGATCGCCTTGAGCGGCGAGAAGTCGTTCGTCCCGATGCGGTCGCACTCGAGGTGGGCGAGCGGGAGCTTGAGCAGCGGCGTGAGGTCGCGCACCGGGGTCCCCGAAATCTGGAGCCTCTGGAGCGGCATCCCCGCGAGCGGAGTCAGGTCGGCCACGCGGGTTCTCGCGAGGCCGAGCTCCTGCAGCCTGAGGCCCTTCAGGAACGAGATGTCGTAGAGGACGCTCGATTCGCCTTCGAGGTCGAGCTTTTTCAGCTGCTGGAGGGCGCGGATCGGCCATCCGTCGACGATCCGGTCCGTCTTCACCTCGAACTCCACGACCGCGTTCCCCTCGGTCTTCATGTTGTACTCGCCGTCGAAGAGGGGGTTGAGCTCGCGGAGCTTGTCGGCCACCTTCTTCGGCTGATCCTGAGCCCCCACGGCGGCGACGGATCGCAGGAAGGCAGGGTCGATCGGCGTCGTGAGCACGTTCCGGATCCGGCCCTTGCCGGTGACTTCGCGCACCTGCACCGTTTCGAAGGTCGTGACCGACTCGCAGTTGCCCAGGCCGAGGAGGTTCGGGAGGTCCAGGCAGAAGTTGTCGTCGGTGGAGATCTCGCCCATGGAGGGCACCCACTCGGCGACCTTCTTGTCGTCCATGAGGGCGGTGACGCGGTCGCGGCGGACCTGGACGATGATGGTGTACTTCACGCCGTCCTTCGCGACGAAGCTCCCCCGGGTCGGATTGTCCTTCGATCTCTTGCCGCCGATGAGGGCGAATCCCGAGAACACGTTTCCGTAGCCGCCCACCTCGAAGTAGAAGCTCCGGCCGTCGCGGATGAGGAACTGCGCCGTGCAGCATTCGCCGCTCGCGCGGGTGAAGACGGTCTTGAAGTCGTACTCGGGCGGCGGCTCGTAGGGGATCCGAAGGCACGAGTTGCCGCCGAACTCGCTGATGATCTGACCGTTCTGCTTCTTCCACACGCCCTTCACCGCGTCGCGCGCCGGGTCGATGATCGCGATCAGGTCGACCGCATTCTTCCACGGCCCCGCCTGGACCGGCGGAGGCGGGGGCTTGGCGACCGGCGGAGGAACGGGTGCCGGCTTGACGCCCGGTTTGAGGAAGTCGGCGACCGGTGCTCCGTTGAGCCATTGGAGGAGCTTGAGCTCGTTCACCAGGGTCCGGTGCTTCTGGGGGTCCAGGTCCGCGAGCAGATCCCGGAGCTGCAGCGACTTGAGCACGCTGAAATCGCTCGCCCCCGTGCTGATGCACCGCATTTCCGTGATCGGCATCCCCTCGAGGGGAGACAGGTCCTTCACGAGGGTGTAGCTCACGCCCAGCCTTTTCAGCGCCATGCCCTTGAGCGGGGCGAGATCGCGGACGCCGGAGCTGTCGAGGTCGAGCGTCTCGAGCTTCATGCCGCGGAGCGGCTCGAGGTCCGCGACGGACGTGTGGTGGACCCGGAGCGACTCGAGCTTGAGCCCCCGGAGCGGCGAAAGATCCTTGAGCGCGCTCCGGTACTCCTTCTTCTCCGCCGGATCCCAGGTGCCCGACACGTCGAGCCGGCGGAGCCCGGTCAGCCCCCGCAGCGGCGAGAGATCGGTCACGCCGAGCGCGGAGATCGTCAGCTCCACGACGGCGCCGCCGTCGACCTTGGCGTCCGACTGGCCGTCGAAGCCCGGATTCAGCTGCTTGAGCCGCTCGACCACCGGGCGGACCGGATCGTCGGGAGCGGGCGCGGGAGCCGGGGTGGGGGCCACGACGACGGCCGGCGCGTCCGGCTTGTCCCTCCTCCAGAACGCGTCGACCGGCGTCTCGTTGATTCGTTCGAGATCGGCCGCGAGCCGGAGGGCGTCGGTGTCGCGCTTCGCGTCGAAGTCGCAGAGGAGCTCGCGCAGCTTCATGCGGCCGACGGGCGCCAGGTCGGGCACCATCGTCTCGCGGAGATTGAGCTGCCAGAGCTCCATCCCTTCGAGCGGCGCGAGGTCCTTCACGGGCGACGACTTCAGCGAAAGGATCTTCAGCTCCTTGAGGGTCTTGATCGACCGGAGGTCGATGCCCTTCGTGCCAACGCAGGAGAGCGAGATCAGCTTCAGGTCCCGGAGCGGCGAGAGATCCGTGACGCTCGTTCCCGAGAGGTCGAGCTGGGTGAGGCGGGGCAGGGCCCGCAGCGGCGACAGATCGCGCAGCGCGACGTGGCCCAGCTCGAGTCTCGAGATGCGCCCGTGGCCCGCCTCGTGACGCTCCGCTCCGTCGTAGCCGGGATTGAGCTCCTTGAGGCGCGCGACGACGGCGCGGATCTGCGCCTCGGGCGGAAGCTCCGCGACGGATTTCTCCCACGTGGCGACGTCGAACGCCGGGGCGGGCGCGTCCGGCGCCTTCCCGACGACGGGGGGCTTCACGGGCAGCGTCGGGCGCGTCGGCGATTCCGCCGGCGTGCTGCCGCCGGACATGGCGACGCCGAGGACGACGACCGCCGCCGCCGCGACGGCGAACCCCGCGATCAGCGGCGTCTTGTTCTTGCGGACCGCCGTCATGCGGCGGATCGTGGGCGGCCGCTTCTTCGACGGGTGCGATTTCTTCGAGGGGGCGATCGTCGTCAGCGCGGCCGACAGGACGGCGGTCTTCGGCGTGCGCCCCGAGGTGACCTCCTCGAGGTCGGCGATCAGTTGGGCGCAGTCCGAGTACCGGTCGCGCGGCTCCTTCGCCATCATCCGCAGGAGGACGTGGACGGCGTTGTCGGGGATGTCCTCGCGCAGGTCCTGGGGATTGGGGAGCACCGTGTTCACGTGCTTGGAGAGGATCTCGAGCGCGGTCGCGCCGTCGAACGGCACCTGGCCGGTCACGAGGTGATAGAGCGTGGCGCCCAGCGAGTAGATGTCGGTGCGGCCGTCGATGTTCTTCTCGCCCTGCGCCTGCTCCGGCGAGATGTAGTGGGGGGTGCCGAGCACCGCGCCCGTCACGGTCTTGAACGAGACGGTCGATTCCTCCAGGTTCTTCGACAGGCCGAGGTCGAGGATCTTCGCCGTTCCGTCGACCGTCATGATGATGTTCGACGGCTTGATGTCGCGGTGGATGATCCCCTGGTCGTGCGCGTACTTCAGGCCGCGCGCGGCCTGGAGGGTGATGGAGAGCGCCTGGGACACGGGCAGCCGCTTCTCGACCACGAGGATGGAGTCCAGCGCCTTCCCCTCGCAGTACTCCATCACGTAGAAGTGGTAGCCGAGGTCCTCGCCGGCGGCGAAGGCGCCGATGATGTTGGGGTGCTTCAGCATCGTCGCGGCTTCGGCCTCCCGCTTGAACCGCTTCACGAACTCCGCGTTGGTCCCGAGGTGGCGGGGAAGCACCTTGACGGCCACATGGCGCTGTCCGGAGGGGTCGAGCGCGAGATAGACGGCGCCCATCCCGCCCTCGCCGAGCTTCTTCATCAGCTTGTAGGGTCCCAGCTGCTGGACGCCGGCCTGCTGCTCCCGGACCTTCTTCTCGAGCGTGTCGCGCTGCGACGCCGTCAGCAGCCCCAGCTGCACGAACGCTTCGGCGACGGAGATCGGCTTTCCCAGACCCGTGCTCTTCGACTGGGCCTGAAGGGCGGCATTGACCTGTTCCGGGGTGATGAGTCCGATCTGGCGGACGTGCCGGGCGAAGGCAAGATCTAGAGCGTCGTTGGACATGGCTCAACTGCGGCTCGCACACCCTCCCAGTGATGACCTGTAATAGTGTAGGGCCTCGGAAGGGAGAATCAACCCGGCCTCCGGATTTACTTCCCGCGGGGACGGAGGGGACGGCCCCGGCCGCCGACTTCGAAGAGGCGGATCTTGCGGAACTCGGTCGGACTGCCCGACGTGCCGATGCCCGGCAGCGGGACCGGCCGGTTCTCCCCGTCGCCGGTCTTCCACTCGAGGACTTTCCGGTTGTCGACATGCACGGTCACTCGATCCTTCCGAACCTCCACGGTCGAGAGGTGGTCCCGTCCCCGCTCCCGGCCGCTCTCGTTCACCGCGACGGGATAGACAAAGGGCTTCCCGTCGCGGGAGAGGATCTGGTGCACTTCTCCGCGCCCGCCCCGTTGGACGAACTCGATGGTGAAGCTGTACTCCTCGGACGGGACATAGGGGATCTCCAGGCGAGAGGATTCGCCGTCGTCGGAGACGAGCCGGCCGTTCTCCATCGTCCACGTTCCCTTCACGGCGTCTCGCGCAGGATCGATCATCGCCAGCAGATCGATCTCGGCCGTTCCCGGAAGCGGAGCCATGGGCGTCGTCTTCGACTCGGGCGGAGGGAGCAGGGCGAGGGCCAGAGCGACGAGGCCCGCGAAGACGGCGATCGCGATGCCGAGGAGAGGGGCGTTCTTCGAGGTCACTACTTCGCGACTTTCCAGATCTCGACGCCCGAGACGTTGGCGTGGCCGCCGTTCGTCTTGAAGTCGAGCGTGCCCGTCTCGGAGAAGGCGACCGGGAACGGTCCCAGCTTGTCCCAGTGGCCTGCGGTTCCGCTGTGGTGTCCCTTGACCACTTCCTTCCCCTGGACGAAGACATCGTAGACCTGGTCGAAGTTGTCCTCCCAGACGTAGTAGTAGACCAGGTAGCTCCCCGCCGGCATCTGGTACACCTTCACCGCCGTGCCGTCCGGGTTCCAGACGGACGACCGGATCATCTGCGCCTTCGCGTCGTCGACCGGCGGATTGAGCGGCACCGACTGATTCTCCATCCCGTCCGAGGTGGCCAGGTCCTTGGATCCCTTGCCTTCCCAGCGTCGACCGTCGATGAACGTCGGGGGGCCGTTGAGGTTGTAGCCGCGGAAGAAGACGGTGCCCGCAGGGCCCGGCGTCTGCGGCATGGCGTTCCAGGGCGACAGGCGCGTTCCGGGAATCGGCCGCTCCTCGGTGCCGTCGGGAAGCGTCCAGCCCACCGACAGGTGGTCGTCGCCCCCGCCTTCCTTCTGGAGCGCCTCGATATAGTACCGCCGACCCGCCTGCAGCAGGACGGGCGCGGATTTCTGGGCGGGGTTCCGGGTCCACTCCCGGTGGTTGCAGGCGGACGGACAGCTGCAGACGAGACGCTTCCGCGTCGGCGTATCGTCCAGGCTGAGGTGGAGCTCCCCCTGGTCGTCGGTCGCGATCCAGAAGGTGTAGGCGCCGGTGACCGGAGGATGGATGAACCCGCGGATGCGCGACCCGTAGCGGTCCGCAAAGCTCTTCGGCCCTTCGAAGGAGTCGCGAATGTTCGTCTGGTTCGGCTTTCCGGCGAATGCCGGATTCTTGGTGAGGTGCTCCACGAGATCGCCGTCGATGTTCTCCCAGATCTCGTGGAAGATGAAGCCCTGCGGCCCGGTGTTCGTCGACTTCCGGATGCCGAAGCGGGCCTTCTCGAGCTCCTTCATCTCCGCATCCTTGGGCGTCTCGCGACGGATCGCGCTGACGACGATCGCGCCGATCGAGAACCCCTGCTGCGCCGTGAGGACCCGCAGCTTCCGGGGGCCCGGCGTCTCGTACTTCGGCAGCGTCACCGGGACCCACTCCCATCGGGCGGGCTCCTTGGGTCCGCCGTGCTGCGCGTGCCACTTCTTGAGCGAAATCGACGGGAGCTTCGCGGTGAGGGCGTTCTCGGCGCCGGGTTCGCACGACAGCGGCTCCTTCGAGTTTTTCGGATTCGGGGCCGTCATCTCGGAGCCCTGGATCAGGAACTCGAACGTTTCGAGGCAGCAGGCGCCCGTCCAGACCCACGCCTTGTAGGTCGAACCGGGGAGGACGTGGAACTCGGCCTCGACGTAATTTTCGCGGGCCTTGCTCGGGGCGCTGTCGAAGGTCGAGACCCAGGCGACGTCCAGCTTCGTGACCGCCAGCTGCGCGAAGGTTCCGGCGCCGGAAAGGTCGTCGGCCAGGAAGACGGTGTCCTTCGACGCCTCGAGCCTCGCCGCCACGTAGGGACGCAGGCGGGCGACGAACGGCGCGGGCTCGCCCGCGAGGAACGCGGTGAACTTCTCGATCGCGGCGGACCTCCGGCGCGGGGAGAGGAACTCCGCCTCGGCCGTCCAGAACTGGCGGCGCGCGGCAGCCTCGGGCCGTTCCTTCGACAGCGCGGCCGCCTTCTCCGGCAGCGCGGCGCCCTCGCCCAGATGCTTTCGCGCGGCCTCCGCGTCGCCTTCGAAGAGACAGAACGCCGCTGCCGCCTTCGGATCGGTCGGCTTCTTCTCCGCGCGCGCTCTGAAGATCTCCGCGAGCGACGAGGGGGCGATCTCGGCGATCGGCAGCTCGAAGAGGCCGGACTCCCGCTGGAGCGTCAGGCGCGCGGGGTCGACGGAGACGACCGTGCCTTCGACGAGATCGTGTCCGCCGGCGCCGTTCATGAGGTCGAGCTTGACCTTCTGTCCCTTGGTCCACCGTTCGATGGTCTTGAACGCGTCGACGGCGACCTGGCCGGCCAGCTTCACGAACTCCAGGTCGGCCGCCGCTTCCGCCTTCGCGGCTTCATCCTTCAGACCGGGCAGGGCCTCCTCGAGGTCGCGCTGCGCGCCGGCATAATCGCGGAGGACGGCCTTCGCGGCCGCCGGCGTCCACTTGGACCGGTAGACGTCGATCTCGGCCGACGAGGTCTTCGTCGGAGCTCCCCGAAGGAACGCGATGCTGTCGATGTAGATCAGCGGCGTGGTGCCGGTCTTGCTGGCCTGGATCTGGAATCCGGTGATCTTCTCTCCGTTGGGATTCAGCTTCTCCACCGGGACGACGTACCGGCGCCACTCGCGGATCCTGAAGTCGGGGATGAGCTGGTGGAAGTAGACGAAGGAGTTGACGTTTCGGTCCTTGTAGAGGGCGGCCGCCGCGTTGACGCCGTCTTCGACCACGTAGGCGGCGAACGTGACGAGCGGATACTGGGCCGGATCGAGACCCTGGTCGTTATGGAGATAGACGCCCGAGGATTCCTTTTGCGGGGTGAACGCGATGGACTTGGAGCCCTCGAAGACCGGGCTGGTCGCCGCGAAGTCCACGTTGCCGCTCCACGACCAGTTCTTCCATCCCGGCGCGAGGGCGTCGTCATAGACGACGAGCGGCGGCTCGGCGGACGGGGGAGGAGGCGGCGGCGCCACGGTGCCCGCGGGGGCGGTCTTCAGGAACGAGACGCTGTCGATGTAGACCATCGGCTGCGTGCCGGTCGCGAACACCTGGACGACGAAGCCCGTGACCTTCTGCGGGGCGGAGTTGAGCGTGGCGACGGGCACCACGAACTTTTTCCATTCGCGCGGCGGCGGATAGCCGCCCAGATGCTCGAGAGTGAGCGCAGCCGCCGGCTTCCAGTCCTTGTAGAGGGCGACGCCGACGCCCGTGTGCTCGGGGAGGTAGAGGGCGAAGGTCACGAACGGGTATTCGCCCGGGTCGACCGGCTGATCGAGGGCGATGTACACGCCGGCCGCCATCTTTTCGGGCGTGAACGCGATCGAGTGCTTGCCTTCGAGGACCTGCGCCGTGGCGGCGAAGTCGACGATGCCGCTCCACGATGCGTTCCGGCACGCGGGGCCGAGCGCGTCCGCGTAGACGATGCGCGCGTCGCCGGGCGCAGGATCCACGGGCGGGGGCGGAGGCGCCGCGGGAGCCGCGAGAGCCTTGTCGAATTCGTCGACGATCGACGGGAAGCCCCAGGCGGCGATCTTATCGCGAAGCCGCTTCACTTCGGCCGCGTCGTTCCGCTTCTGCGCCTCCACGGCCTTGTCGCGGAGCGCGACCGACGACCGGCGGGCGCGGACCTCGATCTGCGGGATGCGAAGGTCGATCTCGCTCAGCCATTCGGGGGTCGCCCGCCGCTTGCGCGCTTCGGCGAGGAGAGCGGCGACGGTCCTGAACTCGTCGTTCGCGATCGCGGTGCGCATCTTGTCGTCGATCTCGCGGAGCTCTCCGGCGAAGCCCGACGTGGAGGGCGGGATCGTGACGGGCGGCGGATCGGGAGGACGGACGATGGGCGGCGCCGGCGGGTCGGGATCGCGGCGGACGGTCGGGCCGGACCCGGACTTCATCGCCATGACGACGAGGATCAGGAGGATCACGGCGCCGATGACGAAGCCGACGATCATGCCGTTCTTCGACTTGCCGGCATCGGGGGCCGGTGCGGGCGAGGAGCGGGCGGTGACGGGTTTGAGTTTCCCGGAGGAGTCGGAGCCGGCGACGGGGATGCGGTTGGACGAACTGATCTTCAGGGGGCCTTCGGACTTGGGCGGAGGCGGAGGGACGGAGCCGAGGAGGTCCTTGACGCAGACGGCACAGGCGGCCTGGCCTCCGACCTTGAACGCCTTGCCCTTCTCGAATTCAGACCCGAGGAGGCGGGTCTGACACTTGTAACAATAGAGGATTTCCTGGCCCATGCTTGTCGCCGGTGACCCCGATCGGCCCCTGGTGTCCTTCTACTCCCATAGAACCGTTCTATGCTTCCCCAATGGTACACCGCGGCGGGGCGGGGTCGGGCATAAAAATACATAATTCATGGTCCAGCGGCCTGGAACTGACGGCGGAACTCCCGGGGATTCATGCCCTTCAGTTCCAGGAACTTGCGGTTGAAATTGGACAGGTTGTTGAATCCCGAGTCGAAGGCGATGTCCGAGATCGACCGGTCCGTCTCGATCAGCTCCCGGCACGCGAGCCCCGTGCGCAGTTCGTTCAGGTAGGCCACCAGCGTCCGCCCCGTGCGGCGGCGGAAGAACCGGCTGAACGCGGGCACGCTCAGGTGCGCGGCGGCGGCCGCCTCGGCCAGGCGGATCCGCCCCGTGCACCGCTCGTTGAGGAACCGGCACACCCGGTCGATGCGGTCGGCGTCGGCCGGACGGGGCGACGGCGCGAACTCGCGGCTCGACAGCGGCCGCACGTCGCGCGATCCGGCGAGCAGATGGAGCACCTCGAGAAGCGCCGCGAGCCGGGCCAGGCCCTGAAGCCGCTCCATCCCGTCCATGCGCCGCGCGACGGCCTTCTGGGTCCGGCCGCTGAAGCGCAGCCCTTGCGCGGAGCGGGCGAGCAGCCGCCGCGCGGCCGCCATCTCGGGGGCGCGAAGGAAGTCGGGGCCCAGGAACGACTCGGAGAACTGGCAGAAGACGGCCTCGTGCGGCCCCTTGCGACGCGGATCGGAATCCCACGTGTGGGGAAGGTTCGGTCCGAGGAGGACGAGGTCGCCCTCCTCGTACGGCTCGATGGAGTCGCCGACGAATCTCCGCCCGCGGCTGCGGACGATCAGCGTGAGCTCGATTTCGGGATGGACGTGCCAGGTGAACCCGAAGCGGGGATCGGTCCGGCGGCGGCAGATGAACGAGGCCGCGCCGCCCGGCGACACCCGTTCGACCTTCGCCTTCATGGTACGAATGTATCACACCGGCCCGACATTCCCCTGAGAGCATGATAAAAAAGTATCGGAAATGGATCAGCGGGACGTAGCGGAGAACGGCCCCGGCGGGACATACTTGGGGCAGTTGAGAAGGAGCCCGATCATGAGCGTCGCGATCGCCGCCGACACCCGCGTCGACCTGGACAGCCCGTTCGCGCTGACCGAGGCGCAGATCCGCTTCTACCGCGAGAACGGCTTCATCAAGCTGAAGAACGTCTTCAGCGCCGCGACGCTCGCCAAGTACGGGCCGACGATCACCCGCCGCGTCCACGAGCTCAACACGCTCCACCTGCCGATGGAGGAGCGGACCACCTACCAGAAGGCCTTCCTCCAGGTGATGAACATCTGGACGAAGTGCGACGTCGTGAAGGAGTTCGTCTTCTCGAGACGGCTCGCGCGGATCGCGGCGGAGCTGATGGGCACCGCGGGCGTGCGGATGTATCACGATCAGGCGCTCTACAAGGAAGGGAAGGGCGGCTTCACCCCGTGGCACGCCGACCAGTACTACTGGCCGCTCGCGTCGACCCACTCGATCACCGCGTGGATCCCGCTCCAGAAGACGCCGATGGAGATGGGTCCCCTCGCCTTCGCGCCGAAGAGCCACACGTACGATCTGGGCCGCGACCTCGAGATCAGCGACAAGAGCCAGCAGCAGATCGAGAAGAAGCTCCTCGCCCACAACCTCGGGCAGGTCGAGGAGCCGTTCGACCTCGGTGACGTGAGCTTCCATGCCGGCTGGACGTTCCACCGCGCCGGCCGCAACCTGACGGACCTCCCGCGCGAGGTCATGACGGTCATCTACATGGACGAGGACATGCGCCTCGCCGCGCCGCGCAACGAGAACCAGCAGGCCGACTGGGACGGGTGGTGCCCCGGCGCGAAGGTGGGGGAATTGATTCGGACGCCGATCAATCCGGTGCTCTGGAGCTCGCGGAGCTGAGAGGGGTTACTTCTTGCCGCCGCCGCCGGCGAACTTTCCGCGGACGTAGAGGCCGGTGAGCAGGCCGAGCCCGGCGGGAGGCAGCACGGCCCAGCTCAGCAGGAACTTCTGGAGCTTCTCCCAGTCGATCTTCGGCGCCGACGCCGTCGCGGCGGTCAAAGCCGATCCGAAAATGCCCTTGGCGGTGAGCCATTCGATCGCCGCCGCGAGGCCGGAGAACGCGCCCGAGAACACCGCGACGCCGAGCAGCGTGCCGAGAAGCATCATCACCCAGTTGTTCGCGCCCCACTTGGCGAAGCGGCTGAGGAGCGCCGACGTGGTCCAGCCGGCGAACGCGGCGCTGAAGCAGGAGGAGATCACCTGCCAGAGGTAGTACTTTTCGGGGTCGACGAACCAGATGACGGCGAACTGGCCGCCGGCCCAGATCAGCGCGGAGCCCCACTTGTAGCCTCCGCCGCCGCTGCCGCTGCCGCCGCCGTTCTTCTTCTTGTCGGATTTCTTGTCCGAACCCATATCCCTACTTTATCACCCAGGACGAGCCGGGGAGCGACTTTGTTGCCAGGATTCCACCGCGGGAGTACGATGGCCGCGATGAAAACCCTCGCGGCGGCCGCGCTCCTCGCGATGCTGCTCTCCTGCTCCGGCGCGAAACCCGCCCGCGTGCCTCCCCAGGTCCGCGTCGACCCTCACCTGACCGCGGACCTGGCCATCCATATGGAGGCCCCCGACGCGAAGGTCGTCGCCGTCGCCGTCCCCCAGTCGGCGGGCCGCATCGT
>JGI10214J12806_10427802_pt1 | contig 12303 bp, 12 predicted proteins | sample WisConreferecore_FD_12806 | JGI IMG/M metagenome (IMG submission 12806)
CGCCGCGGCTGTTCCGCGCGACCAGCCGGCGCGGCAGGTAGCGCTCCCGCAGCCCCTGGCCGTCGAGCTCCTCGACGCTGTGTTCCTGGACGAGGAGCCACTGGTACCCCGCGTCGCGGAGCGCCTTGACGTAGGAGTAGCAGACGTCGGGATGATTCGGCAGATGCATCTCCGGCGGGGAGAATCCGCGCACCCGGCCGAGCGCGTCCCAGCCGAAGATCGAGGCGAAATGGTGCTGCCAGGCGCGGATCTGGAGCTCGACGTCCGGAATGGGCGTCGACGGAACGACCGCATGGCCCCAGAGGGTTCCCAGCCATTCGACCGACGGCCAGTAGCGCTCGTCGAGCGTGATCGACTTGAGATTGTCGATGATGTCGCTGCGCCCCATCTGGCGGAACCCGAAGAGAAGCTCGCCCGAGTAATCGAGCATGATGCGGGGATGGCGCCCCTGTTCCACCAGGCTCCGGATGAAGTCCGCGATGCGGGAGTAGCAGGTCGCATACGCCGGCGCGTCGTGGTTCCCGTGGACGTGCTGGCGCTCCATCATGTACTGGAGATTGCCGATCATCGGCGCCTGGCGGAGATCGCCGTCGGTCAGCACCAGCGGCTGGTGCATGTGGAGCGCGATGGCGAATCCCGACTGCACCTTGTCGGGCCACATCGGCGTGCGCGGAAGGAACGCGGGCTCCCGGTCGCGGATCGCCTTCCGGAGAGGCTCTTCCCAGCCGCTGATGTTGGGCAGTCCGTCGACGACGTCGGGAATCGTCTCGTCCAGCGTCTCGCTCATGCCGCGTCCTTCCCTCTCAGGATTGATAGCACCGTTCCGTCTGTTCAGCGATCCGATCCCAGGAAAATCCGGTTTCGGCGTCGACCCGGCCGTAGCGGCCCATGCGGCGCGCCCAGTCCCAGTTGGTGAACACCGTCCCGAGGCCCCATCCCACCGAGTCGGGGTTGGGGTAGATCTTCAGCCCGTTGATCGTGTGCCAGATGATCTCGCCGGGGCCGCCGATCTGCGACGCGACCACCGGCTTTCCCGCCGCCCACGCCTCCAGCACGATGATGCCGAACGGCTCGTTCCGGCTGGGAACGCAGACCACGTCGCAGGCGCGGAACAGGTCCGCCTGCTCTCCGGCCGGAAGACGGCCGAACCAGCGGACCGCGTGAGCGACGCCGAGCTCGTTGACGCGCCGCTCGAGGTCGGCCCGCATGTGGCCTTCGCCCGCGAAGATGAATTTCGCGTTCGGGTAGTACCCGAGGAGCGGCGGGATCGCTTCCACCAGGAGGTCGGGGCCTTTCTGCCAGCTCAGCCGTCCCATGAACAGCACCGTCGGATCCTCCGGCCCGATGCCGTAGCGGCGCTTGACCGCTCCCGGATCCAGGTAGCCGTCGAACTGATGGACGGGAATCCCGTTGTAGATCACCGCGGACTTCTCCTCGGGGATCCGGTAGATCCACTGCAGCTCGCCCTTCAGGTAGTTGCTCACCGCGATGACGCGGTCGGCCCGCTGGGTGCCGTTCCGCTCATGCTCCCGGATCCGCTCGCAAACCCCGTTGTGGAAAGAGTTCCCGCAGCGGCCGTACTCCGTGGAGTGCATCGTGAGGACGGCCTTGTGGTCCGGCCGCCCCTCCTTCACCCAGGCCATCGCGTTCGACGCCAGCCAGTCGTGGCCGTGGACGACGTCGAAATGACCGATGTGGTCCTCCGTCTGGAAGAAATGCCAGACGAACGACCGGCACATCTCCTGGATCTCATCCACGAAGCTGGGATTGAGATTGTGCGGGCAGTAGTGGTACCACACCCCGTCGATCCGCGAGACGCCGCCCTTCCCGTAGCCGGGCCGGGTGAAGACGTGCACCTCATGGCCGCGACGTTCCAGCGCCGCGCCGAGCTCCGTCACATGGGTCGCGACGCCTCCGACCGGCGACGAGTGAAGCGTCTCCCAGGAAAACATGGCAATACGCATGTGGCAACTCGTTTCCCCTCGCGATGGTCCCCGCCCGTCACCGGGCAGGAGTGAAGATGGCTGGTTTCAGGATGAGAAGTTCTGGCAGCACCACGTGGACCCCCCAGTTCGCCCATACCGAGCCGCGCGATCCGAAAACGTTATGCGAAACGAGCGGCGTCCGCGCGGAAAGCGTTCTATGGGCGAATGGTCCGGCCTCCGGTCGGATCCGTGGCGGGAGCCTTCGCGACGCGAACGCCGGCGGGACGCAGCACGTGGTCGCCGATCATCCATCCGCGACGGACCTGCTCGAGGATCGTCCCCGGCGGCTTGTCCGATGTTTCGTCGGCCGCCACGACTTCGTGGAACGCCGGGTCGAACATCTTTCCGGCGGTGGCGATGGGAAAGATGTGATGGTGGGCCAGCTTCTTCAGGAATTCCCGCTCGACGAGGTGGAGGCTTTCCATCAGCGTCGGCTCCTCGAAGCGAGCCCACGTGAAGCTGTCCAGCGCCGGAAGGAAATCGCGGACGAAACCCAGAAGCGCGTCGCGGCCCCATTCGTCCCGCTCGCGGCGGATGCGGTCCTGGTAATTGATGAAGTCGGCCTTGGTGCGCCGGGCGAGATCGAGATACTCGGCGGCCTTGGCCGCCTTCTCGCGAAGCTCCCGGATCTCGTGCGGCTCGACCACCTCGTCATCGACGTCCGGACTTCTCTCGTCTTCGGCCATGGTCCCGAGCCTCACTCTTTCTTGGTCTTGAACTCCGCGTCGATGACCTTTTCTCCCGGGGTGCCCGGTCCGGCCGCCGGCGGTTCCTGCGGCTTCGCCGTGGCCGCTTCGTAGAGCTGCTTCGAGAAGTCCTGGGTGGCCGTCTGGAGACCGGCGACCGCCTTCCGGATCTCTTCCGAGCTCGTCGAGTCCTTCGTCCGCCGGAGGTTGTCGAGCGCCTGCTCGACTCCCTCCTTGGCGCGGCCGGCGACCTTGTCGCCGTTCTCGCGCAGCAGCTTCTCGGCGGCGTAGACGCCGTGGTCCGCCTGGTTGCGGGCCTCCGCCAGCTCCTTGCGTTCCCGGTCGCGATCCGCCATCTCCTCGGCCTCCCGGACCATCCTCTGGATCTGCTTCTCGTCGAGTCCGGTGCCGGCCGTGATCCGGATCTGCTGCTCCTTCCCCGTGCCCTTGTCCCGGGCGGTCACGTTGAGGATGCCGTTGGCGTCGATGTCGAACTTCACGTCGATCTGCGGCATCCCGCGGGGCGCGGGAGGGATCCCGGTCAGATCGAAGTTGCCGAGCTTGCGGTTGTCCTCGGCCATCGGGCGTTCGCCCTGATAGACCTCGACGGTGACGCCGGACTGGCTGTCGGCGGCCGTCGAGAAGGTCTGCGAACGCTGGGTGGGGATCGTGGTGTTGCGGGGGATCAGCGGAGCCAGAAGACCGCCTTCGACCTTCACGCCCAGCGTGAGCGGCGTGACGTCGAGCAGGAGAACGTCCTTCATCTCCCCGCCCAGCACCGCCGCCTGGATCGCCGCGCCGATCGCGACCACTTCGTCCGGATTCACGCTCCGGTTGGGCTCGCGTCCGAAGTAGTCCTTCACGAGCTTCTGGACCATCGGGATCCGGGTCGAACCGCCCACCAGGACCACTTCGTCGATCTCGGCCGGCTTGAGCTTGGCGTCGACGAGCGCCGCCTTGCAGGGCTCGAGGGTGGACCGGATCTGCTCCCCGATCAGCTGCTCCAGCGTCGCGCGCGTCAGCTTCATCGTCAGATGGACGGGGCCGCGGCCCACGTCCTGCGCGATGAAGGGGAGATTGAGGTCGGTTTCCATCATGCTCGAGAGCTCGATCTTCGCCTTCTCGGCGGCCTCCTTGAGCCGCTGGAGGGCCATGGGATCGTTCCTCAGGTCGATGCCCGACTGCTTCTTGAACTCGGCGAGGATGTGCTCCATGATCCGCTGGTCGAAGTCGTCGCCGCCGAGATGGGTGTTCCCGTTGGTGGCGAGCACCTGGACGATCTCGTTGTCGACCTGGAGGATCGAGATGTCGAAGGTTCCACCCCCGAGGTCGTACACGGCGATCTTGTGGGCGCCCCGCTTCTTGTCGAGGCCGTAGGCCAGCGCCGCCGCGGTGGGCTCATTGATGATCCGCTTCACGTCGAATCCGGCGATCCGGCCCGCCTCCTTGGTCGCCTGTCGCTGGGCGTCGTTGAAGTAGGCGGGGCAGGTGATGACGGCCTCGCTGACCGGCTGCCCCAGGTACGCTTCGGCGCTTTGCTTCAGGTCCGCCAGCACCATCGCGGAGATCTCCTGCGGCGTGTACGGCTTGTTCCGGGCCCGCACCTTGACGGGCTCGTCGCCCTGGCCGACGATCTCGTAGGGCACCATCTGGATCTCCTGCGGCACCTCCGATCGCCGGCGGCCCATGAACCGCTTGATCGAGTAGACGGTGTTCCGAGGATTCACGATGGCCTGCCGCCTCGCGAGCTGGCCGACGAGCGTGTCCCCCGAGTCCGTGAACGCGACGACCGAGGGCGTGAGATTCGAGCCGTGCTTGTTGGGGATGACCTTGATGTCCTTGCCTTCCATCACCGCAACCACGGAGTTGGTGGTGCCGAGGTCGATACCGACGATCTTGCCCATGACGAACCTCCGCTTGCTCGCCTCTATGGGGGTGACCCCACTAAAGGTGGAGCGTTATGGCCATCCGGGGGATCAAAGGGGTGGCATGATGTGGCAAGCCTGCGACTTCTACCGATGCGGGAACGTTGCCTGCCGATCGGAGATCCTCGTCCTCCATCCGCCGAGGACGGAGTCCGGACCCTTCACGGCGCCGCGATGCATCTGCGGCCATCCCCTGGAGCGGATGCCTTACGGACCGCAGGATCCGATCCGGACCTGGAGCTTCTAGGTCGGTACGGTCGGCGATCCCGATTGTTTCGACCGGAGCTCTTCCAGGAGCCGGCGCTCCTCCTCGGAGAGCCGGGTCGGAATCCGGACGCGGGCGGCGACGATCGCATCCCCCTTCCGGCCCGAAGCGCCCGGTCGTCCCTGGCCGGCCAGCCGGAACTGCTGGCCGGGCTGAGTTCCCGGGGGAATCCTCATCTCGACGGTCCCGGCCGGCAGCGGGACCTCCACCGTTCCGCCGAGCGCCGCGGTGGCGAGGTCGATCTCGGCCTCCCGACGGACGTCCAGATCCTCCCGGGGAGGCGCGTGGGGCACGCGGAGACGGATCCGAAGATCGCCGGGCGGAGCGCCGTTCGACCCCGGACCTCCGATCCCCCGCAGCCGGAGCACGGTTCCGTCGGTCGTCTGCGGAGGAATCGTCACCTCGATCTCCCGCGGGCGGAGCTGCACGCCGCGGCCGCCGCACCGGGGACACGCCGACCGGGGATCGATCCCGGATCCGCCGCACGTGGAACAGGGCGTGCTGACCGAAAAGAATCCCCCGGCCTCGCGGGCCCGCCGGCTCACATATCCTGATCCGTGACAGGTCGGGCAATCGCGCGACGATCCGCGGCGCGCTCCCGTGCCTCCGCACTCCTCGCAGGCGGCGGGGAGCTCGACGCCGACCGTCTTGTGCGTTCCGCTTTCCGCCTCCCACGGCGAGAGGGCGAGCTCGACCTCGTAGGTCTCGCCGGCAGCGGGCGCCGCGCGACGCCTCATCCGCTCGCCGAAAAGATCTCCGAAGATGTCCCCGAACGCGCTGAAGATGTCTTCGGTCGTGTCGAACCCGTGGAAGCCCGTGTCGGCTTCGACCTGCCGGGAGCCGCCCCGGTCGTAGGCCGCCCGAGATTTCGGATCGGAGAGGACGTTGTACGCCTCGGCGATCCGCTTGAAGTGCTCCTCGGCCTGTTTGTCGCCGGGGTTCCGGTCGGGGTGGTACTTCGCCGCGAGCTTCCGGAACGCCCGGCCGATCTCCTCGCCTCCCGCGTCGCGGGAGATTCCCAGGTCCTCGTAATAGTCGCGGTCCGCCATGCCCTACTCTTTCAGCCGCCTCAGCTCCAGCCGCAGGACGCCGTCCTCGCAGGTGGACCGGACGACTTCCGCCGCGAAGGGAAGCTCGACGATGCGGACGAGGATCCCGCGCTCGATCTCGTGGAGGAGATAGCGGCCCGCCCGGTCCGGACGCTCGGCCGTGAGGATCAGCCGCGCGCCGGAGAGCGTCACGTCGATGTCGCTTTCCAGGATTCCCGGAACCGCCACCTCCAGGAGGAGGCGGCTCCCGTCGTCGATCAGGTCCAGGAGGGGTTCGACCAGGAAGTACCTCCTCCGCGCGGGGCGGACTGCTCCATGGAGGATGATCCGCGACGGACGCCGGTATGACGGCGCTTTCCGCCCATAACCCTGCCCCGGATGGCGGCTCTGGCCTAATAGAGCCCCCTCTTCACCGAGGTGGACGGCCGAACGTCGTTCGCCCGACCGCCGCACCCCGCGAACCCAGGAGCCTCCCATGGAAGCCCCGCTCTCGCCTCCGCTCCGACCGCCCGAACGGAAGGATCAGCGCCGACGCGCCTCCACGGGGTGGCCCGGGATCCCCATCGGCCGCGTCCTGGGCCTCGACATCCGGATCGACGTCAGCTGGCTCATCATCTTCGCGCTCGTGGGGATCTCGATGTTCGGCTATTTCGCGCGAGGCTTCCCGGGACGGGGCTCGGGAACCGTCTGGGCGGCGGCGCTGATCACCACCCTCGTCTTTTTCGCCTGCCTGCTCCTCCATGAAATCTCGCACAGCGTGGTGGCGAGATCCAAGGGCGTGGAGGTCGCGGGGATTACGCTCTTCATGTTCGGCGGCGTGTCGCAGATCCGACAGGAGCCCCGCCGGCCGTCCGACGAATTCATCATCGCGGTGGTGGGTCCGGTCACCAGCGCGCTCCTGGGCGTGCTCTTCCTGGCCCTCCGCCATCTGTTTCCTCCCGACTCGCTGACCTACGACGCGTCGGGCTGGCTGGGGAAGATCAACCTGGCGCTGGCGGTCTTCAATCTCCTTCCCGGATTCCCGCTCGACGGCGGACGGATGCTTCGCGCGGCCGTCTGGGGAGCGACGAAGGATCTCCGACGGGCGACCCGCGTCGCCTCGACCCTGGGCTCCGCCATCGCGTTCGGCCTCGTCGGATGGGGCATCATCGACGTGCTGTGGAACGGACGGTTCATCGAGGGGCTCTGGCTGGGGCTGATCGGCTGGTTCCTCCTGGTCGCGTCGAGACAGAGCGCGAGCCAGGCGGAGCTGAAGGAGAGCCTCCGGGGGCTTCGCGTCGCGCAGGCGATGAGGTCCTCCTGCCCCGAGGTGCCCGCCCAGCTGCCGCTCGACCGCTTCGTGGACGACCATCTCTTCCGGAGAGGCGGCCGGTGCTTCTTCGTCACCGACGAGGACGTCCTTCGGGGGCTCGTGACGCTGGACGACGTGAGGCGCGTGAACCGGGACGACTGGTCGACCACCACCGTCGGCGACATCATGGTTCCGTTCACGGACATCAAGTCGGTGCGTTCGTCGGACTCGCTCCTCACGGCGTTCGAACAGATGAACGAGCACTCGCTCAACCAGCTTCCCGTCGTCGACAACGGCCGCGTCGAAGGCGTTCTGACGAGAAACGACATCTTCCGCCTGGTGGCGCGATTTCTGGAGCTGACCGAACAGGCGGGCGGACGATGACCTTGGAGGAATCCCGATGAGCACGACCGTGAAGAGAGAGCCGAAGGCGTCGACGGCGCTGCAGCCCGGAACTCCGGCGCCCGAGTTTTCTCTGCCGACCACGCCGGACCAGCAGGTGTCGCTCCGGGACTGCCTGGGATGTCCGATCGTCCTGGTGTTCTACCCGGCCGACTGGAGTCCCGTCTGCGGCGACCAGCTGGCGCTCTACAACGAGGTGCTGCCGGAATTCAAGAAGCACCGGGCCCAGGTGCTGGGGATTTCGGTGGACGGCATCTGGAGCCATCTGGCCTACAGCAAGGACCGCAAGCTCAAGTTCCCGCTCCTGTCGGATTTCGAGCCCAAGGGCGAGGTGGCGCGCAAGTACGGCGTCTTCCGCAGTTCCGCCGGCGTCGCCGAACGGGCGCTCTTCGTCCTGGACCCGCAGGGCACCATCCGCTGGAGCCATGTGTCGCCGATCGGGATCAATCCGGGCGCGGACGGCATCCTGGCCGCCCTGGAGGATCTGGCCGAGCATCCGCAATCCTGAATCGAGGATCTCTTCCCATGTCCCATCTCGCCTCCGCCGTACGATCCCAGGACCACGTCCAGGGACCGGAGAACGCTCCCATCACGCTGGTGGAATACGGGGACTTCGAATGTCCCTACTGCGGTCGGGCCTACGGAATCCTGAAGGAGCTCCAGGAGGACCTGGGTCCGCAGCTCCGGCTCGTCTACCGCCACTTCCCCCTGGCGACGATCCATCCTCACGCCGAGGACGCGGCATTGACCTCGGAAGCCGCGGCCGAACAGGGGAAGTTCTGGGAGATGCACGATCTGCTGTTCGAGAATCAGAAAGACCTCGAGATCGGGGATCTCGAAGACTATGCCCGGACCCTCGGCCTCGACGTTGCGCGGCTCGAGGAAAGCCTGAAGACGAGGAAGCTGTTCCCCCGCATCAAGGAGGACTTCCTGAGCGGCGTCCGGAGCGGCGTGAACGGAACCCCGACCTTCTTCATCAACGGGGCGCGCCATAACGGCTCGTTCGAGTACCCGGTGCTGATCCGGGCGATCCAGCAGGCCGCGGAGGTCCGGCTGACCCGCTGAGGCGCGTCAGTTGCCGCCTCCCTCATCGCCGCAGGTGGGCGGATCGTCTCCGGGCTTCGCCGGGGCGATTTCCAGACGCGCGGCTTCTCGAGCCTTCCGCTCGGTCTCGGTCTCCTGGACGGCGGGTTCCGCCGCGGGACGGGTTTCCATCGAGCAATACAGGTATCCGGCCATGATCCTCTCCCGAAGAGCCCACAGGAGCGAGCATCGCCCCCCGCCGGCGTTACGGCCCGGCGGATGAGGGATCATCCTTAAGGAGCATCTCTCCATGGATCTCGGAATGGTCGGGCTGGGCCGCATGGGCGGAAGCATGGTCCGCCGGCTCCTGCGCGGCGGCCACCGATGCGTCGTCTTCGATCTGGCGGCGCAGAAACGCGAGGAGCTGGAGGCCGACGGCGCCCAGGGAGTCCGGGACCTGGAGGATCTCGTCCACGCGCTCGCGCCGCCCCGCACCCTTTGGGTCATGCTTCCCGCGGGGGCCCCGACCGAGACCACCGTGCTGAATCTCGCCGACCGGATGGCCCCCGGCGACACCCTCGTGGACGGCGGCAACTCCCACTTCCGCGACGATCTCCGGCGCGCCCGTCTGCTCGCATCCCGGGAAATCCGGTACGTCGACGCGGGAACGAGCGGCGGCGTGTGGGGGGAGGAGCGCGGCTATTGCCTCATGCTCGGCGGAGATCGGACGGCCGTCGAACGCCTCGATCCTCTTCTGAGGACGCTGGCGCCGCCGGACGGCAAGGGAGTCCTCTACTGCGGTCCGTCGGGCGCGGGACATTTCGTCAAGATGGTGCACAACGCCGTCGAGTACGGCCTCATGCAGGCGTACGCCGAGGGATTCGAGCTCCTTCACCACGCCGATTCGGAGGCGCTTCCGGCGGAGGAGCGGTATCGATTCGATCTCGCGGCCATCGCGGAGACGTGGAGGCACGGCAGCATCGTCGCCTCCCGGCTGCTCGACCTGGCCGCCGACGCGCTCGCCGAGGATCCCGAGCTCGCCGGATTCCAGGGAGTCGTCGAGGACTCGGGCGAGGGCCGGTGGGCCCTCATGGCCGCCGTCCAGGAAGGCGTTCCGGCCGAGATCCTTTCGGCGGCGCTCTTCGCCCGCTTCCGCTCGCGCCGGGAGGACGCGTTCGCGGAGAAGGTGCTTTCCGCGATGCGATACCGGTTCGGGGGGCATGTCGAGGTGGGTCGGTAATCGCGGGGGATCTCATGTTCGAACACATTCTCCTCGCGCTGGACGAGCCCGGCGATCCGTCGATCCTGCTTCCCGTGATTCGGACGCTCGGCAGGCGGAACGGGTCGCGCGTGACCGTGATGCAGTCGGCCCCGTTCCTCGAGACGGTGATCGAGATGCCCGCGGAGCTGTCGCCCGGGGCGCATGTCGATGACGAGGAATCGGCCGCGTGGTCCATCCATTCCATGGTGGCGCACCTGCGGGCCGAAGGGTTCTCCGCGGAGGGATTCGCCGAGATCGGCCAGAGCGCCTTGATCATCGCCGCGGCGGCGGAGCGGCTCAACGCGTCGATGATTCTCCTCTCGCTCCGCCATCCGAGCTGGCTCAGGTCCCTGCTCCGGATCGCGCCGATTCCCGTCCTCGCCGTTCCCGTCGCGCGCGGCCGGCGCTCCCCGACGATCCTCGTTCCGATCGAGGACGAACGCTCCCTGGAGGCGATCCCCTACGCGGCGGCCATGGCGCGCGCGTTCCAGGGGGGATTGATCTTCGCGGCCGAGGACCGGGAATCGCTGCTGCTCGAGGCGCGCCAGGGAGCCGTCCGGGAGGGCGTCCCGACGGAAGCGACCCTGCTCTCCGACGACCTCTCCGCGACGCTCCTCACGCTCTCCGCGGCGATGATCGTCCTGAGGACCACGTCGGACGATCTCCTGTCGCAGCTCGCCGAGGCGTCGCGCGTCCCGCTGCTTCTGGTCCGACGCCCGCTTCTCCTGCCGGAGGTTCCTGCCTCCGAGCCGGCTCGCAGGTCCCTGACCCCGGCGTGGCGGCGGAGATCCGTCAGCCCCTTCGAAGGATTCGGCGAACCCTGAGGTCGACGGTTCATTCGCGAATCTCGACGTCGTCGAGGAGCAGCGCGGCTCCGTCGCCGCCTTCGAAGAACAGCTTGAAGTTGTCGAAGACGCTGCCCTCCAGGCCGGCGCCGCTCGCGTCCCAGCCCACCCGGGCCTCGATCCCGCGGAACTCGATGTCGTTCCATTCCCCCTTTTTCAGCGTCGGGACGAGATAGCGGCAGTTGTCCTTGAGCTTGTCCGACCAGATCAGGATCGTCGCGCTCCGGACGTCGCCGACGGGCTTGAGCCGCATCCGGAGGACCGTCGACTCCTGGACCGTGACCGACCACGACTTCCAGACCTCCGCGCCCTTCGCGGTGAGCGAGAGGGCGCCGTCCACGGGCTGCCCGCCCGCGAAGCCGCCGGCGCCGTTCTCGAACTTCTCGGAGAAGACGACCTTGCCGGGCGCCCCGAGGCTCGCGGGACCCGAAGCGTGGGCGTTGCGTCCGGCCTGGCCGACCTTCTTGCCGCTCCTGGGCTTTCCGGCCACCGGGCCGATGTACTCGGTGGCGATCACCACGTCGTCGAACCAGACGTCGTAGACCCGGCCGGCGTGTTCCTTGTCGCCGTTGAGCGAGGTTCCGGTTTCGCCGTCGTGCAGCAGCCAGAAGCTGTTGATCTTGAGCTTGTCGGTCGAGCGCCACTTCATGCCCTTCACCTGTCCGACCAGTCGTCCGTCCACCCAGAACGCCTGCTCCCCGTCGGCGGCGTCCGGCGCGGAGTTGGCCTTGATCATCATCTCCAGGCAGTACCAGCGGCCGCGCTCGATGGGCGGTTCCTGCGGCTGGGTGAAGTTGGTCCCCCAGTAGTGGCCGTCGCCGGAGATCTTCATCTCCTGCCAGTAGGTGTAGAGCATCCACTTTCCCGGCGGCGGATTCTTCCCCCAGTCCCCCCAGGCATCCAGGGCCGTGCCGAAGAACTCGTCGCCGTTCGGCTTCTTCCCGGCGAATCCCTTCGGCCACGGCGTGGGGACCCGGTCCGCCAGCAGGAACGGCAGGTGGTGGGAGTATCCGAAGTTCGGATGAAATCTCATGTAGTAGCGGACGTAGACCTGGTCCGACGGGCGGAAATGGGTGTACAGGTGGCCGAACCGGACCCGCAGGGAGCGCTTCCCCGGCGAGCCGTCCGTGATCTCGTCCGTCAGCTCCGTGCGTTCGTCTCGCCCGTTGCCCCAGCGGGCGACGGTGTCCTTGACGTCGCCCGTCTCGAAATCGTCCGCGAAGAGGACGCGCGGATCCTTCTCGATGCCCTCGTCCCCCGGATACTGCGAGGCCAGGCCCCGGGGTTTGGGAACGACGGCCGAGTCCTGCCCGATCGCGGGCAACGGCAGGAGCAGCGGCGCCACCAGCAGGGCCATCCGGACGAAACCGTGAAGCATGGCGGACCTCCCCGTCTTCGAGTCACGAAGGCATCGCACGTCGCCTTCGCCTGATGAAAGCGTCCGCGTCCGGAATGTGGGCGGAAATCAGCGCGGCTCGGAAAAACGCGCGGGGTCGCGGGGTCGGGCGTATACTCAGGGCCGCGGCGGGGGCCGGGAGCACCCGCCCGGGCCGGTCGGGGCGGGCCCCGCC
>JGI10214J12806_10483281_pt1 | contig 12284 bp, 6 predicted proteins | sample WisConreferecore_FD_12806 | JGI IMG/M metagenome (IMG submission 12806)
CGCGATTTCTTCGGACGGCAGGACGGTCGTCACCGGCGGGTCGGACCGGACCGTGCGTGTCTGGGACGGCGCGACGGGGCGGGAGAGAGGTCTTCTGCGGGGCCATCGGGACGAGGTCACCGGAGTCGCGCTCTCTCCGGACGGCAGGACGATCGTCTCGTCCGGTTACGATCGCACGGTCAGGGTTTGGGATGCGCAGTCCGGAGCCGAGAAGCGGGCCCTCGAGGGTCACCACGATCTGGTCCACGGCGTCGCGTTCTCTGCGGACGGAAAGATATTCGTCTCCTGGGGCCAGGATCGCTCCGTCCGTCTCTGGGATGCAGAGAAGGGGGAGGCGAAGGCCGTCTTGACCGGATTCGGGGACATCGTCTGGGACGTCGCCCTCGCCGCCAACGGAGACTGGCTCGCCGCAAGGACGGGGGACGGCGCGGTCGCCCTCTGGAGCCTCTCGCCGTCGAAGGAAGAGTTCCGGATCCACCGGCCCTCGGTGGGCTGGTCCTCCTTCTCCGCCGGCGGCCGACATCTTCTGACGTGGAGCGAGGAAGACCGCCGCCTGCGCATCTGGGACGCCGCTGAACGAAAGTTGATCGGGACGAGGGAGGGGATTCCGGGCCGACCTGCATCCGTGTCGCCCGATGGTCGGGTCCTCGCGACGCAGGACAAAGGTGGGATCGTCCGTCTGCTCGATCTGGCCACCGGTCAGGAACTCCGGACCGTCCGGTCGGAGGGGGAGGGCCTCGGTCTCCCCCGCATCAGCGGAGAGTTTCGGGTGCTGGCGACGGCCTGCAGCAACGGGACCGCCGTGGTCTGGAGCCTGGCGGAGAAACGGTGATGTCCAATTCTTTCAACGTTGGCCGTTCAATTATTGGTCTTTAACCGGCCCTTCATGGCCACATGAAGCAGAGCCAGGATCGATCCCCAAGCGCTGATTCAGAATCCCCCCTGCGAAGAGGGCTCCCAAAGTGTCCGTTCATTCGGTTGGAGTTCGCAGGATACCCATGATGCCATGCATATGGGCAGTGAAAACGAGACGCCGGATGTTCAAAAATAGCTTATTATTGAACGGGGGTCGTGTCGAACTCTTCAAACTTCGGTGGTTGCTTTCCTAAGTAATTGAGCCGCAGTAATTTCTAGCTGCTATTTACGCTCCGATGGCGCCGGTCTGGCACTTCGTTTGCAATAGGCGGTGCCTGGAACGCTTGCATGACCGAGCCATAGGGAGGAACGCTATGTCCGTCCGAGTCAAAGTTTGGGGAATGCCGACCGCTGCTTTTGTGGCTGCTGCGGTGCTCATGATTTGGGCGGGACCATCGCTGGGCGCTCTCGGGTTCTTGCGTTCCCCCGGTTCGACCACCGACTGTGACAAGTGCAAGGATAGCGGGCAGAGCCCGTCCAGCGGTTGCAAAACCGGAATGTCGAATTCCTCCTGCTCTTCCTCCTCCGGACCGGTCCGGTATTTCAACGGCCAGAATCTCCTGTCGGTCACCGAGATCTCGGCCCCGGGCCTTTATGGCTGGACTCATGGTCGGGCGCTCGCGGGTCCGCTGGGGGACAATCTCGTCGGCCCCGGGTGGAAAGTGCCCGGTCTCCTTCAGCTGGTGAACGAGGGAAACACGGTTCTCGTCGTGAACGGTTCCACGTCCGTTCGTTCCTTTCTCAACAACGGCGACGGCACGTACACGGCCCAGGTCTGGTACCAGGACACGCTCGTCACGGATACCGTGAATCATGTCCTGACCCTGACGGACGTCGATGGACAGCAATGGGTCTTCTTCGACTTCAGCGGGAGCTGGAACGCGGCGCGGCAGGGAAAGCTGAACCAGTTCCGCGACCGCGCCGGCAACCTGACGACGCTCGTGTACAGCTCCACGCCCGGTCCCACGCTGGACAAGATCCTGCAGGTGCAGCAGACGGACACCGTCCCGACGACGTTCAACCGGTTCGTCTACGACTACAATCTGTCCGGCGCCGCGTCGGGGTTTCTCTCGTCGGTCACCTACCAGCGCTCGGTCGGCGGGATTACGACCACGGTGCGGAAAGTGGATTACACCTACTACTCCTCGGGCGGTCCCAACGGACCGGCCGGAAGTCTCCAGTGGGCGAAGGTGACCGACGGAACCAACCTGCTGGACGTCAACTATCACCGCTACGACTCCTCGCCCTTCGGCATCCGGTACATGCTGGGACCGAGCGGCTATGATCGTGCGCTGGCGGCGCTGGGGAGCGAGTCGGCCATCGATGCCGCGAGCGATACGACGATCGCGCAGTGGGCCCAGTACAACTTCCAGTACGACGCGAGCGGTCGGGTCTCCAGCGAAGTCGTTCAGGGCCAGGGGTGCGGCTGCGGCACGTCCGGCGGGCGAGGCACCTTCACGTTCAGCTACTCCGGCGCGACCCACGGGGCTCCCGATGGGCCCAATGTCTGGAGCCGCAAGACGATCGAGACCCTGCCCGACGGCAACCAGAACATTTTCTACACGAACGTGTTCGGCGGGACGATCCTGGAGGTTTTCAAGGACGTCACCTCGGGGCAGCAGTGGATGACCTATCACCAGTATGACTCCCAGAACCGCGAGATCCTCCTGGCGATGCCCTCGGCCGTCACGGGCCTGGACGAAAACCAGCCGGCGCTGGTGACGGGCGCGTTCCTGTCGGACGCTGCGGGGCTCTTCCACCTGTTCGACTTCTACGCGGCGACGGATCTTCCCAACGGGGCCGTCGCGGGCTACCGCAGCACCGAGCGACTGAAGCAGGGCGAATTCGGAACGCCGATCCTCCTGGGACAGACCAAGTACAGCTCGCACGCGGGAGTGAGCGGCACGGTCTATCCCATCTCCAGCAGGACGCTCTATCGGAACACCGACGGAACGGGTCCGATCACGACCAGCTACAGCTACACGTGGCAGGGAACCACAAATCAGTTCTTGGAGACGACGGTCACGTATCCCGTCGTCCCCACGAACCAGAACGGCTCCGGATCGGCGACGACGACACGGACGCGGATCGACGTCTTCGGGCGAACCAACTGGGAAATGGACCAGGACGGCTTCATTCACGCGACGGAGTACGACACGCTGACCTCCGCGGTGACCAGGCGCATCGTGGACGTCAACACCGCCTCCGTCACCAATGAGCCGGCGGGCTGGGTGACGCCCGCGGGCGGCGGCCTTCACCTCGTGACGACGTTCGAGGTCGACCGGTTGGGTCGGACGACGGCGCTGACGGATCCTCTGGGACACATCACCTACACGGTCTATAAGGATCCCCAACACGAAACTCGCGTGTATCCCGGATGGATTTCGGCTTCGAACCTGCCGACGGGACCGACCATGGTCAAGCGAGAGGATCGGGCGGGGAGTTATATCGAGCGACTGACGATGTCGGCCGTGCCGACGGTGAGCGGGGGCCGGCCCACGGGGGCCGAGGCCGTCTCAAGCCTGCAGAGCCTGTCGCGGGAGTATCTCGACACAGGAGACAAGCTGACCTACAAGGACAGGTACTTCAGTTTCGTCGGGCTCACCTACTCGACGGCGCCGAACATCGGCGTTCGCGCCACGGGTCCGGGGCTGGACACCACCGGCACCCACTATTACCGATCGTTCGTCAATTACGACGCGCGGGGACGCCGCGACCGTGAGGAAGACTGGACCGGCACGATCGCCCGGACGGTCTACGACAGCCGCGGCCGTGCGAAGAGTACGTGGATCGGAACGGACGACATCCCCACGACCGGAGAATGGTCGCCGACCAACACGGCCGGCGCGAACCTGACCAAAGCGACCGAGAACGAATACGACTCGAACGGAGTCGGCGACGGCACCCTGACCCGCAGCCGGCAATTCACGAGCGCGCTGGTCAGTCTCGACACCTTCTATCAATACGACTTCCGAGACCGGGAGATCAACCGCCGCGGCCCGGACAATGTCGCCATGAAGCTCACCTACGACAACCTGACTCACGTCGTCGCGGTTGAGACTTACGCCGATGGCGATGCCGATTTCGTCATCGGACCCACGGAGCTTCGCCGGAAGCGAGAGACCAAGTTCGACGAGCGCGGGCAGGTGTATCAGACCATCACCCATAACGTGGATCCCTCGACCGGCGCGATCGGGAACCGCCTGACCTATGGCGAATGGCACAATGCGCGCCGTTCTTTGATCAAGTCCCAGAATCCCAACGGTCTGTTCCAGAAGGCCCAGTTTGACGGCGCCGGCCGGACCAAGGCGACCTTCACTTCGTATGATGCGGCCGAAACCCTCTATACCGACGCGGACGATGTCGTGGGCGACGCCGTGATCAGCGAGCGGGTTCTCTCCTATGACGCCGCCAGCAACTTGATCCAGGAGACGCAGTACCAGCGCACGTCCAATCCGGCGGTTCCCGCCGGAGACCTGGCGACGGGATGGGCGGTGGCCAATTCCCGCCGCACCTTCCTGGCCCACTGGTTCGATCTGGCGGATCGACTCATCACGTCGACGAACTACGGCGACAACGCCAACTCCAATCTCACGCGCCCCGCGACGCCGCCGGCGCCGAACTCGTCCGCCAACCGGCTCACCACCAAGTTCGAGTACGATGCGGGCGGACGCCAGCACAAGACAACGGACAATCTGGCGAAAATCAGACAGAAGACTTTCGACGGTCTCTCGCGTCAGACGCGGCTGGTCGAAAACTTCGTGGACGGCGTCGCCGCCGAGACGGAGCTCGATACGGACCGCACGACGGACTCGGTATACGACACCTCGGGCCGTCTGTGGAAGCGCATCGCCTTCAATCCCAAGGGAACGGGACTCGGCGTCGAACAGCAGGTGACGCAGTTCGTCTACAACACCACCGCGAATCAGGCGTCGCCCCCGGTCTTCAGGAACGATTTCCTTGTCGCTGAGATCCATCCCGATTCCGATGACACGTACGATCCGACGCAAGCCGCCGGGAGTCAGCTCGCCAACGGCGCCGATGCTGTCTATGACCGGGTGGAGTCCGCTGCGGACTACGCCAGCCGTCTGTCCACCATCAAGGATCAGCGGGGCGTCCTCCGGACCTTCTCGTATGACGCCCAGGGACGCTCGTCCACGGACCAGGTGACGACTCTTCCTGCAGGCGTCGACGGGTCCGTCCAGCGCATCGAACGGACGTACGACTCGCTGTCGCGGGTGCTCGCGGTTACCAGCTTCGACGCGGCTGTTGCGGGCACGGTGGTCAACGAGGTGAAGAATACGTACGACGGCTGGGGAGACCAGACCGTATGGGAGCAGTCGCATGTCGGCGCCGTGGGGGGAGGCACCCCCTCCTTCCAGATGACCTTCGTCGACGGCGCCGTGGGCGGTGAAGCCAAGTTCGTCCGATCCAGTGTTTACACGTACCCCAATGGCCGGGGCGTGAACGTCGAGTACCCCGGAGTCTTCGACGACAAGCTCTCTCGGATCGGCCGCCTGTCCCATTCAACGGGGTCGCCCGTCTTTGCCGACTACACGTATCTGGGCTCGGTTCATATCGTGAAGGAAACTCATTCCAACGTCACCGGAGGATTGACGCTCAACTACGGTGACGCGGCGGGAAGCCCTGCGGGCTGGGACCGGTTCGGTCGGATCGACGATCACAAGTGGGGAAGCGATGCCGACGCCAACAAGTTCGACCGATTCGTCCATACCTATGACAACGTCAGCAACCGGCTGACGAGCGACCGGTCGTACACCGGCGCGCCGACCAATCGGGACGAGGCGTATATCTACGACAATCTCCGCCGCCTCAAGACCATGAAGCGCGGCAAGGTGCAGTCGGGCGCCATCTCGAACGCCAATTCCACGCTGCAGATCGACTGGCCCGAGCTCGACGCCCTCGGAAACTGGCGTCTCTGGCGGTGGGATCTGAACGGCGGAACCCCCGTCTGGGATACCCAGGCCCGCAAGCACAACAAGGCGAACGAGATCGACGTGGACAACGACGACGCCAATGCCGCCGGCGCCTCGATCACTCAGACGACCGGCGCGGGGATGGACTGGGTCGATCCTCAATACGACAAGGCCGGCAACCTGAAGAACGGTCCCAAGCCCGCGGCCGAAACCGACGGTGCGTCGCGCCTTCATTTTACGTACGACGCCTGGAACCGCCTGGTCCTGGTCAAAGCCGACGCCGCCGGAGCGCCCGGGTCCACCATCGCCGAGTACCAGTACGATGGAACCCATCAGCGGATCGTCAAATTGAAGCCCAACGGGGCCAATTGGGACCGCGTGGACTACTACTACAATCACCGCGCGCAAGTGCTGGAGGAGCGAACGCTGACCAACACGCCGTCGAAGACGGTCGTGGCGACGGTGCCGAAGTTCCAGTGGGTCTGGGACCTGCGGCACCTCGACTCGCCGATCCTCAGGGACGAAAACAAGGACGGCGACGGCGACTGCGTCGACGGTACGGACGAGAGGCTGTACTACGTCAATGACGCGAATCACAACACGACGGCGCTGGTCAGCACGGCAGGAGCGGTCGTCGAACGGTACGCTTACGACCCGTACGGCAAAGCCTCCGTCTTCACGGCGGCGTGGGCTGCGCAGCTCCCGACCGTCTACAACAACGAAGTCCTGTTTGGCGGCTACAGGCTCGATCCCGAGACGGGCCTCTACGCCGTCCGACGCCGCGTCTACCATCCCACGCTGGGACGGTGGCTCCAGAGGGATCCGTCCGGAGTGGTCGACGGGTCCAACCTGTATCAGTACGTCCGCAGTCAGCCCACGCGCGGCACCGATCCGAGCGGCCTGAGGCTCCACGCCTCGGACTATGCGGAGCTCGTGGATCCGTCTCCCCCGCCTGGCACGGGTCGCCCGGATTGCACCGGAGACCAGCTTGTCGCCAAAGTGTACGCCGACGTCTACGCTCCTTCCATGGGTGAGAAGTGCAAGGAAACCACCATCGAGGTCGTGGTCCAGATCGATACGTGCAACAACGATGTGAACGAGACATGGCTCCTGAATCCTACGGCGCCCACCAGCCCTCGGACTCGGCCTCCTGGCGCAAAGTACCGGTGGAAGCCGGAAACGGACCAGGCGTTCATCGAACTGGAAGAGCCGGTCACTTGTCCGGACAATAAGTGCTGCAATACCCAGAAGGGCGGCACGCTGGAACTCCAGGTCCGGGAAACTACCGACGATTCCGGCTACTTCTCGGCTCTCAAGGTCGATTGGACGGCGTTCCATACGGGGATCAAGCCGACCTGCATCATCGACTACAACGCGGGTGCAACGGTCAAGATCTCCCATATGGGCCGGCCGAACAGCCACCCCGACCCCAAGAACCCGCGCCGGTGGGTGACCCCGCAGCCCACGGAGTAACAGGAAAAACCTACACCCTCCAGAGGGGCCCCACCCCTCTGGAGGGTCGAATCCGGAGCTCATCAGAGACCGGATTTTCGCGTATCATTCCTGGGAGGCACGGGATCCGGAACAGGCCTTCGAAAGAGGTGGGACATGCTGCTTGGACCGACCGTCTTGCCGATGCTTCTGCTGCTGGCCGTCGGATCCCTCCAGGGGAAGGAACCGGACCAGGACACGATCGCGAAATCTCGAGTGGTTCCCATCGAGAAGAAGGATGGAAAGATTGTTCTTGGAACGCATGAGCTCAAGCTGAATGACCTGGAAACGCTGATCACTCGCCATGCGTTGGCGATGCTGAATGAAGACTGGGACGCTCTCTTCAAGCTGATGGTGTTCAAGGACGGAGAATTCGCGGGCCAAATCAAATCCAAGAGTTCGCTCAAGACGCAGGACGAATGGCGGACGTGGCTCAGAAGTGCCCGTTCGGGTGTTTCGCGAGACCGGACGCCCGTCGCCCTGCTGCTCCCCCCCAAATCGGATGCGGGGCCGGTCTGTGTCTGCTGCTCCTACTACCTGCAGTTCGGCAAGGAATCCAAGCCCGCTTACCTGGAGATCAATCTGGCGGAGAAAATCGACGGGGTAGGGTGGAAGATCATCCAGCCTTGACCGCCAGTCTTCACGCTTCGTGTTCTCCAGCGGATCTGCATTGAGCCTTCCCGGGAGGGCCTCTCCTGCCCTCTGAGGAGGCGGTCGCCATCGGAGCGGTTGCAAGATCGTAGATCTTTGGCGGACGCCATGTATAATGGCCCCCCGCTTCCGAAGCGCGACCGGGGGTAGTCGTCGTTCCATAGGTCCCAGTGCCGGAATCGGAATCCGGCGAGCGAGGATGGAGTCGTCGTGTTGACCCTCGGCGTCGCTCTCCTGAGACGGAGCGCTTCCCTCGTCGGGTTCGACAGGGAGGCAAAGTCCCCGTCCATCGCCCTCTTCCGGACCGTCCCCCGCCCTCCGGGCATGTCGCCCGAGGAGGCCTTGCGGGTCCTGCTTGCCCAGGAGGGAGTTCCGCGGGGCGTCCCCCTGCTCCTGGCCCTCTCGCCGTCCGATCTGGCCTGCGGAGATTCCTGGACGCTGCCGAAGGGGATGACGGGAAGAGCCGCCGCGAAGATCGGCGCCGCGCTCTGCGAGACCCGCTGCGCCTCCGAAACGATCGAAACGGTCGTCATGGACTCGTCCCTCACGGACACTCAGGCTCAAGCCGTGGCGCTCGACCGCGGACTTGCCGACGGCCTCCTCCGGCAAGTCGAAGGATTCCGTCTGGTTCTCGTGACCGCCGCGCCGGCCGCAATCGCGCTGACCTTCCCGGGCTCTTCTCTCGTCCAGGGCGGAGAGTGGTTCGAGTCCGGTCCCTCCGCCGGCTGGCGGGCGTATCCGGTGGACGGAAGCGACGACGGCGGATCCCTATCGTGGAAAGATCTCCAGATTCCGGCGGCGCAGGCGCCCGCGTTCGCGGCCGCGGTGTGCGACCCTGAACGCGTTCCCAACCTGGTCAACGCGTTCCCTCAATACCGCCGGACGTTCTTCAAGCGGTTCCGCGATCCGATCCTCAACATCAGTGCCGCCGCCGCGCTCTGCCTCGGGGCGGTCGCCGTCCAGTTCCATCGCGAGATCGCCCGCGATCGGGACGAACTCGCCGCGGCCCGCCGCGCCGAGATGGAGCTGTGGGGACGGTTCCTGCCCTCCGAAGAACCGCGCGAGGGACGTCTCCTCAAGGCCATGCGGGACCGGCTCGCGGATCTCGGCGAAACGTCGGGCGCCGGGGAGATGCCTTCCGCCCTGGCCTTCTGGGGCGAGATCGGAAAACAGATGCCCGATCCCGAAGCGCTCGGCTTGACGCTGGAATCGCTCGACCTGGCGCCCGACGGCGGGCGCCTCAGCGCCCGCGTTCCTGCGGCCAAGGAGGATCCTCTCAAGAACGCCGCCCAGCTCGAAGGCCGCCTCAACCAGTCGAAGAAGATGACGACCCGCGGCGACTACGAGGTCCGCGACGGCCAGGTGCAGGTCCGGCTCCGGATGGACTACAAGCCGTGAAGCACCCCGCGTTCGTCCTGACCTTGGCCGCCCTCGTCGTCGCAGCCTCGGCGGGATTCGCCGCCGATCGATATTCCGCGGCCCGCCTGGCGCGCGAGGAACGCGACGAAGCCCGGCGCTCGCTCGAGAAGGCCGTCAAGCTTGCCGCCGAATACCCCCGGGCGTTCGGGCCGCAGGCCATGGTTCCCCTCGCCGGGGAATCCGGTCTCAAGACGCTCGCCCAGGAGTTCGCCGCCAGCCGGAGCGTGACGATCGGTTATCTCACCGAGAGCGAGCGGGAGTCGGAGAAGGGGCGGCGCGAACGGCAGGTGATCATCCGGCTCGTCAACGCGGCCCATCCGAACCTCATCCTCTTCCTCCAGGATCTGGAGAGCCGCGGCGGCGGCGCGAAGGTGAAGGAGATCCACGTCCGGCCTTCCCGGGACATCGTCGACGCCTACGAGGAAGCCGAGATCGTCGTCTCCAAGCTCGCGCCGGAGGAAAAGAAGCCGTGAAACGCCGCGACCGGGGCGCCGCGCTGCTGCTGGTCCTCGCCGCGGTCGCGCTCCTGGCTGCCTTGGCCGTCGAGCTCGCTTCCCGCGCGAGCGCCGACTCGCTCCGCGCGGTCCGCTCGTCGAGGGACGGCGCGTTTCGTCGGATCTCGGATTCCGGCGCCGAGATCGCACGGGGATTGATCGTCGAGCCCGATCCGTCGAAAATCGTCCATTGGGGCCAGCCGTGGAATCGCGAGATTCCATTCTCTCTGAACGCGGAGGAGCGCGCCACGGTCCGCCTCGCCGACGAGAGCGGGAAGCTCAACATCGCCCGTGCCCTCTCCCATCCCGACGAGGCGCCCGCCATCCGCGGCGCGGTCGGAAGACTTTTCCGATATCTCGCACGGCGGGACTCCCGGAATTCCCTTTATTGGAAAGATTTGGAAGACAAGGTGTTGCGACGGCTGGCTTCCAAGGAGCCCCTGCTGACGCTGGACGGCCTCCGTGAAACATCCCTTGAAGTTTCCCAGGTGTTCGGATCAGATGGTCTCTCCCGCGTGCTGACCTGTTTCGGCGACGGAAAGATCAATTTGAACACCGCGCCGAGAGCGGTCCTGGCGTCGCTCGATCCGGAATTCGACGACGCCATGGTCGAACGCATCGCGGGGTATCGCGGGAAACGGGAGGGAGAGCCGGGCTCCTACAAGCCGTTCGAGGAGCCCCAAGATCTCATGCTGGTGGAAGGCATCGTCAACCGCTCGGTCGGCGCCGACGGGCAGCTCCGCGTCGAGCGGAATCTCTACGAAAAAGTCCAGGGACTCGTCACGGTCGCCAGCTCCTGCTTCTCCGCGCGGATCCTCGCGACGGTCGACGGGCGGCGCCGCGAAGCCTGGGCGTTCTTCAAACCGACCGGGGTCCGGATCGGCTTCGAGGAGCTTGCGCCGTGACGCGGTCGCGCGAGAAAGTCCTGGCCCGCGGACTCTGGACGCTCTACGTCGTTCTGGCCATCGCGGGGCTCTCGCTGCTCGCGGAGGCGCTCTTCGTTCCGCGGGCGTCGCGGCCGTTCACGCTCAAGATGCCGAGCGTCGAGGAGATGACTTCGCTTCAGCCGCTGCCCGCGGCGAAGGACGGACTGCTCGACCGGCGATTCACCCGCCGCGTCGCCCAGGCCGCGCCCGCGTCCGCCGCGCCCAAGGCCCAGGCGCTCGCGCTCGATCAGTTGATCAAGCTTACGGGCATCCTCGATTTCGGCGGAAAGAAGCCCACGCTCGCGGTCATCGAAGCGACCGGCGAATCGAAGGCCTACAAGGCCGGCGACAAAGTGGGAGAAACCGGCGTCCTCGTAAAGGACGTGAAGGACTTCGTCATCGTCGAATTCGAAAAGCGGCGATTCAAAGTCACGTTCGCCGCGATCCAGGAGCTGCCCGCGAATTCCGTCGGGAAGGAGTAGCCGCTCCGCTGGGAGGGATTAGGACCATGCGCCGCTGCCTCGCTCTCGCTGTCCTCATCGCCGTCGCAGCCCCGCTGCGCGCCCAGGATGAGGAGAAGGTCAAGGTCAGCTTCTCGGGCATCGAGCTCGAGGCGCTGGCCCAGCAGGTCGAACGCGTCACCAAGAAGAGCTTCATCGTCCAGGAGCAGCTCCTGAAGGGCAAGAAGGTCACCCTCCAGTCGGAGAAGCCGATCACGCCCGACGAGTTCTACCGCGTCTTCCAGTCCGTCTGCCTGATGCACGGCTTCGCGCTCGTGCCCGCGCCCGAGGAGAACATCAACCTGGTGAAGATCGTTCCCGCGCCGCAGGCGGCGAAGGAGCCCGGCGCCCAGCCCGTCCTCACGCGCGGCCAGAAGCTGCCCGCCGGCGAAGGCGTGATCTATTACGTCATCACGCCCAAGCACGTCTCCGCCGCCAAGGCGATGGCCGTGCTCCAGACGGCGACGTCGCCCACCGGCGTGATTGCCCAGGTGCCGAACTCCGAGCTGCTCCTCGTCATCGATGCCGCCGTCGCCGTCCAGCGCGCCGAGAAGCTGCTCGCGATTCTCGACGTTCCGGGCGAACCGATCGTCCTCGCGCCCGTCACGCTCGACTTCCTCGCGGCCTCCCAGGCAAAGACCCACGTCACCGAATTCACGCAGGCCATGGAAAAGGTCACGACCGGTGAGGCCGGCCGGAGCCGCCTGGAGATCCTCACGGACGAGCGCCTGAATCAGATCCATCTGCTCGGTCGCGCCGAAGAAGTGAAACGGGCCCAGGAATATCTCAAGACGCTCGACCGCCAGCTCCCGTCCGTCCAGCGGACGATCCAGTACTACCGCCTGAAGAACGTGCCGGTCGCGGAGATCACGGACAATGTCCGCCAGTTCCTCGGCCTTCCTTCGGGAGGGCGCGGGCCGGATCGGCGCAAGGCGGCCCCGACGGGCGCCG
>JGI10214J12806_10306517_pt1 | contig 12165 bp, 13 predicted proteins | sample WisConreferecore_FD_12806 | JGI IMG/M metagenome (IMG submission 12806)
GGTGTTCCCGCTTCGGCCCCGAGGAGACCGAACGGCTGCTGCGGGCGAACAATACCCGCCCGAGCCTTACCATTCAGCCGGCACGCTGGAGCCTCGAGGCCCTCACCGCGAGCCTGGATGCCCAGGCTGTCCCCTGGCAGCGCGCACCCTACGATGCCGGGCTGGTGATCAGCGATCGCAGGCCGCAGGAGCTGCCCGGCCGCGCAGCGGGTGCCTGGTTTGTGCAGGACCCCGCCCAGGCATTGGTGCTCCGCTATGCGGCGCTGCCGGATGGCCTCCGGGTTTTCGACGCGTGTGCCGCGCCGGGAGGAAAGGCGATCGGGCTCTCCGAGCGGGCCGGATTCCTCGCGGCCGCCGATCTGCGCGCGCCGAGGGCTCGGCGGCTCAGAGAGAATCTCCGCCGCGCCGGCGGCGAGCACGCCGCGGTCCTGGTCGCCGATGCCAGCCGTCCGGCGGTGCGGCCCTGCGATGCCGTCCTGCTCGATGTGCCGTGCCTGGGTACGGGCAGCTTCGCCCGGCACCCCGACGCCCGCTGGCGCGTCACGCCCGAAGCGCTCGCGCGACTCGCCGCGCAAGCCGCGCAACTGCTGCGGGCCCAGGCGGAGATCGTACGGGACGGCGGGCTGTTACTTTTCTCCACCTGTTCGCTCGAGCCGGAGGAGAACGAGTTGCAAGTCGAGGCCTTTCTTGCGGCGCATCGGCGCTTCCGCCGGGAGCCGCCGGAAGGCATGCCCGCCGAATTGCTGACCCCGGCGGGCGATCTGTTCCTGCTGCCGCACCGGCAGGGAACCGATGGCGCCTATGCCGCGCGGCTGCGCCGGACCGCCTGAATGCTCCGGAGAGCCCTGTGGCCCGTGACGGTGCAAGGTCGCGACCGGCTGCGCGCGATCCTGCTGCTGGGCGCCGCCGCACTCGCCGGCTATCTGGTGACCTGGGTCGCGTATCCCGCGCCGCTGATGACCCGCGATCATGCGGTCGGCCGAGTGCTCGGCCTCCCGATCGCCGAAGCGGAAAAGCAGCTGGCGGAAGAAGGCCTCAAGGCAAAACGGGAAAGCGATGAGGCCGATCCGGTGATTCCGGCGGGGCACGTCACCTGGCAGGACCCCGCGCCCGGCACGACCCTGCCTCGGGGTGCGATCGTGCGGCTCACGGCGAGCAGTGGTCCCGCCCCGGTATCGGTCCCGGACGTGACCGGCTTCGAGGTCGAGCTGGCCCGTCTGGTGATCGAGGCCGCCGGGCTCCGAATCGGGGAAGTCGACGCCGTGCCCAACGTGGCGGAAGCGGGAATCGTGGTCTCGACGCGCCCGCCGACCGGCAGCACGCGCGCCCCCGGCACCAGTGTCGGCCTCGTCGTGAGCAAGGGGCCTGCCGACATCCGCGTCCCTGACGTGGTCGGCCTGGAACAGGAAGAGGCGCGCCGGCGGCTCGAAGGGGCCGGCCTTCGCATCGGAAAAGTCAGCACCAGCGGGGGGCGCGGCCGGGCGGGAACCGTGCTGCAGCAGCGGCCCGGAGCCGGCGTGTTCAGTCCGCACGAGGGCCGCGTCGACCTGGTGATCATCAAGTGAGCCAATACCCGGAGCGCCCGTGAGCATCCGCATCGCCCCCTCGATCCTGTCCGCCGACTTCGGTCGTCTGGGAGAGCAGCTCGCCGAGGCCGAGCGCGGCGGCGCCGAATGGATCCACCTGGACGTCATGGATGGGCGCTTCGTCCCCAACCTCACCTTCGGAGCCCCGATCATCCGGGCGGTGCAGCGGCTGACCCAGCTCCCCCTCGACGTGCACTTGATGGTGCTGGAGCCGGAGCACTACATCGATGAATTCGCCGAGGCGGGCGCCACGATGTTCACCTTCCACCCCGAGGCGACCATTCACGTGCAGCGGCAGCTCGCCCGGGTGCGGGAGAAGGGCATGCGGGTCGGCCTCGCCCTCAACCCCGCTTCGCCGCTCAGCCTGCTCGAGGAGGTCGTCGACGAGCTGGATCTGGTGCTGCTCATGTCGGTGAATCCCGGCTTCGGAGGCCAGCATTACATTGAGACGGTGACCGACAAGATCCGGCGCGTGCGGGCGCTGCTCGACAAGCACGGCAGCCGCGCCGCGCTCGAGGTGGACGGCGGAATCACCGTCGAGACCATCCGTCGGGCCTGGGAGGCGGGCGCCGACACCTTCGTCGCCGGCACCGCCGTCTTCGGCCAGCCCGATCCGGCGGCGGCGATCGGCCGGCTCAAAGCCGCCTGCGCCACGCCGGTCTAAAGGGGAGACGTGATGTCGAAACAGTGGGGCATGGTGCTGGTGATCGTCGCGGGCCTGGGGCTTGGCGCCGCGGCGCTGGTGCGCTTCGGCCCGAAGCTCGAAGGCGTCGAAGTGGGTAAGCGCGCGCCGGATTACCGCACCGTGCGCCTGGGCACCCAGGATTCGGTCTCGGTCCAGCAGGAGGCGAAAGGCCAGGTCACCCTGGTCAACATCTGGGCCACCTGGTGCATCCCCTGCCGCGCCGAAATGCCCGCAATGGAAAAGCTCTACCGCGAGCTGGGGCCCAAGGGGCTGCGCATCCTGGCGGTCAGCATCGACGACGGGGACGCGAAGGACGTCCGCAGCTTCGTGGACGAGCTGGGCCTCACCTTCGAGATTCTGCACGACGCGAGCGGCGACATCCAGCGGATCTACCAGACGACCGGGGTACCGGAAAGCTTTCTGCTCGACCGCAACGGCGTGATCGTCAAGAAGGTCATCGGCGAACATCCCTGGGCATCCCCCTCGAATCAGCGCATCATCGCCGACCTCCTCGGCGGTGACTAGGCGCATCCTCGGCATCGAGACGAGCTGCGACGAGACCTCCGCCGCCGTCCTTCGCCTCGAGGAAGAGCGGCCGGTCATCGCGAGCCTGGTCATCCTTTCGCAGGACATTCATCGCGTTTTCGGCGGCGTGGTCCCGGAGCTGGCCAGCCGGGAGCACCTCAGAACCATCGGTCCGGTGGTCGATCGCGCGCTCGCCGAGGCGGGCCTCGGCCTCTCCCAGCTCGATGGCATCGCGGTCACCGCCGGTCCCGGACTCATCGGGGCCTTGCTGGTCGGGCTCACCTACGGCAAAGGTCTCGCCTACGGGCTCGAGAAACCGCTGATCGGCGTGCACCACCTCGAAGGCCACCTGTTCGCTCCCTGGCTGGAGCATCCTTCGCTCCGGCCCCCGTTCATCGCGCTGCTGGTGAGCGGAGGGCACACCCTGCTGCTGGATGTGGAAGGCTGGGGACACTACCGCCTGCTGGGGGAAACGCAGGACGACGCCGCCGGCGAGGCGTTCGATAAGGTGGGAACGCTGCTGGGCCTGCCCTACCCTGCCGGCGCCCTGGTCGAGCGGCTCGCGCGCGAAGGCCGGCCCCACCGCTTCGACTTTCCGCGTCCCATGCTGCGCGATGGCTACGCGTTCTCGTTCAGCGGGCTCAAGACCGCCGTGCTGCGCGCCGTGCGCGCCAGCCAGGATCTCGAGGCGGACAAGGCCGACCTGGCGCGCGCGTTCCAGGATGCGGCGATCGAAGTGCTGGTGGAGAAGACCGCGCGTGCCGTGGCCGAGCTGGGACGGGACACGGCCGTGATCGGCGGTGGCGTGGCCTGCAATCGCGCGCTCGCGGAAGCCCTGACCGCGCGGCTCGCCGGCCTGGCGCAGGTAGTCGTCGCCTCACCCCGCCTCAATACCGACAATGCCGCCATGATCGCGGCGGCGGGAGCCTGGCGGCTGGCGCGCGGCGAGCAATCGGGACTCGAGCTGGAGCCGTTCGATGCGGGCCCGCTGCCGGGATTAGATTCCCCGTTCCCATGACGACCATCTACCCGTTCAACTTTCACGTCGGTCCGCTCAACGTCACCGGCTACGGAATCATGCTCATGGTCGGCTTCCTGGTCGGAGGCTGGCTCATGGATCGGGATCTGCGCGAGCGGGGACTGCACCACGAGTATGCCGCCGATATGACCGTCGCGGCGGTCATCGGGGGCGTGCTCGGCGCCAAGCTGTGGTACGTGGCGGCCACCGGGGAGCTCAGCTCGCTGTTCACCCGGGGCGGGCTGGTGTGGTACGGAGGGTTCCTCGGCGGGGTCGTGGTGGTGTTGCTCAACGGCTGGCGCCTCAAAGTCCCGATGCGCTGGACGATGGAGCTCACCGCGCCGGCGCTGGCGGCGGCCTACGCGCTGGGCCGGATCGGCTGCTTCATGGTGGGCGACGACTACGGCGTCCCCAGCACCCTGCCGTGGGCGGTCCAGTTTCCCCAGGGCATTCCGCCCACCACGGCGGGCAACCTCGCCCGCGATTTCCACGTCGCGATCCCCGCTGGTGTCTCGCCGGAGACCGTCCTGGCCGTACATCCCACCCAGCTGTACGAGACGCTGGTGATGGTCGGGGCCTTCATGCTGCTGTGGCGCTGGCGCCGCCACGCCCGGGGGACCGGATGGCTGTTCGGCATCTACCTCATGCTGGCCGGGGCCGAGCGCTTTCTGGTGGAATTTGTCCGCGCGAAGGAAGACCGGCTCTTCGGCAGCTTCACGGTGGCGCAGCTGACCGCCGTGGGGATCGTGCTGGTCGGAGCGGCGCTGAGCGCGCGGTTCAAGAACGCGGGTGCGGCCGAGCCCGGTCCGTACCTGTCGCGTCCTCCGGCGTAACCCGGTCCCGCATCCGCTCGAGCTCCGACCGCACCTCGGCCAGGTCGGCTTCGATGCGGTCGATCGAGCGCAGCAGCTCCTTGCCGGCCGGCGGCGGGGGATCGGCCGGTGGCGGGGCGCCCTCCTCGGGCACCAGGACCGGAGTAACCCGCAGTCTCCGCGGCTCGACCAGGAAGATCCAGGCCAGGGCGACGAGGGCCAGCACGACCAGCAGCGCCTGCACCGCGAGCGATTCGGCGGTGGGATAGATCCCCATGGCGGGAAGCCGCGGCCCCCAGGCGACGGGGGTCAGCGAGACCGCCCCCGATTCCTGCAGCTCCGCGATGCCCTTCCCCGCGAAGACGAAGGCCATGTAGTAGAGCAGCGCGCTGGTCACCCCGAAGAGCGGCTTGAGCGGCAGCCGCACGCCGAAGCGGTTGAGCGCGACGTAGACCACCGCGAGCAGCGCCGCCCCGGCCAGAATGCCGCCCAGGATCGGCGCCCAGTCGCCCCGCCCGCCCGAGACCGCGAGCGCCTTGTAAAACAGCACCGTCTCGAAGCCTTCCCGGTACACCGCGAGAAACGCCACCGACGCGAGCGCGAACGCCGAGCCGCGGGTGAGGGCACGCTCCATCTTGCTCCGCACGAAACGATTCCACTGGGCGACTTCGAGCTTCGACAGCAGCCAATAGCTCACATAGAAGAGGGTCGCGCACGCCGCGAGCATCACTCCGCCCTCGAGCCCTTCCTGATGCGCGCGGGAAAGCGCGAATACCGTTTCCAGCGCCGCCGCGGTCAACAGGCTCATCAGGATGGCCGCGCCGACCCCCAGATGGATGTCGCGGCGGCGATGGCCGTTCCCGGTACGCACCAGAAAAGCCATGAGCGCCCCGATCACCAGGATGGCCTCGAGTCCTTCCCGCACCAGGATGACGAAGGACTGCGCGAACAGATTCGAGGGCGAGGCCCGATCGACGATGGTTCGCTCGGCTCGCTCCAGCGCCCGGGCCAGGTCTTCCCGGATGCCGCTGAGCTGCTCTGCGCTCGCGCCCAGGCCCGCCCGCGTCCGCAGGCTGGAGAAGGCGGCTTCGATCCGGGAAGTCAGCGCCGGATCCTTGGCGTTGAGCTCGCGCTCGACGCGCTCGAAGGTCAGGTACGCGTCCATGGCCATGGTTCGCGCTTCTTCGGCTCGGCCCGCACGGGCCAACCCGTAGGCACTGTCGAGCTGGCTGCGAACCTCGGTGAACACCACCCCCATGGCCACCGCGGATTGAGAGGGAAGGGTGCGCACCGCCGCGAGATCCGCGGGCGTTGCGGATGGCCCGATCGCCGCGAGCACCTCGGCGTCGCTCATCCGCGCCGTCACCGAGAAGGAGCGCAATTCCGCGGCAACCCGCCCGCTCGGCCGGGGCAGTCGCAAGGTCGAGGCGTAGTGCGCCACCGCCCAGCGATCCTCAGTCGCGAGGACGTGCTCGTAGGGAACCATCGACGTCCCCGCCGTCCCCACCGTGATGCGGCGATAGAAGTCGAGGGGAGAGCTGCCCAACAAGGCGGCGGCATCGGCGAGGTTGGCGGGCCGGGGGGTCAGCGCCGCTGCCTGGGGACCGTCACCATGACCGGTGGTCCCGTGACAAGTCGCGCAGGTCGTCTGATAGAGCTCCCGCCCACGCGCCAACGAGGGGACATCAGCCGGGATCACGTCGAGCGGCAGGTTCAGCTCTCGAGCCAGCACCGTCACCAGCTCGGTCACCCCGCTCGCCACCGAATCCGGGTCCGCCACGCGCGCCACCATCCCGTCGAGCCGATCGAGAGCTGCCGTCACGAGAGCCGCCGCATGCGCCGGCAGCCGGGGTGCGTTCCGGCGCGCCTCAGCCAGAAACAGCCGTGCCTCTTCAACCTCGGGGGGCGCGATTATTCGCCCGCCCTTCACGCCGAGACGGTACTCATCCGCGGCCAGCTGCGCCGTATTCGCCAGCCGCCGGGCAGCGGCAACGTCCTGTGCCACGACCCTGACGGGCAGGGTAGCGAGCACGAGAAAGGCAAAGGTCAACCCGTGATGGCGCATTGAGTTAAATGTAGAGTTTCCCAGTCGGAATTCCAAAGGCCGATTCAGGACCCCTCGGCGACGGCGACGGCCCCCGCGGTGTTGTCGGTGTGGGAAAGCGAGAGCGAGATTCGGACCACACCGGCCGCGCGCGCAAGCGCAGCGGCCTCCCCCTCGAGCCGCACACTGGGGCGGCCCTCGCGATCCCGCTCGACCTCGATGGCCAACCATCCGATGCCCCGCATTCCGGCAACACCCTGAAGCGCCTTATACACTGCCTCTTTCGCGGCAAGCCGGGCCGCGAGGTGTTTCGCTGGCCGGGAGAATCGCAGGACGTAGCTGCGCTCCTCCTCGGTCAGGACTCGCCGCAGCAGGCGCTCGCCCCATCGGTCGAGCATGCGTTGCGCCTGCGCCACTTCGACCAGGTCGATGCCGACGCCGAGAACGGCCATCAGAGATTCCAGACCCAGTCGGTCAAGGGACGCAGCCAGCCGGGAGCGCGGAGGAAGCCTCCCAGGACCAGGCCAAGCCAGCTCGCGAGGCCAAGCAGCACAGCGGAGACCAGGAGCAGCGGCTGCCAGGGTCGGCGCCACACCCGGACCGTGGCGGCGAGCTGGTCCCAGGTCAGCAGCTCCTCGCGAGCGGTCGCGAGGAGGCGCTCCCAGGAGGCCTCCAGCTCTCCGGCGACGCGCCGCAATCCTTCCTGCCATGGACGCGAGAGTTCTCCCAGTCGCTCCAGCGAGGCTTCGAGTTCGATTCCTGTCGCGGAGAGTCGCGCCGCCAGCAGGCGCAAAGCCTCCGCATCGGGAAGCGCCGCGGCGAGGCGCTTGCGCGGATAACGCGAAAGCGTCGCCGCCTCGCGAACCCGCAACTCGATTTCTCCGCTGACGGCGCGCGTGACCGCGCTCACGGCCTGCTCCCATAACCCCAGCCACACCCCACCGCCGAGAGCGGCGTGGGCCGCCGGCTCATCACCCCCTGCCAGGAGATCGCGCGCCTCCCGCGCCCGGTCGAACAGCGCGCTGAGCAGCTCGAGCCGGGCTTGGTCGAAGCTGGCCTCGAGGGGAGAGCGCTCGGCGGGCGGTGCCACCAGGCGGCCCAGCAGCGGTCCGAGCTCGGGAAGCAGCTCCGGAATGCCGGTGGTCACCGGGATTCCCAGGAGGGCGCGACGGCGCTCGCCGGGTCAAGGGCCAGCACGGCGGGACGACCGGTCCGGACCTCGTAGCGCGTGGCAAACGCGGTCAAAGAGTCCGCGCTGAATTCCGAGCGCGGCAGCCCCGTGACGCCGAGCGCCCGCTCGATACCGGCTCCGCTTCCTTCCACCTCGAGCAGGACGTCCATCCGAGGATACCACTCCAGTCTCAGTGAGGTGTCTCCCAGCTCGTAATACTCGACATAGCGATCGATGCGCAGGCTCTCCTGGAAATTCAGCGCTTCGAGCAGTTCTGCCGGCGACGCTCCGGCGCCCTGTACCGCGAATTCGAGCTCGCGCCGGCTCTTGTAGCCCTCCGGCGTGGTTCCGGTGGGGCCCTTCCATCCCAGCCATACCGTTTCGTGCCCGTCGGCCTGCCGAAACAGCCGCACTCGCAACACCTCGTCGCGAGCCAGCAGCTCGCCCGCGTGATCGAAGCGGCGATCCAGCATCAGACCCGCGAATCCGGGCCGCGCGCCGTTGGCCAGCAGCCGCTGTCGCAGCTCGGCGGGATCGGGGACCACGGCCTTGAGCTCGTGCTCTAGGATAGAATGGCCTCCCGGGCACGCGTCAGGTCGGAGAAATCGGCGAAGACCGCGTGGGCGCCGCTGGCTTCGAGCTCGAGCACACCATAGCCGCCGGTGGCCACGGCGACGGTCTTCGCCCCGATGCAGGCACCGCAGCGCACATCCGCCGGCGTGTCCCCGATGATCACGACCTCGGTTCCGGAGGGGATTCGGCCGAAGTGGGGCTCGGCGCGCCGAGCGGCGATGGGGGGCAGCTCGCCGCGCTCCGCATGATCGGATCCGAAGGCGCCCACCACGAACCGGTCCGGGTCGAGTCCCGCGGCGCGAAGCTTCAGCCTCGCCCCGGTCGCGACATTGCCGGTGAGCAAACCCAGCACGACGCCTGCCTCCGCTTCCAACGCGTCCAGGAGCGAGGGAATTCCCGGCATCAGCCTGGAACGGTGGCCGTGCACGGCCAGCTCCTGTTCCAGGTAGGTGACGTAGCGGGTCAGGACGAGGGCCACCCGTCCAGCGTCGCGGGGGGTGGGATCGCCCGCCGCTTCCAGCAACTCCGCGACGATCTGGGGATCGGTCTTGCCGTCGAACCGGATGCCTTCCACGCGAGCCAGGTCCGGGAGGTACTCGCCGAGGGCGGCAAGAATGGCCCGCCGGCCCGCGCCGGCGCTCAGCAGGAGGGTGCCGTCGATGTCGAAGAGGACGAGCTTGCGCTTCACGCTCGGGCGGGGGGGCTCCCGGTCTCCGCCTCACACTTCCGGCAGAGCGTCACGCCCCGCATCGCGCATATCACACAGATGAAGGTTTCACAGCGGGCGCAGGGATAACCTTCCGAGGCCCGCTCTTCCCGGCCGCAGGCACGACACTCCATCGCGTCGGTAGCGGGCGGCTTGGCGGGACTGGACATCGCTGACTCCTAATCGGTGATTGCGTACAGCTTGATCTTGTTGATGAGGGTGGCGCGGGAGATCCCCAGCTCCTTGGCGGCGCGGGTGCGATTGCCCCCGTGGTAGCGCAAGGTCCGCTCGATGTGCTGGTGCTCCAGCACGTCGAGGCTCATGGGGGTATGGCGCCGGTCGCCGATACCGGTGCGCGCGCGGAACTCCCCCGGCAGGTGCTCCACGTTGATGGCGATCTGGCCGCGCGCCAGCAACATGGCCCGCTCGAGGACGTGTTCCAGCTCACGCACGTTGCCCGGCCAGGAGTACTCCAGCAGCCGGCCCAGCGCATCGGGCGAGATCATGGGCGGACCATCCGGAAAGATGCTCCGCGCAGCCCCGTGAATCGATGCAATCAGGCCCGCCCGATCGTCGCTGCTCCGCTCCCGCAACGCCGGAATCAGCAGCGGCATCACGCTCAGCCGGTAGAAGAGATCCTGGCGGAAGCGCTCGGACTCGACTTCCGGCGCCAGGTCGCGCCGAGTCGTGACCATCAGGCGGGTGTCGACCGAGACATCGCTGGTCCCGCCCAGCCGGCGGAAACTCTTGGTCTCCAGGGCACGCAACAGCTTGGGCTGCAGCTCGGCGGGAAGATCACCGATCTCGCGCAGCAGCAGCGTGCCGCCGTCGGCGAGCTCGAGCAGCCCGCGCCGGCGCTCCGAGGCCTCGATGAAGGCGCCCTTCTCGTGCCCGAAAATGAGCGACTCGAGGTAGGCCGGCTGTTGGCCGCTGAGGCGCACTTCCAGGAAGGGCTTGGCCGCCCTGGCGCCGAGATCGTGAATCAGCCGCCCGGCCCAGCCTTTTCCCACCCCGGCCTCGCCGGTCAGCAACAGCGTGGTCCGCTCGCTTTGCGCCAGGAGTCCGATCTGGTGGGCCAGTTGGCGCATCGCCGCAGAACCGCCGAGGGTGTCAACCCCGAAACGGGGGGAGCCGGACCGGAGCAGGACCTCCGCGACGCGACGCCGGCGACCGTCTGCCGCGCCCAGCCGGGAAAGCGTGAACAGGATTTCCGGATCAGCAGCGGTATCCGCGACGCGGCTGGCGCCGAGGCCCAGCAATCGCGCCCCGGCCGCGGACGCAATCTGCTCCCCGAAAATGATGATGGGCGCCTCGCGCGAGCCCAGCCGCTGGAGCAACTCCGGCGTGCGCTCTGCCAGGTGGAAAGCCAGACAGACCACATCCGGTCGAGCCCGGTCCAGGGTGGCGGCTCCCGCTTCGCCATTCAGCTCGCGAAGCACCTCGCACCCGGCCTGCTCGAAACGCGCACCGATGCTCCTCAGGGAGCCCGGATCGTCATGGATCAGGAGGACGCTGTCGGTCATGTCTGTCAAGAATGTAGGCAGTGAAGGGCGAGTGGGCAATCAGTCGGCAGCCGTCATCACCGTCAGTGCGTGGGGGACCACCTCCGCGACGAAGGGGGTTTCTCCCAACGGCTCTCCGTCGAACTGCACCGGGAGCGGATCCGCGGCCGTGACCGTAAAGCGGGTCCCCCGGGCGTACCGGATATAAGGAGTTTCCCGGATTTCGCCCCGGCGACCATCCATGATGACGCGAAACAGGCCCCGGATCCCCTGCCAGGGAGAATCCGCGGCGACGGTGATCAAATCGAGAATCCCATCCTCGGGATTGATTTCGGGACGCACCCGCAGCAGCGGAGGTATCACTTCGCCACAGTTCATGATCAGGACCAGAGCGGCGTGGGCCTCCAGCGTTTCGCCGTCGACCGTCACGACACAGGCGGTACTGCGCAGCTCGGGCAGCACCCGGAGGGCGGTGGCCATGTAGGCACCGATCCCCCAGCGCCGCTTGTCGGCGCTCGCGGTCTCTCCCATGACCCGCGCGTCGATCCCGCAGCCGGCGGCAACCCCGAAGTAGTGTTCGCCGTCGAGCAGAACCACCTTGCCGAGGTCGATCTGGCGGCGACGTCCCGTGAGCAGCAGGCGTACCGCGCGGAGCGGATCGGATGGAATGCGGAGGTTACCGGCCAGCAGGTTGCCGGTTCCGCCCGGGACCAGCACGAGAGCCACCTCGGTTCCGACCAGGGCGGCAGCCGCCTGCATCGTGGTGCCATCGCCGCCGAACACCGCCACCGCGTCGACGCCCGACGCGACCCCCTGTTCCGCCAGCTCGCGCGCGTGCCCGGGGGCCAGCGTTACGGCGATCTCGGTCTGCCAGCCGGCGCGCTCCAGGGTCTGCGCGACCCGGTGCCAGGTGAGCTCCTGGGTGCGGGCGGCGACGGGATTGGTGATGAGCAGGGCTCGCGCCAAATCAGTAGTCGCGATCCCAGCGCAGCTCGGCGCCGAACTGATATCGCCTCGTCGTTCCGAAAATGTTGACCCCGCTCACCAGGCAAGTCTGGACCGGCTCGGCGGTGAGCCGGGCCTGCAGGCTGCGGCGGAAGCGGTATTCCAGACTCGCGCCGAGATTCTGCGCGCTGAAACCTTGGCTGGAGCCCAGGCAGAACCCCGCGTTGGCGGTGACGAAGAGCTTCTCGCTGAGTGCCTTGCCGATGGCGAGCTGAAAGGGGCTCGCGGTCGTGCCGCCCACGAACCCCGTGGTGGCGAGCGGGGTGCGGATTTCGATGATGTTCAACGGCACGCCGAGGTCGGAGATCAGCGCGCGTTGCAGCTCGCTCGACAGCGCGGAGCTCGCGAAGGCCAGCCCGGCGAAGGCGGATTGACCGCCGGTCCCGGTTCGGAAAACATCCGTCGAATTCGCCGTGCCGAAAGCCAGCAGCGAGATCAGCTGCGCTTCCGACATCGGGGTGCGGTCGGCCGCCGTGGTGAGGGTGAGCTGGGGCACCAGCAGGGTGCCTGTGATGTGCACGATGACCGGGATATCCTG
>JGI10214J12806_10160831_pt1 | contig 12040 bp, 9 predicted proteins | sample WisConreferecore_FD_12806 | JGI IMG/M metagenome (IMG submission 12806)
CAATGCCGGAGACAACGTCGGCAAAGAGATCGAGCGCGTAGCGATCGGCGGCAGAGCTGTTCACGCCCGGGAAGCCATACACCAAAGCCGTCTGTTGCCGCTTTACCGTCTCCACAGTCTCTTTGGTTTCCTTCACCGGCTGGATGCGCGGCATCGTGAGGATATCCCTCGGCGCCAGATCCTCGTTCGTAAGAATGTCGTTAATCGGAGCCAGCAGCGCTGTGCCTGGTGTATCGCCGACAATAACGATGGTTGGCAGGATCTTCCGCGAATTTGCGGTGAACCACGCCCTCAGTTGGACTCCCGTCAGCTTGCCTATTCCCTCTTCGGTTCCGACCGCGGGGCGTGCGTAGGGAGAATCTCCGAACAGGGATCGCATGAAGAAGCTCACCGGAAATGCGACGTTGTCATCCCGCAAACTGCGAATACGGGCTGCCTGTAACACGCGCTCGCTTTGAACTTGAGGTTCCGCAAAGAGCGGATTCTGCAAGACCTCTAAAAGAACCTGTATCGCCTGGTCCATGCGCCCGGAGAGACCTTCGAGCATGTATCCAAAGAAATCCGGTTCATTGACGATCTGGATTCGGGCACCGGCGTTTTCGAGGCGGCGCGCGAGCTCCGCCGAATCGAAGCTTCGGGTGCCACGCAGCGATGCGCGCAGCATGAGCTCCGTGATACCGGCGTTTGCTTCCGTCTCCAGAAGCCGCCCGCCGGGGAAAAAGATTCCGAAAGAGACAATCGGCAGGCGATGGTCTTCAAGAATGTACACATCCGGTCCGCGAAGGATCGACCGCCGTTGAATCGTTCCGATCATGTCGGGTCTCAGGTCGTTGCTTCGCTGAGGAATCTGGACCGTGACCGGCAACTCGGACTCATTGCGGCGCTCGACGGCCGCATCGACTTTGTCGAGGACTGCCGCTCGATACTCACCGGGAGACAGATAGCGCTCAACCGATTCAGGGAGGTATTCGAAGACGCTGAGATTCGCGAACGTCAGGTGTTTGCGCGCGACTTCCATGACCCGCGCCGGCGTTACCTTTTGAATGTCGGAAAGGTGCGTGGACGAGAGTTTCCAATCTCCGAGCGCTTCGTAGTTCGCGAGATCGTCCCCTACACCATCAACGGTCTCCAGCCTTCCGAAGTAGTTCTGCGCGATTGAAGCCTTGGCGCGGGCCACGGCTTCACCGGTAACCCCGAAGCGTTTGATGTTCTCGAATTCCGCGAGCGCCGCAATCGCAGCCTCGATGGGGGACGAGGTTTCAAGATCCACTTCGAAGTACCCCAGGTCGCGAAAGGACTCCAGTTCAGCCGTGCCCGAGGTTATGAGGTTCTTCTGGTCGCGCAAGACCTGGTTCAGGCGCGACGAACGCCCTGTTCCCAGAATCACGGCAAGAACGTCGAGCGCCCTTGCATCGTCGGAAAGGATGCCTGGAACGTGGAAGCCCAACGCCACATGAGACTGTTGGATTGGGCCCCGGCGCCACGCATAGCGGAGAGTGTCCTGCGAAGACTCTCCTGGCGAAGCATCTCGCTCGACGGGGACGTTCTCTGCGCCTCCGTACAGCTTGACGACATCTTCGAGAACCTTCTCGCGATCGACGGCCCCAACAATGGTCAGAATCGTGTTCGAAGGCCGGTAATACTTCGTGTAGTACGCCACAAGATCGTCACGCGTGAGAGCCCGCAGACCCTCCACTGTGCCGATCCTCCAGCGCTTCATGCGATGCTCGACGAAAGCCGTCTCGTAGAGTTTTTCAGATGCGACGGCGGATGGGTTGTCGAGCTTGCGATTGTTCTCCTGCAGGACAACCTCGATTTCCCGCTTCAATTCATCCAGATCGAATGAAGGATGCAGGAGCGCATCGGCTTGAATGTCGAGAGCGGCAAGCACATTCGCGGAAGGAACAACGGTGTAGTACACCGTTCGGTCGTAATACGTGTAGGCGTTGAGGGTGCCGCCCAGAGCTTTGGTCCCGCGGGGAATCTCTCCAACCGAACGCCGTGCCGTGCCCTTGAAAAACATGTGCTCGATGACGTGTGAGATGCCACCGAGACGATCCTCTTCGTCGAAGTACCCGGCCTTGACATGGGTGGTGATGCTTGCGAGAGGCACCGCGTACTCCTCGCGGACAATAACCGTAAGGCCGTTCTTGAGGACGACCTTGGTGGTCGTCCCCTGGTCGTCGCGAAATGTGTAAGGTCCCACAATCTCTCGTTGGGGAGGAACCCCAGCCTGGAGAAAGAGCAGGAGCGCCAGTGTCCACATAGTCGAATTACTTAATCTCTATTCTACGGGAACCCTCGTCCACGTACTCCAGAAAGACTTGGACTGCACCGGGGGCCGGAAAGTCACCGAGGCGTTCTGCCCATTCCACAATGACGGCAGCGTTCGGGTCATCAAAGATTTCATCGAGGCCGAGACCTTCGAGCTTTCCAGTTTCGATGCGATAAAGGTCGATGTGATAGATCTTTACGCCGGCGCGATCCTCGCCAGACGCGCCGCCATACACATTGATCAGCGTAAATGTCGGACTGGAGACCTCCTCGCTATCCAGCAATCCGAATCCGGCAGCAAGGCCGCGAGCGAAAGCTGTCTTCCCGGCTCCAAGGTCACCATACAGGAGGATGTGGGCGGGAGGCGTCATCGATTCCGCGAGCTCTCGTCCAACACGAAACGTCTCTGCTTCAGACGTCGAGATCATTCCCGGATCTGCTCCCACGCGGCGCCGATGTAGTACAGGAGGTCAGTCGCCACGAGAGACTCTTCCCCGATATCCTCGGCGGCGAGATCGCCGGCAGTGCCGTGCAGGTGAACAGCGAACAGGACGCGCTCGGAAAACGTACCCAGGCTTTCCTGGGCGACGATGCCCGCAATCAGCCCCGTCAGAATATCTCCCATGCCGGCGGTTGCCATGCCGGGATTGCCGGTGGCGTTGATAAAGACTCGACCGTCGGGCATTGCCACGACCGTTCGAAAGCCTTTGAGAACGACGTGGAGACCTTGCTTCACCGCAAAGCCGCGTGCGACGTCCACGCGGTTACCATTCACAAACGTAATGTTGCGGTCTATGAGACGGCCCATCTCTCCTGGATGCGGCGTTACAACCACGGGACGCTTGGCGTTACCACGCAACTCCTCGACGTAACCTGCAAATGCATTCAGGCCATCCGCATCAAGCACCATTGGGACGGACGACTCCCGCAGAGCGATTCGGGCGAAAGCCTGCGTTTCGGGATGCGCACCGAGTCCAGGCCCAAGACCAATTACCGTCTTCCCTTTGAGCAGCTGCGCGATTGAAGCATTAGCAATACTTCCCGCCGGTGTTTCCTCCAGCGGCTCGGTCATCAGTTCGAGCATGGAAGCGGCAACCAGGGGCAAGCAACTCGACGGCGTGGCGACAGTTACAAGTCCGGCGCCCGAGCGGAGGGCGGCCTGGCCGGCCATCGCTGCCGCACCACTCTTGCCGCGCGACCCTCCAACAATAAGAACTTTGCCGTAATCGCCTTTGTGCGTGTCTTCCTTCCGGCCGTGCAGTGCATCCGGAAAATCGTCCATCGTGATGAGATTGAGACTCTGCTCCGGAGGGAGAACGAGCCCTCCGGGGGGATTCCCGATATCCGCGACGATGACATCTCCCGCGTACTTGTGTGCGGGAGGAAACACCAGGCATGGCTTCAGTGCGGTAAAGGTGACTGTGAGATCCGCCTGAACGGCAGGGCCAATCAGCTCTCCGCTGTCGGCAGAAAGGCCTGATGGGATATCCACAGCAACGATGGTCGCGTCAGGAAAGCAGGTGGGAAGACTCTCGATGACGGTGCGATAGAGGCCCTCGACCGGACGCGTAAGACCGGTTCCGAGAAGGGCGTCAACTACCAGCGCAGGTTCCTCTTCGCAACCGAAGCCGGCCCATTCGCCTTCGTTCAGAATGACGAGGGGGCTCTCGCCCACTCGTTTCAAACGATCGAGGTTCGTCGCCGCGTCACCGGTAATATCCTCATCGCGCGCGAAAAGCACGACATGAGGAATGCATCCCCGCTCCAGGAGCAAACGTGCAACGACGAATCCGTCTCCACCGTTGTTTCCCTTGCCGCACAGAACGTAAACCTGAAGACCCTCGAGTTTGTCGAAGCGCTCCTCGATGGCTTCCACCACACGAGTGCCGGCATTTTCCATGAGCGTGAGCGTATCGCCAGAGAGACGATCGATGGTGCCGAGTTGATTCGCGGTGAGAATCTTCATTGGGAGTGCCTGTGCTAAGCTTTCGAAGTCATGCAATTGTCACACGTCAAAGAACTCGAGCAGAAATACATTCTCGGGACCTACGCGCGCTTCGACGTCCTGATCGAACGCGGCAGCGGCGCCTATTTGATCGACGGCTCAAATAAACGGTATCTCGATTTCCTTGCGGGCATTGGGGTGAATGCCCTGGGATACAACCACCCCCGCGTGAAGCAAGTTCTGCGAAAGCAAATCAAGCGGCCCCTTCACATCTCGAATCTCTTCTATCACGAGTATCAGGGCCGCCTCGCTGAAAAGCTTTGCAAACTATCGGGTCTTGACCGGGCTTTCTTCACGAACAGCGGAGCAGAATCGATCGAAGCCTGCCTGAAGTTCTCGCGGGCGTACGCCGGGCGCTCCGCCAACAACGGGTCGGGAAAAAAGTATCGCGTGCTGGCAATGGACAATGCGTTTCACGGCAGAACCTTCGGAGCACTGTCCGCAACTTCGAGCAAGAAGTATCGAGAACCGTTCGAGCCACTTGTTCCAGGTTTCGAATTCGTCGAAGCCAACAACATCGCCGACCTCGAGAAGAAATTCACGCCTGACGTGTGTGCGGTACTGATAGAGACGATTCAGGGAGAAGGTGGAGTCTATCCGCTCAGCGAGGATTTCTATCGTGCCGCCCGTCGTCTTGCTACCGACAACGGCGCGCTGCTCATCGCGGACGAAATCCAGTGCGGACTCGGACGCACAGGACGCTGGTTCGCATTCCACGAGTGGTTCGAGCCTTCCGAAAAAGAGATGCTTCCGGACATGATCGCGTGCGCGAAGCCGTTGGGACTCGGTATTCCGTTGGGCGCCGTGATCCTGAAGGAACAAGTGGCCGCCGCAATCAAGGCCGGCGAGCACGGAACGACGTTCGGCGGAGGACCGCTGGCATGCCGCGCCAGTCTCGAATACTTCAGGATCATCGAGGACGACAAGCTGCTGGACCACATCCGCGAAACTGGCGAGTATTTCAGAAAGCGCCTGGAAGAGCTGAAAGACCTGCCCGTGGTGAAGGAAGTCCGCGGGATAGGTTTAATGTTGGCCCTGGAGCTGAACGTTCCGGGCAAGGACTACGTCAAGCAGATGCTCGATCGCGGATTCATCATCAACTGCACACACGAGACGGCGTTGCGTTTTTTGCCGCCCTTCATCATCACGTCCAAACAAATCGACAAAATGATTCGAACACTGCGGGACGTACTGGCAACCTGATGGCCGAACCCCGGATCCTCAGCCAGGAAGTGGCATTCAAAGGACGGCACATTCAGTTGCGTCTCGATCGGATCGTCGACTCCGCCGGCAACACGTCCATACAGGAAATCGTGGTGCACCCGGGGGCAGTCTGTGTTGTCCCTTTGCTCGACAACGGGGATGTAGTCCTGGTCCGCCAATACCGCCACGCAGCAGGAACTCAATTACTCGAGATCTGTGCCGGCGGCCTGAATCCGGGCGAGGATCCACTGGAGGCGGCACGCCGGGAACTGGAAGAGGAAACCGGCTTTCTGGCGGGAAAACTTGTCGAGCGGGCGCGTTTCTGGACCACTCCGGGTTTCACAACGGAGTTCATGTATCTCTATGAAGCGACCGACCTCGTCAAAACTCAGACCCACCCTGACGAAGACGAGATTATCGATGTCGAGATCGCGAGCCGTGAAGACGCTCTTCGGATGATCGACGACGGCCGCATCCAGGATGCGAAGTCCATCCTCGGCCTGCTCAAGGTTCTCCCCGTACGATGAAAGAGATGTTAGCCGCGGATTACACGGATTGAATCCGCGCAATCCGTGTAATCCGCGGCTGAAATCCTGACCGTTTCTCGTTACACCACATAGATCTCCTGCGAGCAGGTCGTAAGGCGCTCTGGAGCGCCATCGCGGATGACGTAGGTGTTCTCCGTCCCGACGCCGCCGACACCCGGAAAGAATATCTTCGGCTCAACGGCCATGACCGTGTTCGCTTCGAACGGAACGTCATACTTCGGCGCGATCACCGGGAGTTCATCCAGTTCGAGGCCGACGCTGTGGGCGACGAACTTCACCTGATTCTCGCCGGCCCCCATGAACTGTGCTGCATAGGGACTCTTCCCGACCCGTTCCAGAATGCGCGTATAGATCTCTCCCGGAATGGCGCCAGGGCGGAGTTGCTCTTCGATCCACGCGTTTAGTTCGAGAACGTACGCGTGTGCGTCGCGCAATTCCTGCGGCAGCACCCCAAGTGAGTAGACGCGTGTCCCGTCGGCGATGTATCCCGCGCACCCTCCGACGATGTCGACCATGGCGGGTTCGCCGCGCCGTAGTTGTTTTCTGCCGCCCATCGCGGGCACGGCGGTATAGAGCCCCCGAACACCGACAGGACCGTCAAAACTGTGCGGATATGCCGCCGTGTCTCCAAACGAGACGGCGCCGTAATGCATCTCCATGTTGAATCGGCGGACTCGCGTCAACCCCTGATGTCCCGCGCTGCGCATGACAAATTCGATTCGCGCCCCGAGGTCGATTTCGGCCATGCCTTCATGAAGCTGTCCGGGGATGTCGAGAAACGCGCGGTCCAGTTGCTGCGCTGCCTGGCGGATGCAGTCGATCTCGTAAGCCGTCTTCACTCCTCGGGCCTTGCGCAAAACGAGCGATGCGTCGATCAGGGTCGACGACTTGAAGTGCTTCGCCACCTGCTCGTAGGTCGAGACCGGAACAACGTCAAGTTCGAAGCCCAGTGTCTTTCCCGGGTTCGGCACAAGCGACACCAACTCGGAATAGCTTCGGAAAGAAACGATGTTCTTCAGCGTCGACTCCGCCTTTGCGCGCTCGTAGCTCTTGCGCACTGCAAGGATCGGCTCACCCTCTCGTGGGAACCAAAGAACGCCGGTTTGTGTTGTGCCCGTCAGGTAGAAGATGCCGACGTTCTGCAGGACGATGAGCGCGTCGCACTCCATATACCGACGCACGCGCGACCATCGAGCCTCAAGTTCAGATCGTGGGATGTAGTCGAGTAGCTGCATGGTGGCCTCACAAACCTTCAGCGCGCTGCGATAATCTCCCACGCTGCACGCACGTGTTCCTCGCTGGACCGCAGGTTTCCGATGGCAAGCCGCGCGGTGAGTTTTTCTTTCAAGCGCGTGTGAGAAATGAAGAGCTTTCCAGACGCATTGACGCGATCGATCAGGGCTTGATTCTCCGCATCGCCAGCTTTTAGCCGGAAGCACACGGTGCTGAACGGCGACGGCGCCATGATTTCGAATCGCGGGTCCGACTCCACGAATGAGGCGAACAACTTCGCCAGGCGGATGTGTTCGCGGATTCTCGCCCGAAGCCCCTCCACTCCGTAGTGCCGCACCACCATCCAGAACTTCAAGGCCCGAAAGCGGCGGCCCAGTTGGAGGGTATAGTCCATCGCGTTTGTAACGGAGTCACCTTCCAAGGTCTTCAGATAGTCCGCCGTAAGGCTGAATGCCCGTTTCAACATCTCCGGCCGGCGGCAATAGAAGGCACTCAAATCCATCGGGGTGAGCAGCCACTTATGAGGATTAGTCACGAAGGAGTCGGCGCGGTCGCAACCGTCCAGGATGTGCCGCATTTCCGGGAGGATCGCCGCCGAACCGGCGTAGGCGGCGTCCACGTGCAGCCACAGTCCCTTCCTCGAGCACACGTCGGCTATACGTGCCACAGGATCGATGCTGGTGGTCGAGGTGGTGCCGACGGTGGCAACAACGGCAAAGGGCCGCAAACCTTCCCGCAGGTCCTTTTCGATCGCAGCCTCCAGGATCTGAGCGTCCATTCGAAATTCCGCGTCGGTCCCGATCTTCACCAGCCCGCGCCGGCCGATTCCCAACGCCATGGCGCTCTTCTCGACAGACGAGTGAGCCTGCTCTGACGCATACATCCGCAAGACCGGAGCGCCTGGCCCGGAGATGCCTTCTTCCCTCACGCTGCGTTCGGTAATGCACTCGCGAGCCGCGGCGAGGGCATGAAACGTCGAGATCGACGCCGTATCCAGGATCATCCCCTTGAAGGTGACCGGAAGTCCCACCATCTCCCTTAGCCAGTCCATGACCAGCTCTTCGAGTTCGGTTGCGGCCGGAGATGTCTGCCACACCATCCCGTTGACGTTGAACGCAGCCGTGAGCATTTCGCCGAAGATTCCAGGCTCGGAGCCCGTGTTTGGAAAGTAGGCAAAGAAGGACGGGTGGTTCCAGTGGGTCAGGCCCGGAACAATGACCCGGTCGAGATCGCGCAGGATTTGATCAAAGGATTCAGGGCCTTCGGGAGGCATCGAGGGAAGCTGGCTGCGGACGTCGCCGGGCTTCGCGTTCGAGAGTACAACGTGGCGTTCGGGATGGGACAGGTAGTCGGAGATCCAGTCCACGAACCGGTAACCCCACTGCTTGAATTCGTCGGGCGTCATAGCAGCTCCCGAGTATGCCGCAATGTGTGTGATTCCAGAATCATTTCCGATGAAAGGAGATGCAGCTGAGTAGCTATGGCCGTGAGGCCTGCGCCTTCCACAATTCCCATGGCCGTTCGTACCCGCGATTCTCGCCGGCATCCATCATCTTCTGCGCTTCCTGTGGATCGAGATACGTGACTTTTCCGCCGCCAAGCGCCATCGCCTGAGTCTGGATTCGCGCGTTTATATCCAGATAGATGCTGCGACCGACGGCGAACGGAATCGCCGGGCCAACGACAACCACGCCGTGTCCACGCATGAGCACGCACGTTTTGCCGCCGAGTGTTTGCGCGAGGGAGCGGCCTTTCGCCGCATCGCTAACCAGCATATCGGTCATGCCGAACGCTTTCCGGATATCGAAAACCGGCACACCATCCCCGATGAACGAAGCCATGTGATAGACAGGCCGCAGTGGGACGCTGGTTACACCATACGGAATTAACGACGACGTATGAGCGTGAACCACGGCCTTGACGTCGGGACGTGCGCGGTAGATTTCGGCATGGATGAATCGCTCTGAATACAACGCGCGGCCTCGAGCATCGACAGCATTGCCATCAAGATCGAATTCGATGAGATCACCCGCCATTACCGACTCCGGCGCCAGCGATCGAGACATGAGGAATCGATTCGGCGAACGATCGTGCCGCACGCTCACATGCCCGAAGCCATCCAGCACTTCGTGCTGAGCCAGTATTCGATACGCCGCGACCAGGTCATCAATGAGCCTGGGATCCACCGCACCGACAGACGTCGGCTGCTGCTGGGCGCCCATGAGAGCCGGCATTACGACGGCAACGAGTAAGGCAGAAGCCATCAGAAAGGTTCGTCGAGTCATGGTTTTTCTCCAGTGCGGGGCACAATCCTCCTGAAGGCCCGCCAAAGTCAAGGCTTCGAATGGCTTTCAATGGTTGCGCTGCCTACGGCAAGTACGGCGCGAACATCTTGCGGAACTTTTCTCCACCTTGAAGATCAGGCATCTTCATCAGAGTACCGAAGGCGTCAAGGATGACCACAGCATTAATAAGGGCATCCTCGTTGGCGGCTTTCGTCAGCCTTTCACAGAAAGACTGGTTGACCTCATTGACACGACTGTAGATCTCCGACAGGCCCTTGAGATCCCAATCCGGCTCCAGGCCGTTCTGCATACGCAGGTACTGGGCACTGACGTACATCGCGAAAACGCGGTAGATCGTCTCGTCCGTGGAGGCAAAAGGCAGGTGGTAACGCACCATCGGCTTAAGTTTCTCCATGCTCGGGCAACCGCTGGCCGACATGTAGATGCCCAGCAGCGGAAACAAAGCATCCTGCACGGATCCCTTCTTGTGATATTTCCGGTGGGCGGTCTCAACGGTGACCTCAGCCGTCCGGAACGAGAGCACATCCCGGAACGCGTCGACAATTGGACCGATGTTCACAGCGATCGGGCAATGCGTAGTTCCGGGAGGGAGAAGGCATTGGTCGCATTTGACAAAATCCAGGCGTGCCCAACCCGGTATTGTCTGATTCTCTGCCGGGATGATGTTGAGGGTGTCCGGATCCAGGTTCACTTCGAACGTGCGTGTGTGCCCGTCATCGAGAGTGAACGTGTAGCGGTACCAGATCGGCTCTTTGGAACCGTTGGATGACATCAGGAACACACTATACCGAAAGGACAGTCGCCCTTACATCGTCTACCGAAATGTCTGTAAGCTCGGGCTGCTGCAAGACCGTCACCCGCCGGCCCACAGGCCCCCAGATCTTCGGGTCGGTCGGGCCAAACAGAGCGATAGTCGGAATTCCCCAGTAAGCCGCAATGTGTGTGATTCCAGAATCATTCCCAATGAACAGGCGGCTGTGGCGGAGTTCCTGCGCGACTTCAGAAAGGGAGCGATTCTGGAGCAGAGTGTTGGAAGTGGGCGGCGGTTTCTCGCAAGGACCCAGGAGAACCGCCGCTTCCGGCAAGGTTCGCGCGAGTTGATCGAATCGTGGCCAGACCTTCGACGGGCTCCCGCTTCCCGGATGCAGGAGAATGCGTGCAGAGTTCGCGTCCCAAAGGTCAGGCAGTTCGGGAGCCGGCAGGCCCACGGTACGCAGGAGATGCTCGGCGGCATGGCCCGTCGCAGGAAATGGAGTTGCGTGGAACACTTCTGGAATTCCCGACCTTCTGAGGTTTTCGGCAACGACGGCGTCCTTCATCCACACCCAGGCGGCATCGTAGGCAATCTCAGGCACAGGGCCGCTAAACAATCGTGTCCACGGCGGGGATTCGATGGAATATATCGCGTCAATCGGAAGAAACGCTCGCGCAAGAGCGAGTGTGGCAGGATGGCCGACCAGAGTGAATCGCGCTCCCGGGTGTGCCAGTGCGAGTGCCCGCAACGCGGGAAGATGGAGCACGAAATCGCCGATGGCGCACACACGAATGACGAGAAAGCGCACAGGGACAACATACATACGTTCTTGAACGCGCATCAACAGAAGTAAGTACCTTCGATGACAAATGACAATTGAACATTGAACAATGAACATTGCTTGAGGGAAAGGTGTTCAGTGTTCAACGTTCAACGTTCAACGTTCAATTGTCATTCGACATATGGAAGAGGACGTCCCCCCTGAGTATACTGGCCCCCTTCACTCCAGGAGGAAGATCGCTTATGAGGCCCTTACCGTCGAGATTGCTCTCTGCCGCGTCGGCGTCCGCTGCGTTGACAGTGTTTCTTGTTTTGACTGCATACAGTGTGGCGACACTGCAGGGCCCGCCAGCTGCCGCTCCTCAGCAACCGCCTCAACAAGCGCCGGCCGCCGGGCCGCAAACTCCCGGGGCTCCTGCTCCTGGCGCGGAAGCAGCCCGAGGGCGGGGTCAGGGAGGCGGTGGCAGAGGACAAGGTGGTGGCGGTCGAGGGGCTGCCGCACTCGGAGACGGCCCCTGGGACGTGGTCGCGGGCGGGGCAAAAATTCATATGACCGTGGTCACGAAAGGACTCGATCACCCATGGGGGATGGCATTCATCCCCAATGGAGACATGCTCGTAACCGAGCGTGGCGGACGCCTGCGCGTGATTCGCAAAGGGGTGCTCGATCCCACTCCGATCACCGGGTTGCCGCAGATCCGCGCGGCAACGCTGGGAGGTCTGCTGGACATTGCTCTGCATCCCAGGTTTGCCGAAAACCGGCTGATCTACCTCGCCTATTCGAAGCCGGGGGCTGAGGATCCCGCGAAAGCAACGACAGCGGTATTGCGGGCGCGCTGGGATGGCGGCCCCGCGCTAACAGACGTCAAAGACATCTTTCTTGCCGAGCCTTGGTACGGTGGGAGGGGCGGCCCTGCTCGCTGCTGCGGACAAGGTC
>JGI10214J12806_10190079_pt1 | contig 12035 bp, 11 predicted proteins | sample WisConreferecore_FD_12806 | JGI IMG/M metagenome (IMG submission 12806)
CGGACCGGCGTGTCGGCGCGCAGTGTCGAGGGCTGATCCGCGATTCAGCCGATCGGTAACGCCCGCACCGGTGAACCACGCGACCGCACGTTGCGTGGGGATGGAAGCGGAGCTCCGGAGGTCAGGCCGCCAACGATGAGTAGAGGCGGAGGCCGACGGAAGAAGAACGGAGGAAGAATCCTCCGACTCCAGATGGCCGGTGCGAACCGGGGCGGCCCAGAGCAAAGGGCTGCCCCGGTTGTCCGCTTCATTCCAGCCTCAAGCTCCCTTCAGTCCCCCGGATGCCAATTGCAGCGGCGAAGCGTTTTCGGGAGATGCACTCGACTTGAGCAGCCTCAGGCGTGCCGTGAAGCCATTCAGCCGCGCCAGTCTCGCCACTGACTCTTCGACCGGCGCCGACCTCGCGCTCCGTCGTGCAGCCCATCGGCGGAAAATGGGCGTGCTGGCTCTGCTGGTCGCCGTTGGCATCGTCGTGGCGGCATCTGGTCGGCTGCATCGCCTCTCGGAAGCGACGGTAACAGCTCTCGGGAGCCTCATCGCCCGGCATCCGGCATGGGGAGTGCTGGCCTTCGTCGGCCTCGCGGCGCTGTCGGCCATGCTGGCGTTCTTCTCGAGCGTGGTGATCGTGCCGGTGGCCGTGCACCACTGGGGGCCGGCTATCACCGCGCTGCTGCTGTGGATCGGCTGGCTTGGCGGAGGCGTAGGCGGCTACACGATCGGCCGGTACCTGGGGCGCCCTGCCGTCCAGCGCCTGGTGAGCACGACTCGCATCCAATACTTCGAGGAGCAGATCACGGCTCGAGCGCCATTCCTGGTGGTCTTCCTATTCCAACTGGCGCTTCAGTCCGAGATTCCCGCGTATGTGATGGGGATGGTGCGCTACCCTCTCCTCCGGTACCTGCTCGCCCTGAGCGCGGCGGAACTGCCGATTGCAGTGGCGGCCGTGATACTGGGCAGCGGATTCCTGAATCGCCAGTACGGGCTGATGGTGGGCGTCGGATTGGCCGCCATCGGACTCGTGAGCCTGGCCATCAGAGCGTTGCATCGGCGGCTGTCGCATGCCCAGGAAGGCTCCTTCGAGTCGCCTTCAGCAACGTCTGCAGAGTCGCCGGCCAAGCCTTGAGGCCGGGATCGTCGACTGCGATCTTCTTCATCGTGCCCTCAGTCTTCCTTCAATCCCCCGGATGCCAATTACAGGGTGGCGCCCAACCTCAGCTTGCCACTGTGGAGCGCCCAGCGGCAATCCGCCCGCCACAATCGGTTGAGGAGCATCCGAAGCGTCCATGGCGATCGCAGCGACTCTCCAGCCGGCCATCTCGCGGGTCCGCCCCAACCTCGAGGACTACGCTCGGGTCAGGGCGGAGTTCAGCTGGGCCGCCGCGCGAAAGGAGCTCGACGGCCTTCCCAGCCAGGCGGGGCTCAACATCGCCCACGAGGCGGTGGACCGACACGCCGCGGGCGCGAGGAGTGGCGCGGTCGCCCTCCGGTTCCTGGCCAGGGATGGGACCAGCCGGGAATACACGTTCGCCCAGCTCCGCGACCTCTCCAATCGCTTCGCGAATGTGCTCGGACGTCTGGGCGTCGGACCGGGCGACCGGGTCTTCTCTCTGCTGGGTCGGGTGCCGGAGCTTTACATCGTAGCGCTCGGGACCTGGAAGAATCGGAGCATCTTCGGCCCGCTGTTCTCTGCCTACGGTCCGGAGCCGGTGCGGACCCGTCTAGCCAAGGCTGAGGCGCGCGTCCTCATCACCACGGAAGCCCTCTATCGCCGGAAGCTTGCCGAGCAGCGCGGCACTCTATCCCATCTGGAGCACGTACTGCTCGTGGGCCCCTGCCAGCACGAATGGCCCTCGGGCGAGGTGCTCGACTTCTCCCGGCTGCTCCAAGCAGCCGATGCGGCTCATACGATCCAGCCCACCGATCCACAGGCCATTGCGCTCCTCCATTTCACCAGCGGGACCACCGGCATGCCGAAGGGTGCGGTCCATGTGCACGAGGCGGTGGTCGCCCACCACAGCACGGGAAAGCTGGCCCTTGATCTCCATCCCGAAGACGTCTTCTGGTGCACGGCGGACCCCGGTTGGGTGACGGGCACCTCTTACGGAATCATCGCGCCGCTCACTGCTGGAATTACCAGCATCGTGGATGAAGCCGACTTCGATCCGGAACGCTGGTACGGGATCCTGGAATCGCAACGGGTGACCGTCTGGTACACTGCCCCGACCGCCATCCGGATGTTGATGAAGGCGGGGGCTGCCCTGGCCAGGAAGCACGATCTGTCCTCCCTCCGCTTCCTCGCAAGCGTCGGTGAACCACTCAACCCGGAGGGAGTGATCTGGGGCCAGCAGGCCCTGGGCCGGCCGTTTCATGACAACTGGTGGCAGACCGAAACCGGAGGGATCATGATCGCAAACTTCGCGTCGATGGAGATCCGGCCGGGGTCCATGGGCAAACCCCTGCCCGGGATCGAAGCTGCAATCGTGCGGCGCAACGGTCCCGACCGGGCCGAGGAGGTGCGCGAGGCGGACCAGACTGGAGAGCTCGCACTGCGGCCGGGTTGGCCCTCCATGTTCCGCGGGTATTGGGGTGAGCCTGAGCGCTACGCGAAATGTTTCGTCGGGGGCTGGTATCTCACCGGGGACCTCGCTCGGCGCGATGGCGACGGCTACTACTGGTTCATCGGCCGGGCGGACGACGTTATCAAGACGTCCGGCCACCTGATCGGGCCTTTCGAGGTGGAGAGCGTCCTACTCGAGCACCCGGCCGTCGCCGAGGCCGCGGTGATCGGGAAGCCCGATCCCGTGGCCGGTGAGTTGGTGAAAGCGTTTGTCTCGTTGAAGGACGGCTTTGCCGCGGACGCTGCGCTGGCCCGCGACCTGCTCGCCTTCGCCCGAGTTCGTCTCGGCGCGGTCGTCGCCCCCAAGGAAATCGCCTTTCTGCTGGAGCTCCCGCGCACCCGCAGTGGCAAGCTCATGCGGCGGTTGCTCAAAGCCCGTGAGCTCGGGTTGCCGGAGGGCGACACCTCCACCCTGGAAGCTTCCAACGAGGCATCGTTGTGACCGCCGTCAGCGCTGCTCCGGCGATGGAGCTCGATCGGGAGCTCGCGCAGCTGCTGCTGCGGACCATGCTGCTGGTGCGGCGGTTCGAAGAAAAGGCGGCCGAGCTCTATTCCGAGGGGAGGATCCGGGGATTCTTGCATCTTGCCATCGGCGAGGAGGCGACCGCGGTCGGCGCGATCCGGGGCCTTACGCCCGAGGACAACATCGTGTCTACCTATCGCGAGCATGGTCACGCCCTGGCGCGGGGAATCGCCCCCGGCCCGATCATGGCGGAGCTGTGCGGCAAGGCGAACGGTGTGAGCAGAGGACGGGGCGGCTCGATGCACCTCTTCGAGGTCGGTCACCGCTTCTTCGGCGGGTTCGCGATCGTCGCCGCGGGGTTGCCGGTGGCAGTGGGGTTGGCGCTCGCGGACCGTCTGCGGGGCAGGAAAGCGATCACCGCCTGCTTTTTCGGGGACGGTGCCGTCGCCGAAGGAGAGTTCCACGAATCGCTGAACCTCGCGGCGCTCTGGAAGCTGCCGGTGCTCTTCCTGTGCGAGAACAACTACTACGCCATGGGGACCGCCCTGGCCCGGCACCAGTCGCAGACCGATATCAGTCGGAAGGCGGATGGGTATGGTATTCCCGGCGTGGCCGTGGACGGAATGGATGTGCTGGCAGTGGAAGCGGCCACCCGCAGCGCTGCCGCTGCCATGCGTGAGGGTGGCGGACCCCGGCTGCTCGAGTTGCGGACCTACCGCTTCCGGGCGCATTCGATGTACGACCCGGAGCTTTACCGCAGCAAGGAGGAAGTGGCGGCCTGGAAGCAGCGGGACCCGATCTCCTTGTTCCGGCAGCGCGCCCTCGCGGCGGGAGCGCTCACGGAGGCCGAGCTCGCCAGCCTGGAGGGCGAGGTACAAGCAGAAGTCGACCGGGCGGTCGCCTTTGCGGAAGCGGGTGAGTTGGAGCCGGTCGCGGATCTGCTCAAGGACGTTCACACCCCACCGACCTCATGAAGATTACCTACCGCGAAGCGATTCGCGCTGCGCTGCGTGAGGCCCTGGCCGGCGATGAAAGAGTCTTCCTCCTGGGCGAGGACGTGGGATGCTACGGGGGAGCCTACGCGGCGAGCCACGGACTGTTGGAGGAATTCGGTCCGGAGCGCGTGCGGGACACCCCGCTCTCCGAATCGGCCTTCGTGGGTGCCGGCGTCGGCGCCGCGCTGGGAGCCATGCGCCCGATCGTGGAGGTCATGACCGTCAACTTCAGTCTGCTGGCCCTTGATCAAATCGTGAACAACGCGGCCACCATCCGCCACATGTCGGGCGGGCAATGCAGCGTGCCGCTCGTGGTGCGAATGGCCACGGGAGCGGGCCGGCAGGTGGCCGCGCAGCACTCGCATAGCCTCGAGGGCTGGTTCGCCCACATTCCCGGGATCACGGTCGCCGCACCCGCGACGGTCACCGACGCCCGCTACATGCTGTCGGCGGGACTCCACAATCCGGACCCGGTGTTCCTCTTCGAGCACGCCACGCTCTACTCTGAAGAAGGCGAACTCGACGAAAAGGCCGCACCGGTGGATCTCGCTCGGGCCGCCGTCCGTCGCCCCGGCCGCGACATCACCTTGATCACCTACGGCGGTTCGCTCGGCAAGACACTCAAGGCGGCCGAGACACTCGCCGGGGAGGGAATCGAAGCGGAGGTAATCGACCTTCGAGTGTTGCGGCCGCTCGATGAGGCCGCTCTGCTCGCCTCGGTCGCCCGAACCCATCGCGCTGTGGTCATCGACGAGGCGTGGCGCACCGGAAGCTTCGCCGCCGAAGTCAGCGCCAGGCTGATGGAAAAGGCGTTCTTCGACCTCGACGCGCCAGTGGGCCGAGTCTGTTCGGCCGAGGTGCCGATCCCGTATCCCAAACACCTTGAAGACGCGGCCTTGCCTCAAACCCCCACGATCGTCGCGGCGGTGCAGGAGCTGCTCAAGCGGAAACCGGAGTCCCCCTCATGAGCTACAAGCACGTTCTCTTCGACGCGCCTGCCCGGGAGAAGGTCCTCCGGGGTGCCAAGGCGCTCGCCGACGCCGTAAGCGTCACCCTCGGTCCCAAGTCCAAGTGCGTGCTGGTCGAGCGCAAGTGGGGAAAGCCCTTGGTGTGCAACGACGGCGTGACGATCGCCAAGGAGCTGAGCCTCCAGGATCCGGAGGAGAATATGGGAGTCCAGGTCCTCCGGGAGGCGGCGGAACGGACCGGTGACGCGGTGGGCGACGGCACCACGACTTCCACGCTGCTGGCCTATGCCATCCTCGCCGATGGTATTCGGAACGTGACCGCAGGAGCGAGCGCCATCGATCTGAAGCGTGGATTGGATCGAGGACTCAGGGTGGTGGTGGAGGCGATCCGAACCCTGTCGCGTCCGGTGACCACCGAGCGGGAGCGGACCCAGGTAGCCACCGTTTCCGCGCACAACGATCCCGTGATCGGCAAGCTGGTGGCCGATGCGGTGGGACGGGTTGGGGCCGAAGGGGTCACCACCGTGGAGGAAGCCAAGGGCACTGAAACGGCGCTCGAGGTCGTAGAAGGAATGCAGTTCGACCGCGGGTTTCTTTCTCCCTATTTCATCACCGATCCCGAAAAGATGGAGGCGGTGCTGGAGGATCCCTGGCTACTGCTCTTCGAGAAGAAGATCGTCGTGATGAAGGACCTCCTGCCGCTTCTCGAAGCGGTGGCCAAGAGCGGACGTCCCCTGCTCATCGTGGCTGAGGACGTGGAGGGAGAGGCGCTCGCCACCATCGTCGTCAACAAGGTGAGGGGCACGCTTCCCTGTGTGGCGGTCAAGGCCCCCGGCTTCGGAGACCGCCGCAAGGCGATGCTGGAGGACATGGCGATTCTCACCGGGGGGCGCCTGATCGCGGAGGAGCTCGGCATCAAACTCGAGCACGTTGCGCTGGGGGACCTGGGGCAGGCCAAGCGCGTCGTGGTCGACAAAGACGAGACGACGATCATCGGCGGTGCGGGAGATCGTCAGGCGATCGAGGGACGCTGCCAGGAGCTCCGCCGGCAGATCGAGACCTCCACCTCGGACTACGACAAGGAAAAGCTGCAGGAGCGACTGGCCAAGCTGGCTGGCGGAGTGGCGGTGATTCGGGTTGGCGCTCCCTCGGAGACCGAGCTCAAGAGCCGGAAGGAGGCGTTCGAGGATGCGATCAGCGCCGTCAAGGCCGCCATGGCCGAGGGGATCGTGCCCGGTGCGGGCCTGGCCCTTCTGCGCGCCATCCCGGCGCTCGAACTGGAGGAATCCCGGGCTGAGGGCGATGAGCGCACCGGAGTCCTGATTCTGCGCCGGGCCCTCGAGGCCCCCACGCGCCAGATTGCCGGGAACTCCGGCGCGGACGCTGGCGTCGTGGTGGACCGGATGCGGACCGGAACCGGGAATTTCGGCTTCGATGCGGCTGCGGGGAAATACGTAGACCTGGTGGAATCCGGGATCGTGGATCCCACCAAGGTGGTACGGCTCGCCCTCGAGAACGCCGTATCGGTCGCGAGCGTCCTGCTGCTTGCCGCGGCGACCCTTACCGAGGTTCCCGAGAAGCAGCCGGAGCCGCTTCCCGCGGAAGTGGGATAGGTTGCCGCCATGGCCGAGTTTCGCATGCCTTCCCTCGGCGCCGACATGGTTTCCGGTCGCTTGGTGGAGTGGTTCAAGCAGCCGGGCGACACCGTCGCGCGGGGCGATCTCATCGCCGAGGTGGATACCGACAAGGGAGCGATCGAGATCGAGGTCTGGACCAGCGGCATCGTCGAGCGGCTCTTGGTTGAGCCGGGGACCAAAGTTCCCGTCGGGACGGTGCTCGCGATCATCCGCGAGGGAGTAGTGACCGAGCCCACGGCGACTGCGCCGCCGCCCGCTCCGGCGGTTCGCATCAGGGCATCACCCCTCGCCCGCAAGCTCGCGGCTGAGCTCGGAGTCGATCTTGCCTCCGTCAAGGGCAGCGGCCCTGGCGGTGAGGTGGTCCGCCAGGATGTCGAGGCGCTACGCGGTGGGGCCGGACCCCGGCAACCGCCGGCCGAAGCCGAGGAGCGCTCGGTTAGGCTCCGGCGGGCAATCGCGGCGGCAATGGTCCGATCGAAACGGGAGATCCCTCACTACTACTTGGCCACCACCGTCGACGTGGGCCCCGTCATGGAGTGGCTCCGGGTGGCAAACCTGTCACGCCCTCCGGCGGAGCGGCTCCTGCCGAGCGCCGTCTTCCTGAAGGCGGTCGGACTTGCGCTCCGGGAATTTCCTGACTTGAACGCCTGGTGGGAGGGCGATCGTGCGGTCCGCCGTCCTGACGTTCATATCGGGGTGGCGATCTCGATCCGGAATGGCGGTCTGGTCACCCCGGCGCTTCACCGCGTCGACCGGCGGACGCTGGCCGAGGTCATGCATGGGCTCCAGGACCTGGTTGCGCGGGCCCGGGAGGGAGGGCTCCGCAGTTCCGAGCTCACCGACGCGACCGTAACCGTGACGAATCTCGGTGAACGCGGCGTCGACGCGGTGACTCCGGTCATCTATCCGCCCCAGGTAGCCATCGTCGGATTCGGACGCATCGTCGAGCGGCCCTGGGTGGTCCAGGGGAAAGTCCTGGTCCGCCCCGTGGTCACCGCCACCTTGGCGGCGGACCACCGCGCCTCTGACGGCCACCTTGGTGGACTCTTCCTCGCCAGGATCGAACGATTGCTAGAGGAGCCTGAAAAGCTATGACGCGCGAGGAAATCCACGCCGGCGTCCTCGAGTGCCTAGAGAGTGTGGTGCCGGAGCTCGACCCCAAGTCCCTGGAAGAGTCGGTGCCGTTTCGCGAACAGCTCGATATGGATTCCATGGACGCATTGAACTTCGTGGTCGCCCTGGATGAACGGCTGGGGGTTGCGGTGGCTGAGAGCGACTACTCGAAGATCGCGACGCTCGAGTCGTGCGTGGATTATCTCGTGGCCGCGCTGGCGGTCACCGAGAAGCGTCCCTGATCGGGGTGTCGTCGACGGATCTCGACACAGGTAGCTCCCGCTCGAGTGGCTCGGCAGGCGAATCGGGCTCCGTCAGCGATGGGCTATCAGGTCGCCCAGAGACTCGCTCCGATGCAGCCGCCCGATCGCGTCGGCGAGCAGTCCGGCGACGCTCACTCGCTGGATGGAGAGGCCAGGAAGGTCCGCGCAAACGATGCTGTCCGTGAGCAGCAGACTGTGGAGCGACAGTTCGCCGAGCAGCGCAGGCGCCTGGGCGACGAGCAGGCCGTGCGTCGCGGCGACCACCGTTTCCGGGAGCGCGCCGGCGGCGCGCACGGCGCGGACGGCGGCGGCGATCGTCCCTCCGGTGCTGATCATGTCGTCGACAACAATGGGCCGCCGCTGGCTCACCTCGCCGGTCAGCCTGCGGACCTTCACCGCCTCCCCGCTGATGCGGGCTTTGTGAACGATCGCCACCGGGAGCCCGAGACGTTCCGCGAACCGTTCCGCGAGATGTACCGCGCCCAGGTCGGGCGCCACCACGACGCTGGACGGCGTCGCGTGGGGGCGGAGCGCTTCGGTCAGCAAGGACGCCGCGCTGAGGTGCTCCAGCGGCGACCCGAAGAATCCCTCAAGCGCGCTGGAGTGCAGGTCCAGAGCGACAATACGATCGAATCTTCCCGCGGACCCGAGGAGGTCTGCCATGACCCGCGCCCCGACCGGCTCCCGGCCGGTCGCGCGGCGGTCCTGTCGGGCGTAGCCGAAGTACGGCATCACCGCAGTAACCCGGGCCGCTCCGGCCCGGTGAGCGGCGTCTGCCAGGAGCAGCAGCTCGACTAAGTGTTCGTCCGCAGGAGGCGCCGTCGGCTGCAGGACGAAGAGGTCGGCGCCGCGAACGCTATCCTGGAGCTCGACATGCAGCTCGCTGTCCGGAAAGCGGGAGACGATTCGCCGCACCAGCGTGAGCTCGAGCTTGGCCCCGATCGCCGTGCAGAGCGGCGAATTGGCGGAGCCCGCCAGCAGGGCGAGCGTCATGGGGCTCCTGCCCCGGCGGGGCGCAGGATCAAATGGTTGTCTTCGGGGCAGAGGGTGGTATGGATCTCCGCGGAGAGCTTGGCGATCCGGCTCGTAATCCATGCGGCGGCTTCGCCGCGGGCCAGACGGGCCTGTTGCTCGGCGATCTGAATTGGTATCACTTCGAGCCGTTCCACTCCCCTGGTGCCGAGGGTTATCAGGAAGACGGCACTGAGGTCGTTGCGCAGAGCGGGATCAACCACGTAGTCATCGATCAGGTCCCCGGTGTCATAGAGAATGAGCTTCTGGTCCGCCAGCTCAACCGCCTGCGGCAGGTGGGCGCTGTGGCCCCAGATGACGTCCACCCCGGCCTCCAACATGCGGTGGGCGAAGCCCCGGAACTCGGCGGGGGGCCGCTCGCACATGTTGTATCCCCAGTGGAGGGAGAGGATGAGGTGGTCCGACCGAGTCCGCTCGACCCGAATAGCCTCTAGGAGGGGAACCAGCTCGTCTTCCTCGGGAGGAATGGCCAGGAAGTGCATGCCCGGCTCCGCGAGGCACGCGGCCCACGGCGGGGGATAATCCGCTGCCGCGATGACTGCCACCTGTCGGCCCCGGGCCCGCAGCCTCGCCGGCGCCCGCGCCGCGGCGAGGTCGGATCCCGCACCAGCATGGCTGATGGAGGCGCGGTCCAGCGCGCGAATGGTGTCCAGCAGGCCGTCGAGACCAAAGTCCCCGATGTGATTGTTCGCCAGGGATACGCAATCCACTCCGCCCGCTTTCAGTACGGCCACCATGTCGGGATCGGCCCGGAAATGAAACTGCTTGGCTTCGCGGCCGAACCAACGGGCGGTCTGCGCGGAAAGCACGCATTCGAGATTCACCAGAAACAGATCCGCCTCGGCGATCTCGGGCAGAATATCTCCCCACGGATAGGCGTAGCCCCGCTCCCTGATCCGGTTGCGGACCAGGCGGCCAAGCATGACATCGCCCGCCAGGGCCAGAGTGACTGCCCCGGGACTAGCGCTGCTTGAGGATTGCTGCGACTTCGGCATCGGGCACCGCCTCGAAGTTCGCGTAGTGCGCCCCGACAGAGCAAAAAGGCTCCGGCGTCGCCAGGGAGACGAACTCGTCGACTGCTGTCTTGAGGGCTTGGCAGGCATCGCTCGCTGCGACCGGCACAGCGACCACCAGGCGCTTGGGGTGTGCCGCGCGTACCGCTTGCACCGCGGCCCGCATCGTGGCTCCGGTGGCCAGTCCGTCATCGACCAGGATGACCGTCCGGTCCTTCAGTACGGGGCCGGGTATCCCTCCCCGAAAGCGGGACTCTCGGCAGCGGGCTTCCTCGAGCTGGGTCGCGGTCACCTGCTCGAGGTATTCCGGCGTTACGCCGAGGTCCTGGACAACGTCCTGGTTGACATAGCGTCCGCCATCGGCGGTTACGGCGCCGATCGCGAGCTCCTCCGAAAAGGGAGCGCCCAACTTGCGCGCCACGAGGATGTCGAGCTCGCCCTCGATGGCAAGTGCCACTTCCCGTGCGACCGGCACGCCTCCCCGAGGGATTCCCAGGACTACGGTATGCTGCCCTCGGAAGCGAGCCAGCCTCGCGGCCAAGACGCGGCCCGCCTCCACCCGGTCGCGGAAAGGAAGCTGGACCGGCTTTGTGGCCTCCACCTGCGGAGTCCAATGCTCGACGGGGTTAGTCGCCACCGTGTTGCCTCCCTCCCTGAGGAGCCCCGGAAGCCTTGCGTGGTGCGGACCGTCCTCGCCGCGTCGCCTCCTTCGGCACCGCAGCCGCCTCGACCCGGAGTCCCCGGAGCAGGTCGCCCCGGCTCAGCATTCCCGTCAGCACCGGCAACCCGGTGCTGCGGTCCACGACCGGCAGACTTCGAAGGCCGGTGGCCGCCATCAGGTCGGCCGCAATGGCAACCCGGTCGTCGGGTTCGACCGTGATGACTCCGTGCCGCATCAGCTCTCCCACCCGGCGCTCACCGACGTCGCCCAGCTCCGGGATCAGCCCGGAGTGGTCCGGCCGGAACAACCGCAGCAGGTCGAGCTTCGTGAGGAGACCACGCAACACCCCGTCGGCATCAACCACCGGAAAGGCGTTGAAGTCGTGGCGCTCAAAGAGCCCCAGCACCTCGGCCACCGTAGTCTCCGAGGTGACCACCACCGGAGATGGGGTCATCGCCTCCCAGACCGGCATGAGCGTGCGTCGCCTGGTCATGTTGCTCCCTGCGCTCAGCGCCCGCCGTGCGACTCTGCCATGTTCGCTCCTGAGCTATGGGGCGCCGATGGCTTCCCCGAGCGCCTGGTGTAGAGCCTTGAGCTCGATCGGGACGCGGCGGCCCCCAGCTCGGCCTCGATCGCCGGCAGCAGACGGTCCCGGACGATGTCGCACCAGGCGTATCCGCGGGCGGTCTCCACGGCATTGCGGCGGAGCTCGAGGCTAGCTCCCGGGTGCGCGAGGTGTTCCTGCACTCGGTCGGTGAGCTCCTGCGGACGCAGCGACTGGAGCACAATGGCGTTCACGCCGTCCACGGCGTAATCCTCCCCCGTTCCGCTGGTGACGACCAGCCCTCCCGCGGCCATCGCCTCGAGGCCCACGAGCCCGAACGGCTCTGCGATCGAATTGGCCAGCACGGCTCCGGCGCCGGCGTAGAGGATCCGAGCGAGATCCTCCGTGACCCCGAAGCGAAGACTGACGACGTCGGCTCCTGCTCGTCCCAGTTCCGGTAGCCGGGCGTCCAACTCCTCGGCCGAGCTCACCTCGCATACCCGCAGTCCTTGCCGGGCCGCCTGCGGGGCAAGGTCCTTTCCGCCTTGGCAAGGGCCGCCGCCCCGCGCAAAGAGGGTGACGGGTTGCTCCGCCCGCCGGAGTCCCCCGATCGCCTCCAAAGTCTGCTGCCATCCCTTGTCGTGTCCCCATCGCGCCATCTTGAACACGAACGATCGCGGCCCCAGCCGCTCGCGCAGCCGGTCCACCCGACTCGCGTCGACCGGCTCC
>JGI10214J12806_10015174_pt1 | contig 11951 bp, 11 predicted proteins | sample WisConreferecore_FD_12806 | JGI IMG/M metagenome (IMG submission 12806)
AGTTCGGGCGAGGGCTTCAGGAGCGGCGCGGCGGCCGCCGGTTCGGGCACGATCAGGATCGGCACCGCCTCGGAGACCGACAGGGCGTCGCGCAGATTGGCCTGCTCGAACGCCATCTCGGCGAGGCGCTTGCGCAGGCGGGGGAATTTGCGAAGCCGCTCGTTGAGGGCGGTCCGCTGCTCCTCCGTGAGCTCCTCTCCGGCGAGATGGCGGTGGATCAGGAAGTCCCAGTCCCAGGGGTGGCTCATGACATCCCGGGCTGCTGCAGCCTCATCTCCACGCAGTCATGAAGGGCGCGCCGGAGCCGGTAGAGCGAGGTATCGACCGCGCCTCGGGACATCGAGAGCTCGGCGGCGAGCTTGTCGATGGGGACGGCCTGTTCGTAGCGGCGACGCAGGAGGGTGCGGTCCTTCTCGGAGAGCTTCTCGGCGCACATCCGGAGGGCGTCGGCGCGGGCGTCCCAGGCCTCTTCCGCGGATGTTTCGAACGCGCCGGCGACGGCTTCCAGGACGTCGTCGTCGAGGGTCTGGACCTTTCCGCGGGCGAGCTTCTTGCGCCAGTCGCGAACCAGGTTGAGAGCGATCTGGCGGCCCCAGGCGACGAACTTGCAGTCCTCGTCGGCCGAATCGCGCTTGCGGGTCATGAGGATGGCCATCTCCTGGTAGAGGTCCTCGGCGACCGCCGCGTCGCCCGTCATGGCGAACAGCATCCCCTCCAGGACCCGCTTGTACTGCAGGAGGTTCTTGACCAGGGTTTCTTCGCGCATACCCGAAGCTTAATGGACGGCCACCCCCCGATCTCACCAAAAAACGCCAAAAAAAAAAATCCCCCGGAAGGAGGTCTTCCGGGGGGATTCAGGGTTTCTGGGAACTATTTCAGTTTGGCAGCCTCCTTGGCCGCTTCCGTGTTGGGGTACTTCTTCTGGAGCGCCGCGAGCACGGCGGGGGCGCTCTCCTTGTCCCCCTTCTTGCCGGAGGAAAGGAGCGCTTTGGCCTGGTCGAGCATCTGCCGGGCGTTGATCTCGTCCTGGACTTCCTTGTCCTTCTTGAGCGACGTCAGCGCCGCGGTCGCCGTCTTCTCGTAGTCGGTCTTCTTGAACCACGCGGCGACCTTGGCGTACTCGACGTACGCGGCGTACTTCTTCCCCTCCTGTTCGAGAGCCTTGCCGCGCTCGAGGCCCGACTCGGCCATGGGCTTGAACTTCTCGTACATGGCCTGGATCGCCTCGTCCTTGGGAGACTTCAGGGCGAGGGCGGCGAGATCGCCGACGCCCGGATCGAACTGGCCCAGCTCGAGGTCGCGCGCGAGCGACTTCAGCTTGTCGGGGACTTTGATGCCGTCGAACAGCATCTTCGCGTCGGGGAGGTACTTGTTGATCTCGTCGGCGATGGCCTTGTCCTCCGCCGGGGCGCGATGGAGCTTGCCGGCGGCGTCGATGATGAAGCACTGATAGATGTTCTGGAGACTGATGGTGAAGCCGAGGGGCTTTTCGGTTTCGCGGTTCTCGTCCACGAAGATGGGCCACTCGAACTTGTTGGACTTGGCGTACTGCTCGACGGCGGAGCGGGGATTGCCGCTGACCACCGCGAGGAAGACGACGGGCTTGTCCGCGAAGCTGTTGCGCAGCTGATTCCGACCCGGAATCTTCGCGGTGCAGCTGGGTCAGGTCTCTTCGACGAAGTAGACGAAGACGACCTTGCCCTTGAGGCGTTCGAGGCTGATCTCCTTGGCGTTGACCCAGCCCGAGCCCTTGAAGTCGATGGACTCCTGGGTCCACGCGGCGGCCGGCACGAGCATGGCCGCCATCATCGCCGCACTTCTCACCATCCGCATTCCGTCACCTCCTGGCACCCAGCCATTCTACCTGACAACGAACGGAACGGGCCGGATCGATCCCAAATAAGAAAGCTCCGTCCGTCTTGCGGTTTGCCCGCACGGCGGACGGAGCCTGGGAGGGAGCCTTCAGCCGTGAAGGCGGAAGATCTTGGTCGTCGGTTCGAGCCCGAGGGCCTGGAGGCAGAGGATCGTCAGGGGCCGCAGGCCCTTCGTCTTGGAGATCGAGTGTTCGGGCGCCAGAGTCTTGAGGCGGTCGTGGACGATCGGATCGAGGGCCTCGTCGGCCATCGCGTAGTAGGCGACGATGGGGCTCCGGTGTTCGGCGCGCTGTTCGTGGACGGCGGCGAGGACCTCGTCGGGGACGGCCTGGGAGGGGGTCAGGTCGACCACGAACAGGTTCGCGTTGTAGTGGTTGACCAGGAGGAGCGCGTCGCGGCCCCAGGAGGCGTAGCGGACGTCCATGCGGGGGTCGCGGTGCAGTTCGAGCTTGAGGGTGCCGGCGAAGAGGAGGTCCTCGCCCAGGAGAAGGATCTTGCGCTTCTTCTGATGGCCGAACGGGTCGGCGTGACGGGTGCGGCGGACGAAGCGGGCGAGCTCGTCGGCGGCGACGTAGTAGTCGCCGGTGGTCGGGTGCCGGCGGACGGCGAGAAGGCCGTCCTGGATGGAGCGGCGGATCTCGTCCAGGGGGACATCGGCCACGTCGGCGGCCTCGGTCAGGTCATACATCCGATTTTCCATGGCCCACCCGGTCGTCTACAACCCATAGTTAATGTACACTACCCAATAAATATGAAGCCGGAAAGGCGCGTTTGTTTCTCACAAAATGGAAAGAATTCGGATGGGGGCGTCAGTCCAGCTTCAGGACCCGGCGAACGACCTTGTCCCCGATCAGGGCCCCGTAGGCCAGGAACTTCCCCTCAGGATCGAGGAGGATCGGACCAAGTTCCCGAACCAGTTCCCCTTCCCGAATCCCGACTCGGATCCTCGAGCCGTCGTCCGAAGAAAGGACCTCGACCACTTGATTGCTCTTCGGAACGAACATCCGAACCGAGCCCTTGAGGCCCGGATCCGCTCCGTCCAGCTTCAGGACCGTCTGCTCGCCTTCCCTGACGGAATAGAGGCATCGCGTGCCGTCCGCGCTGAACTGCGGCGGATTGGACGTGGTCACGATCGGCGGCTTGCCCGGCTCGACCAGCATCCCGAACTTCCGCTTTTCGGAGACCGCGCGGAACCAGTGCCGCTTTCCATCCGTGCTGAGGACGGGATAGTCGGCCTTGTCGTAGGACTCCCCCTTCCGTCCGTCCACGACGATGCACCAGCGCCCTTCCTGCCGGGCGGCATAGGCAAACCGACGAGAATCCGCGCTGAACGTCAGGTCCCAGACCTGCTCGAAGGGAGGCCCTTCCTGCCCGTCGAGGCAGACCCTCCACCCTTCCCGATTCACCGAGTAGACGACCCGTCTCCCGTCCGGGCTGAATTCAACCTGGCCCGCGCCTCCCGAAACCTTCCGGCGGGTTTCATCCACCACGACCGTATCCGCCTCGAGCCCCCGCCCGATGTAGGCCATCCGACGGCCCTGCCGGCTGAAGGTCAGCCAGTGGATCTGTCGATAGTGGGGCGATCGGATCCCTTCGGCAAAGACGAAGCCCTCCGTTTGATCCCGATTCTCCGTATAGCACGCATACCGCGTCCCGTCCGGGCTCCACTTGGCGAAGATCGCGAAGTCGCCTTCCAGGACGGTCTTTCCGTCCACGATGATCTTCGTCTTCCCGGAGCTGAAGGAGGTGACGATGAACCGTCCCCCGCTTCCGAGGTCCAGGTCCGGGGGCATGGCATAGGGACCCGATCGCCTTCCGTCGACGACGACGAACGACTTCTCGCCGAGGATCCCCACGTATCCGAAGCTCTTTCCGTCGATGCCGAACTGGAGGAACCGGATCTCGTCGAACGGATCGCCGGCCTCCCCGTTCACGTGGACGGCCTGCTTGCCGTCGTGGGACACCACAAACGCGCAGCGACGCAGATCCGAGCTGAACAGGATCTTCGGCTCGGGGACGGGCGGGCCGCCGATGACCACCTCTCCCTGACCGCTGGGGACAGGCTCGAGCTTCCCGGCCGCCGGAATCGTGGCCAGCATCGCGTCCTGGAAACGGTCATCGGGTGCCTGAAGGAAAACGACCGAGAGGAAGATCAGAGCGGAGGGCATCGATCGAATCCTACTGGATGAGGGGGACTTCCCCCGCGTCGGGCGGGGCGCCCGGCTTCATCTTCGCCCGCATCTGCGACCAGGCCTCCTCGACCGTGGGCGATACCACCAGCACCTCGAGCAGGCCGAGCATCTTCAGGATCTTCATGACGTTCGGCTGCGGGTCCACCAGGATCACCTCCCCGCCCACCTTCCGGCGCTGCACCCGGAGGTTGATCAGGAAATTGATCCCGACGCTGGCGATGTAGATCATCGACCGGAGATCCAGGACCAGGAAGATCGTTCCCGCCTCCGTCAACTCGGCCACCGCGCTCTGGAACTGGGGAAAGGTGTGGGCGTCGAGGGACCCTTCGATGACCACGTGGGCGCTCTTGTTCTCCCGGGTGCCGACCCGGACGTGCATCTGACTTTTCTTCACCGTCGCCATCTGCTGAAAGTCTACCCTCCCTCGTCACGGCCCGGGAACGGATTCGGCGATGTGAACGCCACTATGGGTAGACGTCGTCCGCCGTGCGGTCCCATCCGTCCGGCCCCATCGACCACACCTTCCCCTCCGGGGCGTAGCGATAGAGATTGCCCCACGGATCGCGGCTGCGGTCCGGATCGAGCCAGGGCTTGCCGCCGCCCGGGGGCGTCGCGAACAGGTCCTTGATCGCCGCCGGATACCTCCCATTCGCGGAACGGTACGACTCCAGCGTCCGCTGCAATTCCGCCAAGTCCTTCCTGGCGGCGTCGAGCCGCGAGTCGCTCCGGAGGATCGCGAACAGGATGAGCGCCGTCGCCCCCAGGACCAGCACCGATCCCAGGAGAATCTTCATCACGAGCGGGATGATGCGGTCCTTCATGAGGGGCTAGCGGCCGTGGGCCGCGGCCTCCGACCGGTAGAGCCGCTCGATCTCAGCGGCGTCGAGCGCGCGGTCGTAGACCCGGACCGCGTCGATCGCTCCCTTCGCCGCCCACCGCCATTCGCTGCTGCCCGGATTATGGATGCCGATCATCCAGGCGGATTCCGAGGAATCCCGGGCGGCCTTCGTGCTGAACCCCGCCTTCTTCCCCGGTCTGGCGTCCAGATACGCCGTCACCGATCCGGCGGCCTGGTCGACGACGCCTACGACGTGGTGCCAGGTCCCGACCCCGGCCTTGTCGCCGGTCGAGGCCGCCCCCAACGCCTTCCCTGGGGGGCGGTACTGCACCATGATTTCCTCGCTGTCCAGGTAGCTCAGACCGCCCCACGTCCACGAGAGGAGCCGGTGGCCGGAGTCGGGCTGCGCCGGACGTTCGTCGGGCCGGTACCAGAGCGACGCGGTCCAGCTCCCGTTGCGCAGCCGGTCGAGTGCCGCCGTCCCCGAGAGCTCGACATGGCCGTTCACGCCGTCGAAGGTCAGGACGCCGTCGACCCAGCGCGCGCCGTCGACCAGCCTCGCCGTCGGCGGCAGCGCCCCGTCGCGCAGTTTCCAGTGGGCGACCAGGCCGCGGCTCAGCTCGTCGACGGCCGCCGGAGGAGGCGGCGCCTGAGCCGCCACCTTCCGCACATCATCGAGCTGGGACTTGAAGAACAGCGCGACGCCGACGGCCGCGATCAGGGCGACCGCCGCCGCGGCCGCGATCCAGACCGACGACCTCCGGATCGACACTTCCTCGGTCGGCGGCAGCACCACGTGGACCGAGTCGCCCTTGAGCCACCGCGTGAGATCGGTCGCAAGCGCCTCGGCGCTGGAGTACCGGTCCTCGGGCTTCTTCGCGAGGCACTTGAGGCAGATGTTCTCGAGGGTCTTGTCGACCCCGAGCCCCGCCTTGAGGATGCTCGACGGCGGCGGCACCGGGTTCTTGGACGCCTTGAGGAGGATCTCGATCGCCGTCTCGCCCGTGAACGGCTGCTGGCCCGTGAGGATCTCGTAGAGCATGACCCCCATCGCGTAGATGTCGGTTCGATGGTCGGCGGACTTGAGGCCGAGCGCCTGCTCGGGGCTCATGTAGGACGGCGTCCCGATCACCGTCCCCGTCGCGGTCAGCGACAGGCTGACGTCCTGCCCCACCGACTTGGCCAGGCCGAAGTCGCTGACGTGCGGCTGCTCGCGATCGTCGAGCAGGATGTTCTCGGGCTTGAGATCGCGATGGACGACCCCCTGCTGGTGGGCGTGGTGGATCGCGACCGCGACGTCGCGAAGGATCTCCACCTGGCGGCGGATCGTCGGCGTCCCGGCCTTGCGCCACTTCCCGAACGACCGTCCGTCGATGAGCTCCATCGCGAGGTACCGCTTGCCGTCGATGATCCCCGCCTCGTAGACGCTGACGATGTTCGGATGCTTCGGCAGCCTGGCGGTCAGTTTCGCTTCGCGGAGGAACCGGTCTTCTTCCGCGCGCGACTCCACGGCGTCGGCGTTGGGGCTGAGGAGGAGCGTCTTGAGCGCGACCTTGCGGCCGAGCTCGCGGTCGACGGCCTCGTAGACGACGCCCATGCCGCCGCGGCCCAGTTCCTTGTCGAGCGTGTACTTCCCGAGCGTGGCGGTCCGGCGCTCCTCCGAAAGCAGGTCGACCTGGTGGTCCTTGATGTAGCCTTTCTCGACGAGGATCTGGGGGAGCGACGAGGCGCCGCCGCCGGCCGCCCGGCGGGTCTGCTCCTCGAGGGCGTCGTAGAGCTGCTGGGCCGAGATGAGCCCGCGGTCCAGGGCGATCTGCCCCAGCTTCAGGGTCTTCTCATCGCGGGGAGCATCGCCGCTCAACTCGCCCTCCGTCCGGAAATGGACCGTCGATTATGCCATACCTGGAGTGCCCGCGGCCAGTCGTCAATTCGCCGCCACGAAGAGTTTACGCGCCGCGGCAGGAGAGCATCTCTGGTAGGTCGCATAGGCGGCGCCGGCGTCGACGGCCATCGCCGCCGCCTCCGCGCCCGCCGCCCATTTCCGAACGATCGCGTCCAGCACGTACGCCTCGGGGGCCATGAATCCCGACGTCGTCACGAGCGGAGGGCAGCCGACGCGCCGCAATGGCTCGGCGAAATAGTCGCGGCTCTTGCAGGCAAGCACCACCGCGCCCTTCGGCCGAGTCCTGCCCGGCGCCGGGAGCGGCCCGAGCGGCCGGTCCATCAAACCGTTATGCCCGACGAAGCAGACAAGATCGGAATCTCCCTCCGCAGCTTCGCGAAAGAACCTCTCGATCGCCGTCGCCATCCTCGCCCCGTCGTAGGCCTCCGCGATGACTTCGACCGGGAACTCACGGCTTCGGAAGAGGATCTGTTCCAATATGGCCGGGTCGGCGGGCTTTGATCCGACCTCGCTCGTCCAGGCGCTGCTTCGCCGGAAGAACATCTTCACCCCGTACGCGGCGCCCCAGTAGAGATTGGTGGCAGGGTTCTGGCCGTTCCCCAGGGCCGCGGGCACGGGAACGATCCCCTGATTCGCGTTGTCACAGAGCGCGACGATGACGCGGACCCGCTTCGACAGTCGAGGGGGCGGCGGGGGTTCCAGCGCGGGCGGCGGCGACGGCATGCGCACAACCGCGGGATCGGGAGTGCAGCCCAGAAGGAGCAAAAGGACCGCGAAGTGTCTCATCCCGTCTCTCTCCGGACGGGAGTATAGCTCGACCTCGACCGCGATGCGGCGGCTACTTCTTGAACAGGTCCGGCTGGTCCGCGGCGAACTTCTCCCAATGGGCGACGTCCACGCCGAAATCCCGGCCCGTCAGATCCCGAAGCGCGTAGGCGGCGCCGATGATTTGCGGGATTTCGCGGTCGGCCATCCCCTTCTTGAGCGAGGCGAGGAACGATCCCAGGAATTCTTTCCGGCCCAGTTTCGCCAGTGCACGCAACCCATCGAACACTGCGGCGTCCTTCTCGAAGACTTTCGCGAGCTCCGCGACCAGATCCTGCGACGTGTCGCCCAGGGCGGCGCGGACGACCGGATCCGTGATGGAAGGCAGGGCGTCCCGGTCGGCATGGTGGACGAGGGATTCCAAGCAGGCCTGACCGAGGAGCTCCCTCAAGTCGGGGCCTTCCTTCTCGTCGAACGGCCGATCCAGGATCGCCAGCACTTTCGCCCGCGCCTCGGGACCGTATTTCTCCGGGTAGAAAACGGACTGCAATTCCTCCAGGCGGTCGATGGGGAATTTCATCTCGGCGACGGCTTTCCGATCCTCGTCCCGCACGTAGCCTCGGATCTGATCCCGCTCGGACTTCTGAAGTTTGGCCTCGATGAGCGGACGAAGCGTCTTTTCGCGCTCCCGAAGGAGTCCGTCATATTTCGCGAAGATCGGTTTCAGGGTCTCTGGGCGATTGATCGCCGCGATCGCGGCGGGAAGATCCAGTCCGGCCTCCTTCTGCATCTTCTCGAGCGGGTCCTCGTCGACCATCCGTTTCAACCCGGAATGGAGGAACTCCCGTTGGCGACGCACCTCCCGGATCTGAGCGGCAATCCGTGCGGCGTCCGCAAAGCGGCGCTGCTCCAGGGCGACGGAGTACAGTCCCTCAGCGGGATAGTGCTGGAACACCGCGAAGATGCTCAGGCCCATCTCGTAGTTGTCGTCCTCGAGGATCCGCAAGCATAGGTCAAGCTGAATCCGGTAGAGCCGGGCCGCCTCCGCCGAACGTCCCCGATAGCGCTCCTCCTCGGCGCAGGTCGAGAGGATCCGGAACGCATGCAGGTTGCGAACCGCATTGTGCCGACGGATGCCGAGGATCCTCGCGATCAGGACAATGTCGTCGACGCCCTTCTCCCGGAGAGTCTGCCGGACGGCCACCCGGGCATCCCGGTCGTGCTCGCGGAATGTTCTTTTCCGGCTTGCCTCTTCCAGCAGGTGGAGCGCGCCCGGCAGATCTCCCCCGATCAGCTTCACGGTGCCGTGATAGAGCAGGGGCATGCCGTTGTCCGGTTCCTGGTCCGCCCAGATGCGGAGCAGCTGCTCTGTTTCGGCGCGGGTTGCCGGATCCTGGTCCCGTTCCAGCAGACCGTCCACCGCCGCGGCGAGGAACACCGGCGTGCGGCGCGCCGCGAGCTTGCGGCAGGCGGCAGGATCTTTCCAGTCCGCGCACAAGAGCAGGAGATGAGGGTCGTCCGGATTCTGCTTCAGCAGACGGGCCGACATCTGATCGAAGCTTTCCTGCGGTGCGGCAAGCAGGAGGGACAGGGTGAAAAGCAGGCCCATGGACCTATTCTAGCCTGCTCCGGGAGTCGCTAGGCGATCAGTTCCTTGACCACGTGGCCGTGGACGTCCGTCAGGCGGAAGTCGCGGCCCGCGTAGCGATAGGTGAACTTCTCGTGGTCGAAGCCCATCAGCTGGAGGATCGTCGCCTGGAGGTCGTGGACGTGGACGCGCTTCTCCACCGACTTGAAGCCGAACTCGTCGGTCGCGCCGTGGACGTAGCCGCCCTTCGATCCGCCGCCCGCGAGCCACGTCGTATAGCCCCAGTGATTGTGGTCGCGGCCGTTGATCTTGCCGGCGTTCGAGCCGGGCGTCGGCATCTCGACCGTCGGGGTCCGGCCGAACTCGCCGCCCCAGATGACCAGCGTGTCCTCGAGCATCCCGCGCTGCTTCAGGTCCTTGAGGAGCGCGCCGAGCGGCTGGTCGAGCTCGCCGCAAAGGCGGCGATGGCCGACTTCGAGGTCGTCGTGGTTGTCCCACGGCTGGCCGGCGCCCGACCAGACCTGGACGAAGCGCACGCCCTTCTCGATCAGCCGGCGCGCGATCAGGAGCTGCCGCGCCTGGGTCCCGTTGCCGTACATGTCGCGGATCGACTTGGGCTCGCGCGAAATGTCGAACGCGTCGGTCGCGTCCATCTGCATCCGGTAGGCGAGCTCGAACGACTGGATCCGCGCCTCGAGCTGCGGGTCGCGCTGCCGCGCCTCCTCGTGCTTCCGATTGAGCTCCATCAGGAGGTCGAGCTGGCGCCGCTGCTCCTCGGGAGCGGTAAAGTTGTTCCGGATGTGGTCGATCAGCTTCTGGACATCCGTGTGCTGCGTGTCGATGTACGTCCCCTGGTAGACGCCCGGCAGGAAGCCCGCCTGCCAGTTCTGCGACTCCTGGATCGGATAGCCGCCCGGGCACATCGCGATGAAGCCGGGCATGTTCTGGTTCTCGCTGCCCAGGCCGTACGTGAGCCACGACCCCATGCTCGGCCGCACCAGCCGCGCCTCGCCGCAGTTGAGCAGCAGGAGCGACGGCTCGTGGTTCGGCACGTCGGCGTGCATCGACCGGATGACGCAAAGGTCGTCTGCCGACTGGGCCGTGTGCTTGAAGAGCTCGCTCACCTCGAGGCCGCTCTGGCCGTACTTCGCGAACTTGAACATCGACGGGAACGCGTTCCCGGTCTTCCGCTCGGTCTTGTAGTTCTCGATCGGCAGCGACTTGCCGGCGAACTTCGCCAGCGCGGGCTTCGGGTCGAACGTGTCGACGTGCGACGGCCCGCCGTTCAGGAAGATGTGGATGATCCGCTTCGCCTTCGCCGGGAAGTGGGGCTTCCGGGGCTTGAGGGGGTTCAGGCCCGCGGCGTCGTCGCCCGCCAAGGCCGACCCGATCATGTTCGACATCGCCAGCGCGCCCATGCCGATGCCCGAGCGGCACAGCAGCTCGCGCCGCGTCATCAGCCCGGGGTACCGCCGTTCCAGATCCATGAGGGCTCCTAGTCGACGAACATGAATTCGTTGGCGAGCAGCAGCACCTGGGCGTACCGCTCCCACGCCGTCAGGGTCTTGCGCGGCTTCGTCTCCGGCCCGCGGAACTCGGCGGACGCGCTCCACTGCTGCGTGCCGCCCGCCGCGTTGCCCGGCGCCTCCACCAGGCGGATCACCGGCGCCCAGACGAACGAGTCGCTGGTCTCGTTCTCGCGGCAGTCGACGACGAAGTCGATCGTGTCGCCCTTCTTCACCTCGATGCGGCTCATCATCGTCTCGGCATCCGTGTTGTGAGCCGTCCACGACGCGAGCTCGCCCGCCTGGCTCGACACGATCCGGGCCCGCACGCCGTCGCCGTCCTTCTGGCGGTGGCCGAGCATGCCGTTGACCGCGATCGCGCCGTCGCAGGGCGCGGTCCAGCGGCGGATCGCGCAGCCGATCGACGAGTTGGCGGGATGGCCACCTTCGGCGGTCAGCAGCACCCAGCCGAGCTTCGCGTCGGGCAGCTTCGCGCTCCCCTGCCACGCCATGCCCGTGAAGTGGGGGAGCGGCTTGAAGTCGACGACCTTCTTCGCCGCGTCGTCGTACCGGCCCACGCCGTACTGCCAGATCGACGGCGCGCCCGCGACGGGCCGTTCGGACTTGAGCTCGTTGCCCAGGAAGCGGCGGCCGATCGCCAGCTCTTCCGCCGACGGCGCGCGGCCGTAGATCAGTCCATAGAGCTTTCGGATCCGGCCGTCGAGGTCGTCGGCCTCGAGCCGCTTGACGAGCGCCCCCACCTGCTCCGTGATGAACGGGCTGTTCATCAGGAACAGGGCCTGCTGGGGCACCGTCGTCGTGTACCGCTGCGGGCTGTGGGTGTCGGGGCTGGCGAAGTCGAAGTTGCGGAACGTCGCCGGCAGGTTCTGGCGGTCGATGAACAGGTAGACCGACCGCCGCCTGGCGAACGTCTCCTGGGTCGGATCGCCGACCGTGTTCACGATCGTCTCGGCCTGCTGCTTCTGCTTCGAGGTCGGGTTCTCGCTGAGCTGGACCGACCGGCCGCCCATCGTGAGATCCATCTGCCCGGAGGCCCACAGGACCGAGTCGCGCATCGCCTCGAAGTCGAGCCGCTGGCGCGCGACCTTCCACACCAGGCGGTTGTCCGGATCCTTTTCCTTGTAAGCCACCACGTCGTCGCTCCGCTGCTGCCAGGCGGCCGAGGTCATCATCAGTTTGTGGAGCTTCTTGATCGACCATCCGTTCTCGACGAACCGGAGGGCCAGCCAGTCGAGCAGTTCGGGATGGGTCGGCGGCTCGCTGCG
>JGI10214J12806_10014743_pt1 | contig 11943 bp, 14 predicted proteins | sample WisConreferecore_FD_12806 | JGI IMG/M metagenome (IMG submission 12806)
CAGACCGAGCCGGCAGGGGCGGCGGCCGCCCAGCACCAGAAGCCCGAGCCGGTGGAGACGACCGCGACCGTTCCGTTGTTCACGTTCCCCGACCCGATCACCTCGACAAAGGCGCCGTCGCTCAATCGGCCCGCGGCGTCGCGGGTATGGACCCAATAGCGGTAATCTCCCGTCACGACCGTGTTGAAGTCGGTCAGGGAGGTATCGAGCCCCAGCGTCAATTCGAGCACCGGCTCGAAGACGTCCAGCCGCTCGCGGAACACGGTGATGCCCACCACGGTGGGATCCGCAGGAAGCGTCCAGAAGACGGTGACGGAGCCGTCGTTGTTCGGGGTCGCGCCGACCGCCACCACCGGCGCGGGCCCCGAGAGGGCCAACAGGAGCGCCACCGCGCGCATCTGATACTATGGATCCGTCCCGCGGGACGGAAGATACGATGAACCTGACGGAAGGCTTCGACATTTCCCCGGTGAAGGTGGCCGCGCTGCTCGCGCGGATCGCCGCGCTGGGCATCGACCCGGCCGCCATCGAGGAGCAGTTCGTCCGGGGCGGCGGGCCCGGGGGCCAGAAGATCAACAAGACCTCCAACTGCGTCGTCCTCCGCTACGCCCCGCTCGACCTCGTGATCCGCTGCCAGCGCGACCGGCGCCGGAGCATCAATCGGTTCCTGGCGCTGCGGGAGCTGGTCGACCAGGCCGAGATGAAGGTGTCGCCGGGGACGTCGGAGCGGCTGCGGGAGATCGACCGGAAGCGGCGGAACAAGGCCCGGGCGGGGCGACGGGCGCGGGCGAAGGTCAGGCCGCCGGAGGCGCCACCTTCTTGACCGCGTCCTCGACGGACGTGGCCCAGGGGAAGATCTGGTCCACCCCGATCGTGGTGAAGAAGTGCCACTGGGCCGTGTTGGCCGGCCGCACGTAGCAGAGCCTCCCCTTGACCTTCTCGTACTGCGAGACCGCGTGGCCCAGCGTGTTGATCCCGGCGCTCGAGATGTACGTCAGCGCCGAGAGGTTGACCACCAAGTGGAGCTGCTTGCGGTCCAGCTGAGTCTGGATCGCTTCCTCGACCTGGTAGTAGTGGACATGGTCCACCGAGCCCGCGACGTGGATCACGACGACGCCGCCCTTGGGCTCCCCGACCACGACGCTGATCTTGTTCTCCACCATCCCCGCGGCCATTCTACCCCGCCGGGATATCCCCGGCAACGATTAGGCCGCCGGGGCCGCCGCCTTCGGGAGGTCGCTGGTGCAGAACTTGCAGCGCGTGGCCTCGGGGTGGTTCCCTTCCTTGCACGCCGGGCAGGCCCTCGTGGGCGGCGGCGGCGCCTGCTTCACGAACATCTTCGTGATCAGGAAGACCACGGTGGCGATGATGATGAAGTCGAGGAGCGTGCCCATCAAGTGGCCGATGGTCCAGTTGAACCGCCAGAATCCCACCTTGAGCGCGCGCCAGTCGCCCGCCGGCGTCAGGACGCCCACGATCGGCATGACCAGGTCCTCGACGATCGAGTTGACCAGCTTCGTGGTCGCGGCGCCGATCACGACGCCCATGGCGAGGGCGAACATGTTGGTCTTGAGCAGGAACTCCCGGAACTCGCGCGCGTAGCGACCGGGCTCTACCTTGCCGATCAGGGCTTTGGTGTCGACCATGGTTTTTCCTCCTAGAACGCCAATCCCAGGCCGATGAAGTACGTGTCGTCCGCCTTCTTCAGGCCGGGCGACGGCCGGTTGTCGAATTCCGTATACACGCCGCCGAGGAGGGTCCAGCCCCCGCCCAGCGCGGTTCCCAGCGTCGCCTCGTTGCGGATCTGATAGTCCTGGGAATGCTTGAAGTTGGGATAGATCGTGAACGTGTCCTTGAACTCGAAGCCCAGCGGCAGCGCCACCCGGAGCCTCGCCGACACGCGCGCGCCCGGATGGGACTCGTCGCTCGCGACCTTGAAATCGTTGGTGATGTACGCGAAGCCCGCCTCTGCGGCGAAGTCGATTTCCTTCTCCTTCAGGAAGACGTAGCCGAGGCCGATGCTGGTGATCGTCTGGATCCGGAGGTCCTTGAACGTGTCGCTCAGGAGCTCTTCGCTCACGTAGGCATAGAAGTCCGGCGTGATCTTGAGGTTGTACTTCCCGATGCCGTACCCGTTGCGCTCGGTGAGCACGCCGCCGGTCTTCGCGTACCGGAAGATGGCCTTGAGGAGCATCAGGTCGCCCTCGGTCTCGCGAACCCCTTCCCCGGCGATCAGGAACGACTTGACGTGGGTGTTGCCGTCCGTCGCCTTGGCCGACGCCGTCACGGAGCCGTGCCACTGCGTGGGCGGCTCGTTGAAGTGGGTGATCTTGGCGAGCTCGACCTCGACCGGCGCGACGGCGCCGCCGGATTCGACCTTCAGCCGGCCCTCGGCGCCCGGCGAGATCTTGCCTTCCAGGATCTCCTTGGTCGCGAGCTTCACCTTGATGGGATTGTCGGTCTTGATGGAGACGACTTGGGCCCAGTCGATCTTGATGGGACCCGAGTGAGTCGTTTCCAGCACCAGCTTGCCGCCGGCCAGCGACGTGATCTTGCCGGTCAGCCGGTCGCCGTTCTTGAGCTTGACCTCGTCGTCCGCCGCGCCGACCGCGGCCAGCAGCAGCAACAGCAACCCCGTCCGCAAATGCATGAAATCTCCTCCCTTGAAAACCGGTCGAACATAGCACGCCGGAGCGAAGTGTCAACGTTCCAGCTGTTCACAATTGGAGCAGGAGAACCGGTTCAGGCCGATTTGTTACGCGGAATCGGAGCTATCGATTCCGCACGTCGTCGAGGAAGGCTTTTCCTTCGGGAGTGTAATAGGCGTGGGAGACAGGCCGGCGCAGCTCGCCGTGGAGAAACGGGAGCTGCTGGAGCTGCTCGGGGGCGATCTCCTTGAACTGCGCGTCGAAGATCTCCAGGTAGGCCTGGAGCGAATTGTTCGTGGGGCCGAATCCCTTCGCGTACAGGTACTTCTGCTCCAGGTCGCGCGCGACCGTTTCGGCCCGCGGGAACCGCTTCTCCCGGTCGAGGGCGAGCATCCTCATGCAGATCTCGGAGATCGACTCGGGAACGTCGGTCCGGACCTTGTGGGGCGGCAGGAACGGCTTGCTGAGGAGCCGCTTGACGTACTCGACCCGCTCCTGGGACTTCAGCCGCATCGGCACCTTCTGGACGAAGATGCCCGTGAGCAGCATGTAGAGCACGAGCCCCAGCGAGTAGATGTCGGTGCGGGCGTCGACCGCCTCGCCCGCGATCTGCTCGGGCGACATGTACGAGATCTTCCCGGTCAGCCCCTCTTCCTTCTGTTCGATCGCGACGCCGAAGTCCGACAGCTTGACGACGCCCTGCGTGTTGAGCAGCAGGTTTTCGGGCGAGATGTCGCGGTGGATGATGGAGAGATGGGCGTACGAGAGCGACCGGGCGATGCGGCTCACGATGAACGAGGCGAGCATCACCGGGATCAGCAGGTCGCGCTTCAAGTGTTCGTTCTGGAAGGTGCGGACGTCCGTCCCCTCGATGTAGTCCATCACCATGAGGTAGAGCTTCTGCTCGGGGGTGGCCTGGGGGACGATGCGCATCCGGGTCCGGGCATCGCCGAACCGGCCGGGAATGGAGCCCTTCTGGATCGCGTGGCGCTTCGCGTCCTCGAACGACAGCTTGTCGAACTCCTGGAGGAACTCCGCCGGCAGCTGGCCGTACGGGATCGACTCCAGGCCGTACGTCTTGACGATGTTCTCGTGGCGGAGGCCCGTCGCGATGTTCGCCTCCTGCTTGAGGCGCATCTCGTGGTCGGCCGATTTCGTGCGGATCGTCTTGAGCGCGACCAGGTCGGCCACGCCCTCGCTGTTCTTCTCCGCCAGCAGCACGATGCCCATGCCGCCGCGGCCGATCTCGCCCACCACGGTGTAGGTGGACGACGACGTGAACTTCAGGCCTGAAAGATCCACAGTGAAAGTATATCGTTTGGGAAGCTCGATCGGATCTCCACTTTTTCCTCAGGCGCCGCAGCGAAGGAGGTAGCGGGCCGTCGCCGCGGCGACCAGGTTGCCCCGGAGGTCCGCGGCGTCCTTGAGGAGCGACGCCCGTTCTTGCCCGGCGTCCAGCCCCGCCGCCAGATCCACCATCAGGCGCGTCCGAAGATCGGGCTCCGTGGCGAACGAAAGCCCTTTGCGGAGCGCCTCGACGGCCCGAGCGTCCTGACCGGAGCCGCGCAGGGCGAGCCCCTGCTGATGATGGAGGCAGGCCAGAGTCGGGAATTTCACCAAGGCCGGTCCGACCACCTCCAGCTTCTGCGACGGCGTCGCCGGGCTGTCCTGCAGCGCCCGGAGGAGCTCATGGATGGCCGGAGGCAGATGGCCCTGCTCGATCTGCCGCGCCAGCCACAGGTCCGAGCGGCACTGGAACCAGCCCGGGGCCCGCTCTTCCGTCGCCTCCAGCTCCGCGACGGCTTCGTCCGGCCGCCCGAGGATCATCAGCGCGGTGCCGGCCTGGTAATGGGAGTCGGGATCGAACGGATCCGCGGCGGCCGCCTCCCGGAAGAGAGACAGCGCCCGCTCGGAATCCCCTTTCGTGCCGGCGTCCTTTCCGGCCTGCACCAGCCGGTCGCTCCGCCCCAGCGACATCCGGTTTCTCCGGAACTCGAACACGATCTTCCGATCCGGGGCGGACGGGGCTTCGTCCTCCTCGTAGACCTGATCCTCGATCCTCACGACGATCCGGCAGAGCGGCTCCCCGGCGCGAACGATGGCCGCGTGGCGGGCCCACCGTCGGGCCTCCTCCGGTCGCTTCATCTTCCCGCTCAGGTCCACCAGCCGGTCGAGCAACGCCGCAGACTCCCCCGCCTGTCCCTGATAGCGCCGGACTTCGAGCAGCGTCTGGAGATAGGCATGGATTCCCTCGTCGTCGCCGATCTTCTCGCAGATTTCCAGGGCGTTTCGCCCCGCCGTGAGGGCGGGTTCCATCTGCCCGGCATGGAACCGGCACTGGGAGATCAGCCCGAAGCTGATCGACCGGTAGCGTTCCACCCCGGAGCCCATCAGGTTGCGGGTGTCCAGCAGTCCGTTCTCGAGCATCGTTCGGGCCCCGTCGAAGTCGCCCTCGGACATGCGGGCCCGGGCGCCGTTGAACACCTCTTCCCACTTCTTGAACGGATTCCCCTCCGCGCCGCCGCCCGTCAGCCTCTCCAGCAGCCGAGGCCGACCCTCGTTGCCCAGGGCGATCGCCACGGCGATCAGGCCGGTCACATACCGGTCGATGGCCGCCCGATCCTGCCGGATGGCTTCCGGGGGCTTCACCCATTCTTCGCAATGGCGGTCGATCTCGACGCGATGAGCGGCCAGAAGTTTCGACAGCGCCTTGGGGGTGCCGGAAACCGCCGCCTCCAGGAGGGCATCCCGCAGCTGTTCCGGAGTCGAATAGGCGGGAGGTTTCGAACCGAAGATCTTGTCGAACAGACCCATCGACGGGTGCCGCCTAGAATCCCTTCTTGATCTGCATCGCCGGGCGCGCCTCGGTGAGCTTCTCGCTCCCGACGCGGCCGCTGGAGACGCCCTTGAGGAGGAGCTTCAGATCGTTCGGGCTGGTCGAGGTCGCGGTCGCCTCGGCCTCGGTGATCGTCCGGTCCAGCGTCAGTTTCGCGAGCGACTGGTTGAACGTCTGCATGCGGTAGTAGTCGCCCGACGACGCCATCGCCTTCTCGATCGCGGAGGTCTTCCCTTCCTGGATGAGCTCGCGGATCTGGGGGGAGTTGATCAGGATCTCCATCGCCGCGACCCGGCCGCTGCCGTCGGCGCGGCGGACCAGGCGCTGGCTCACGACGGCCTGGAGCGCCAGCGACATCTGGGCCCGGACCTGGCCGTGCGAGTCGGACGGAAACGTCGTGATGATGCGGTCGATGGTCTGCTTGGAATCGTTCGTATGCAGGGTCGAGAACACCAGGTGGCCCGTCTCGGCCGCGTGCATCGCGAGCTCGATGGTCTCCGGGTCGCGCATCTCGCCCATGAGGATGACGTCGGGGTCCTGGCGCAGGACGCGGCGGAGGGCCTCCGAGAGCGACTTCACGTCGTCCCCCAGCTGGCGCTGGCGGATCGTGCACATCTTGTCGGAGTAGACGAACTCGATCGGGTCCTCGATGGTGACGATGTGGAGCGGCGACGTCTCGTTGATGTGGGTCATCATCGCCGCCAGCGTCGTCGACTTTCCGCTGCCGGTCGGGCCCGTCACGAGCACCAGCCCCTGCGGCGCCTGGCAGATGTCCTTCAGCACCGCGGGCAGCCCCATGCCGTCGAGCGTCGGCGTCACCAGCGGGATGACGCGCAGGGCGGCGCCGAACTGGCCCCGCTCCTTGAAGGCGTTGAGGCGGAAGCGGGCGACGTCGGCGATCTCGTACGACGCGTCGACCTCGTACTCCTCCTGAAGCCGGGTCCAGCCCGAGGTCCCCACCAGCTTCTGGAGCACGACCTGCATGTCCCCTTGGGTCAGCGGAGGGAATTCGCTCGGGAGGAGGTCGCTCGAGATCCGCATGAGCGGCGGGCGGCCGACCTTGAGATGGAGGTCCGACCCTCGGCGGCCGACGAGTTCCTTGAGGATGGCATCGATGTCGATCATCCGCGTTCTCCTCCGCTCCGGGCGAGCAGGTCGCCGGCGGTCCGTCCGACCCGTTCCACGAGCTCGATCTCATGCCGCTGGAACTGGTTGCTTCCCGTCTTGTTGACGAGCTCGATCACGCCGTAGACCTTGTCCTGGTGGACGACCGGCACGGCCAGCAGCGACCTCGTCTCGAACCCGAGAGCCTTGGTGAAGGCGGCGGCATGGCGCGCGTCGCTCGCGACGTCGCTCACCGGCAGCGACCGCCCGTCCTGCGCGCACGCGCCGGCGATGCCCTGCCCCTTCTTCAGCTTGAGGCCGAGGACCTTGTCCGCCACCCGGCCCCGGGCGGCGACGAGCGTCAGCCCGCCCTTCTTCTCCACGCGGAAGACCGACGACGCCTCGCACGGCAGCGCGACCATGGCGATGTCGAGGATGTCGTTGTGGAGTCGATCGGCGAGGAGCGGCCCGCTGAAGAGGCAGAGGAGCCGCTCGAGGACCTGGTTCTTCACGGAAAGCCGCGCCGCGGAGTCCATGAGGTAGCGGCTGGTTTCGAACGACCCGCCCTGGGGGAGTTCAGGCACGTCGAAAGTATAACCCGCGGGTCGTTTATTCGCCGTGCAGGCTGCGGGAATTGAGGGCGGCGAGGACTTCCTTTCGCAGGCGGGTGACGCTGGTCTTCTCGCCGGTCAGGACCCGGTTGGTCAGGACGACGGCGAAGCGGCCCATGTCGGGATCGAGCCAGAGGAGCGTTCCGGTGAAGCCGGTGTGGCCGACGCCCGGTTTGTAGGGCCAGTCGTCGAAGACGTCCCAGCCCAGGCCGCGCGTGTGCTCGTCGGGGGCGAACATCTCGGCGACGGTCTCCGGCTTGAGGACGCGGCCCTGGAGGAGCGCGCGGCAGAAGATCGCCAGGTCGGCCCCCGTCGAGAAAAGTCCCGCGTTGCCGGACTGATGATCCGGCGTCGCGTAGGTCCGCGCCAGGGGGTCGTGAACGACGCCCTGGAGGTCCCTCCCCGTCGGCGCGCACCGGGCCGCCGGCGGCGAGAAGCTCGTGTCCTTCATCCCGAGCGGCTCGAAGAAGTTGATCCGCACGTAGTCCGCGAGCGGCATCTTCGTCACCGTCTCCACGATCCGGGCCGCGGAGATCATGTTCAGGCAGCTGTAGGTGTAGCCGGCGCCGTTCGGCCGCAGCGAGGCGATCTCCGCGATGATGCCGTCGGAGGTCCGCGACTTCGGGGTGAGGTACGCCGGCAGCCCCGAGCAGTGGTGGAGGCAGTCCCGGATCGTGATCCGACGGCCCTCGAACGGCTTCAGGTACTTGCCGATGGGGTCGTCGAGCGAGAGCTTTCCCTCCTCGACGAGCTTCATGACGGCGGTCGTGGTCGCCACGACCTTCGTGCAGGAGGCCAGGTCGTAGATTGTGTCGAGCGTCGCGGCCCCGAACGCCCGGGCGTAAGTCACGCGGTCGAGGTCGCCCGCGACGATCACGGCGGACGGGATGTGATCCTGGTCCAGGATCGGCGGGACGAGGGTGTCGAGCGCGGAAGGGGGAGCCGCCGACTGGCACGACGCGAGGGCCAGCAGGACGACCGCCGACGCTATCCGCATTCTTTTTCGGTCATCTCCCGGTAGGCCGCGCGCACCTTGAGCGTGACGGGCCCGGGCTTGCCGTTCCCCACGGGCTTTCCGTCGATGGACACCGCGGGCATGACCTCGGTGGTGGTCCCGGTCATGAAGACCTCGTCGGAGCCCATCGCCTCGGGCAGCGTCACGCCCTGGTGGCGGACCCGGACGCCCAGCTGGCGGGCGAGCTCCAGGATCGCGTCGCGCGTGACGCCGTTGAGGATCCGGTGGTCGGCCGGGTGGGTGAACATCGCCCCGCCCCGGACGAAGAACGCGTTGGACGTCGTGCCCTCGGTGATGACGTTGTCGCGGACGAAGAGCCCCTCGTCGCAGCCGGCCTCGACGGCCTTCTGCTTGGCGAGGATGTTCGGCAGGAGGCAGATGGTCTTCAGGTGGCAGCGGCCCCAGCGGTCGTCGGCGACGGTCTTGAGGGTGTACGCCTTGTCGTCCGGGGGACGGGTCGCCGGTCTCGCGTAGGCCACAAAAGTAGGACGGATCTCCCGGGGAAAAGCATGCACGCGCGGCGCCGCTCCGCGGGTGACCTGGAGGTAGATCGTCGCCTCCTCGAGGCCCTTCGCGACCGTGCGGCAGACCTCCTCGATCTTCTGGAGCGGCTCGGGCAGCGCCATCTCGATGCCCTTCACGCTCTGCTCCAGGCGCGCGAGGTGCTTGCCCAGCCGGAACGGTTTGCCGCGGTAGACGCGGATCACTTCATACACGCCGTCGCCGAACTGGAAGCCGCGATCCTCGACCGAGACCTGGCCCTGCTCGAGCGGAAGGTATTCGCCGTTGAGATAGAGGTTCGTCATGGTGTTGAGATGATAGCAGAGAATCGAGAATGAAGAATCGAGAATGAAGAATGAGGCCCGCGGATTCCCTCTATACTTGAGATGACGTGAGCGGAAGGCAGGAATTCTGGCGCCGTCAGTTCGCCCTGCCGGCCACCTCGTGGCAGCGTTATTTCGACATCGTTTTCGGGATCGGGGCGCCCATCGTCTGCGTCTTCGCGGATCCCTGCATCTTCCGCGCGGACGGCACGATGTTTCGGCGGCCCTGGATCCCTTACGCCACCGGGGCCTACATTTTCATCGGGCTGGAGATCCTGACGCTCGCCGCCTGGCTGGCCCTGCCGAAGAAGAGTCCCCTCCTGAACCTGGCTCTTGCCGGACCCCTGTTCATCGGAGGCCTGGCGTCAATAGGTCTCGGCATCCGCATGCTCCCCCTCACTCTTCTGGGGTTGATCGCGATCATCGGCGTTCTGGGACTCACGCCGTTTCTGACCGGATTCGTCTTCCTCCGGAACGGGCTTCGCGCCTGGCGTTCCCTGCAGGGAGCCGAGGGGCCTTCGCACCGCCGGGAGATCGCCCTTCTTTTCGCCTTCCTCACGATGAGCATGGCGGCGGGGGGCGAGTGGGCCGGCCAGCGCTCGATGGATCAGCTCATCGCCGACCCCGATTCGTCCCATGCCCGTCGCGTCGGCCGATGGCTGGGAGGAATCCGAGCGGACGAGATCTTCCGTGCCTGGAGGAATGAGACGGATCCGGCCCGCAAGGATCGTTTGGGGAGGCTCTATCGGGAAGTGACGGGTACAACCCCGGCCGAAATCGTTGACTGAGGTCCCTACGCCTTCGGTTTCGGATCGCGCGGCGCCGATGCCTCCATCCGCAGCTGCGCCTCGGCGCGCGCCTGGATGTCGCCGATCTGGCGCGTCATCTCGCGAATGGCGATGGTCACGAGGACGGACCCGGCGATCGCCGCGGCCCAGCCCACCCCCATCAGGATGTTCTTCCCCGACGGATCGGGAGGCTCGAGGTTGGGAACCCCTTTTCCAAGGTCCCGCTCGTACTTCAACGCGGCGGTGCTCTTGGTCACGCTGGCGCCGACGACGATCAGCAGACCGAGGCAGACGAGGATCGCTCCGAGGGTGGCGCGCCCGCGCGTCGTCATGAAGGGATTGTACCGTCCCGCGGGGGTTAGTGGCCTCCGCCTTTCATCGCCGCGGTAATCTTGCCGAGCGTCGCCTTCGCGTCGCCGAAGACCATCATGGTCTGCGGCAGGACGAAGAGCTCGTTCTCGATGCCGGCGAATCCGGGCTTCATCGACCGCTTGAGGACGATGACGGCCTTCGACTTGTCCACGTTGAGGATGGGCATCCCGAAGATCGGGCTGCCGGGCGAGGTCTTGGCCGCGGGATTGACGACGTCGTTCGCGCCGACGACGATCGAGACGTCCGTCCGCTCGAACTCGTCGTTGATCGCGTCCAGTTCGAACAGCTGGTCGTAGGGGACGTTCGCCTCCGCGAGGAGCACGTTCATGTGGCCGGGCATCCGGCCGGCCACCGGGTGGATCGCGTAGCGGACGTTCGTCCCGTTGGCGGCCAGCGCGCCCGCGAGGTCGCGCGTGGCGTGCTGCGCCTGGGCGACGGCCATGCCGTAGCCGGGGACGATGATGACGCTCTGGGAGATCTTGAGCAGTTCGGCGGCGTCCTCGACCGTGCCCTCGCGCACGTTGCCGCCCTTCCCTCCTCCGCCCGCCGCGGCCGCGGCGTCGCTGCCGAACGCGCCGAAGACGACGTTCGCGAACGACCGGTTCATCGCCTTCGACATGATCAGCGCCAGGATGAAGCCGGAGCCGCCGTCCAGCGCGCCGCAGATGATCAGCACGTTGTTGTCGAGCGCGAAGCCGGAGGCCGACGCCGCCAGGCCCGCGTAGGAGTTCAGCAGGCAGATCACGACCGGCATGTCCGCGCCGCCGATCGGCAGCACGAGGGAGATCCCCAGGAACAGCGAGAGGGCCACGAGGCCGTAGAACAGCCAGGTCAGCTGCGGCTGGACGACGAGCGCGATGAGGGCGACCAGCGACCCCGCCAGGAGGACGAAGTTGACCGCGTTCTGGCCGGGGAACGTCATCGGCTTGCCGGGCAGGATCTCCGCCAGCTTGCCGAACGCCATCAGCGAGCCCGTGAACGTGATCGCGCCCATGATGATCTCGAACGTCACCGATCCCATCGCGAACTTGTCGTGCTGGGGGTGGCCGGCCAGGTATTCGGCGACGCCGACCAGCGCGACGGCGAGGCCGCCGCCGGCATGCGAGAGCGCGATCCGCTCCGGCATCTTGGTCATCGGGATCAGCAGGCCCATCGGGACGCCGATGACGGTGCCGACGACCAGCCCGCCGATGATCCACCAGTAGTTGATGATGTCGCGGTGCACCAGCGTGCCCAGGACGCCGAGCACCATGCCCAGCACCGCCATCTGCATGCCCCGCCGAGCCGTCTCCGGGTTCGTGAGCATCCGGAGCCCGACGAGGAAGAGGAGCGACGCGACGAAGAGCGATACCCGGTAGACGACGACGCGCCCGTCGGTGCCGCCGACGACGTGCTGTTCTGCGAGCGAAGCCAGGAGCGCGATCACTTCTGCGCCTCCTTCTTCTTGAACATCTTGAGCATCCGGTCGGTGATGACGAAGCCGCCGACCACGTTGATGGTGGCCGACGCGACCGCGATCGCGCCCAGGACGGGGATGAGCAGCGAATCCGACTTCCGGCCCGCGATCAGGAGCGACGCCACGAGCGAGATGCCCGAGATCGCGTTCGTGAACGCCATCAGGGGAGTGTGCAGCAGCTGCGGCACCTTCGAGATGATCTGGTACCCCAGGAAGGCCGCCAGCGAGAACACGTAGAGGCCGGCGAGGATGTGGTCGATGGTCACTTGACGGTCTCCTTGACCTTGGC
>JGI10214J12806_10117878_pt1 | contig 11767 bp, 12 predicted proteins | sample WisConreferecore_FD_12806 | JGI IMG/M metagenome (IMG submission 12806)
CTCCCACGGGAGTAAGAGCCGCCGTGAACGGGGAGACCGCAGCGACGAAACCTCCCCGAACTCTCAAACCGATCAGCCAAGTGGCACCCCCTCGAACTCCCACTGCCGCCGGTAAATCTGCGGGATCCATTCAAAGCAGGGGATCTCGCCACCGCCGAAGTCGTCCCACTTGCCCGAAACCGTGCCGATGGACATGCGCCCCTCGAACGCCACACCGCTGTTCACGCTGACGCACATCGAACCCATGCAGCGCCAGCCGTCGCCGTCCAGCGTGTCGAGGAATAGGTGGTCGACGTACAGTTCCGCCTGCCGCGCCCGCCGGATTCCCATCTTCACGCCGTCGGAGGGGTCAGATGGGTAGATGTCGCCGACCGGGTAGGAGAGCATCCTGTGGTCGATCCGCCCGAAGATCGAGTTAACGAGGCCGAACTGCACACAGTGAGCCTCGAGCTGGTCGATGTGCGGGTTCATCCACTCCGCGCCACGCGCCTCGAAGTTCGCGAGCGCGACATCGCCGTCAGCGTTGAAGTGGATCACGGAGTCGGACCAGTCCGTGATCGTCCCGTACACCTCCTGGCAGCGCTCGAGCTCACCGATGAACTGAGAACCGCCGCCGCCCGATGTCTGGTTGCTCGTGAGGTCGAGCATGTCGGAGCCGAAGCTCCTGCGATCCGTGTACCAGAGCCCGCCGTCGAGCGGCGACTCGTCCGCGCGGTTGAAGTCATCGCGGACTGGGCTGATCGGAAACCCGACCGGCTGCCGGACCTCAACGAGCGCCTGCATGACCTGTGCCCAGGAGCGGTCGGTCGTAGAAGTCACATCTACCGAGTCCGCGTTGCCCGAGAGGGTGTCGATGCGATAGCCGCCCATGATGGTGCGGTCGTCGTTCGGCGTCCCGGTGTTCGACCCCGCCGCCACGATCTGTGTGTAGTCCGAGTCCCAGGTGAAGGTGTCCGTGACTGGCCCGCGAAACCCGAGGCCGTGTATGAACAGCACCTCGCGATCGGGGCCGGGAAAGTCGAAGGAGATGGCCGCAGGATCGCTCGGGCTGCCGTCGCTGTTGGCTGTGAACCCCTCCCCGCTGATCGCCAGCCGGTTGCCGGCGCTGACCGAGAACTGCTCGACGCTCATCGCTCGAGCCCAGGTGTTGCCGGAGAAGTGGTTGCCGACCCGCGCGTACACCTTGTCGCCCGATGTAAGGGCTCGCTGTACCTCCGCGACGTGCATGTGAACCATGACGCCGCCGTCCGTCGTGTCCGAGTGCTGCGTCGCCGCGACCAGCGTCCATGGGTTGAGCTTGTCGTCGTAGGCGAAGGCCCAGTTGTACGAGTCAGTCGGAATCGCGATGTTCCATGCCGTGTGCGTAACGAACCAGATGACAAGGAAGTCGCCCACGGGCACAGTGGCTCCAAGCGTGACCGAGACCTCGCGTGGGCTTGATGCATTGCGGACGAAGGCAGAGCCGACACTGCCCTGGGCGGTAATCACGGCTCGCGCCAGATCTCCACTTGCGTATAGACCTCGGAAAGGCTGAACCCCGCCGCGCGCCCGAAGCCGTCGGTGGTCTCGGTGACCGAACACTGGTGCTGGATCTCGAAGGTCTTGGTGCCTGCGATTGTGATCCGCCCAGCGATGAAGCTATGCCCGAGCCGAGAACTGGTGACGTTGTTCTCGCAGGCCGTCCCGATGAGGTCGTCGGTTGAGTCTGTGATGTTGCGCAGCTTGGCCTTGTGGAAGGTGACGGCGTAGCCAGGAACTTGAGCCTTGATGAAGTAGGTGCCAGCCGCCAGGGCGAACTGGTTAGACGAGAGTGTCACGATCCCATCCGGGTCGACCTCGGTGTTCAGGTCGCGCGTGCGCCATGCTCCCGAGGTGAAGGTGCCACCGTCGGTGCCAGCGGACTTGACATCGCTGAGGAGCGCGTAGGCATCGAACAGCCCACCGCCCCCCATCGCAGCGCCGAGCTCCTGCAGCGCACCCTCGACGTCGGTGGAGGTGAAGTACGTGCCGGCGTCGGCGATGTCGATGTCAACAGCGTCCGACGAGCCACCACTAGCGAGCAGTTGCCAGTGATCCTCCCAGTTCGCACCGACTCCCGGCTCCGAAGTTGCTCCCGAGGTGTGGTTGTCGATGGCGGCGTAGCTCGATCCGAGGTGCGAGACCGACTCCTGAGCGGTGTAACCGGTCGCCGTGACCCACTCGCCGGTGAAAGCGGTGATCCCGCCAGGGTCGCCCTGCGGGCCTGTCGAGCCTGTCGGGCCTGTCGGCCCCTCCGGGCCTTCGGCGCCCGTCGGACCCGAAACAGCCTGCACCGAGTCCACCCCGGCCTTGAAGTACATGTGCACGCCAAGTCCCTTGCCACCGGCGGCGTCAACGTGGATCTCCAGGTGGTCGCCCCAGCTCACCACGTTGTTGGCGAGGTCGACGACGTGCGGGGTGGCCGAGTCCTTCGAGTTGAGATCCCCGCCGTCGATGGTGACGACCGTGGACAGCATCTCGTTGGCGGTCGTGCGGTTGAGGATCCCCACCTCAACCGTCGCCCCAGAGGTCGTAACGAACGCTTCGACTTTCAGCAGTTCACACCCGTGGAGATCCTCGGGGACTTCCCATACGAACGCGTCCTCGCCCGAGGTAACCTCGACCTCCATCGCGTCCGAGAAGATTTTCACCGGCCACTCGGCCAGCGACTCGATGGGGTCAGTGCCGCCCTGGTTCTTCGGACGATGCGTCCAGTGGTGGTAGGGGATCTCGCTCAAAACTCGTCCGGTACGTCGCCGTAGTAGGTAGCCGGCGTCAGGTTCGGGGTGACGGTTACAAGGTCGTAGCCCGTGTTCAGGACGCGGCACTCGACTGTGATCCCGTCGACGAAGAACGCCACGTCAGCGAGCCCCGCTTCATCAACGGTTAGGTTGATGACGTGTGAGATGTCGCACCGAGCCATCAGATCCCACGTAGCCGCTGCGCGAGCGTCGGCTGGCGGTAGCGACGAGAAGGTGACTTCCTGCACTGCCTTCTTAGCCGTCGCATAGTTGGTCACGTAGAAGTTGCCGAACACCTGGCACTCCTCGGCTCCCGTGTTCCCGTTCGTCTTGTGCGCCCGGATGATCAGGTCGGGTGCCTCCTGGCCGCGATAGCCGTACTGGGTGATGGAGGTCGGGTCGGTCTTCTGTAGGTCGGGGATGAGCGCACGGTCAAACTCGACTCCGTTCTCGTCTTCTCGTGGGTATGCGAGGAACGAGTTGATGATCCTCGAGCGTGGCCGGTTGTAGGCGAAGGAGCGGATCTGCGCGACGCCGGTCGTGACGTCCTCGTTGGTCGCGGCATCCCAGCGCACGAACTCCCACTCTCCGGGGATGTCGCTGGCCGTTCCCTCGGGGTCGAATCTGGCGAAGCGCCCCAGCCACACGACTTGGCCGAAGCGATTCTCGAACAGGTTCGCCACGCCACCGGGGAACTCGGCATCGGCTGTATCCCTGAGCGCCATCAGCACCACGTCGTCGGGGTCGTACAGCGTCTCGTTCACGTCCACATTCCCCGACGTGTGGACTTCCATTGATGCGGCGATCCCCGCATCTAGGAGAAGAGCAATGACGCGGTCGTTCACCGGCTCGTCCTCGTAGAAGGACACACCAACCATCGCACCCGGCAGGGCCTCGCCGAAGGACGGAGGATCGGTCACGACCATCTTCATCCCGCCGAGCAGATCGAAGATCCCGGTAGCGGTGATGCTGGCGTTCGCCAGCGGAATGCCAGGGACATCCACGAGGTTGGCCTGGATGTCGTCGATGTGCCCGCGCCAGCGCGGCTCCCACTGTGCGAGCACAGGGTTGAATAGCTGCAGCATGATCTGCAGTCCGACAAGATCGTCGTCATCGAGTGTGCCATTCTGGTCGTGGAAGTAGACGGTCGCTGAACCCGTGTCGGTCGTGTCGAGCTCGGACTGCCTGCCGGCGAACGAGTCGAACCCGTAGCAGCGGCAAGCCGTAATGTTGTCGTAGCGCGTCCACGTTGGCTCTGCGACCAGTGGGCCGTCAGCGAGCGCGATCAAGACCCGACCGGCACCGGGTGAGTCCATGACTCCCATCAGTTACGGTGCGGGCCGCGCTTCTGTTTCGGGTTGCGCCGCTTGGCCTTCTGCTGCTGGCGGGTAACAACGTTGGCGACCTGGTGGCCGTCGAGGTTGATGGTGGTGTGCGACTCGACGAAGAATCCTTCACCGCCACGACCCCGCCGCCGATCAGGCCCGCCACTCGCACCGGGAGCGTTCGTGGCCCTGCGGCCGGGGGTGGTAGCGTGCGCCAGTCGCCGCTGGATCTCGTCGGCCTGCTCAGGACTCAATCCGAGGTTCTTGATGATCTGCGCTGTAGCTAGGCCGTGGGTCGATGTCAGTGGCCCCTTCTTCGCGCCTTCGTCAAACGCCCCAGAGATATCGTTGAGCATCTCCAGAATGGCGGCGCGCACCGCCTGAGAAGCACCCTTTAGGTTCCGCTTCAGCTCGGCGATGATCTTCTTCAGGATCCCCCTGGTCTTGGGCGTATCGAGGATCGTGCCCTTGATCTGCCGCTGCAGCCCAAGCGCTCGCTTCAGTAGTGCCGGGCCTCCCGGCGTGGGTTTATCACCTTCCGCCGTCAACCCAAGACGCTTGAACGCAGCGGCATTGCGAGCCGTGCGTCGGCTCTCGGTGATCTGCTTCTGAATCTCGAGCTGCTGGTTCTGCACGTCCACCAGTTGCTTCTGCAAATCGAGATCGTTCTTGGTAACAGCAAGGCGAGCCCGTATCACTCGCTCCATCGCCTTCTGCACGGCGAGGTCGTCCTGCAAACTCTTCGTCCGCAGCGCCTGAGCCTCCAGGATTTCGAGACCTGCCATTGCTCTTTCAAACGCCTTCCTCGCGGTGTTCCCGGCTTTCTTCCCGGCATCCTTGGCGTCAGCCACGATCCTCTTCGTGGGCACCGTCTCAACAATCGTGGGAGCCACTCCCCCCAACCGCCCGCGGCCATGCTCGGAGGGCGTCAACGCGGTGTTGAAGCCGGTGGCTGCAGCTGCCGCCTTGTCCAGCCTGTCGATGACCTTGTCGAGCGCCACGACCATGAGGTCGGTCTCGCCTACGGCGTCGGCGATCCTGTTGCGCAGGATCACCAACTTGGCGACGTCGACCTTCGGGGAGATCTTGATCTGCCCACCAGTCAGGAACCCGAGCCCGTGCCCTCGAAGGAAATCCTTGACCGTCTTGTCGACCTCTTCCTTGTGGATGAGCAGCTCGACACCTACCGCGATCACGCCAATGGCGGACAGCAGCATGAGCTGTCGCCGCAGAGCCGCTACGCGTACTGCCTGTTTCCTCGAGGAGAGTCCCAACCCGGTGATCGCCGCCGTGAAGTTGACAACCTTGCTCACCGCCCACAAGACCGCCAGCCCCTTGAGCACTTCCTTCAACCCGCCGAGCTGCTGCACTACGTTGTGGATCGTGGTGACGAGCGGTTTCAGCACGTCTACCAGGGTTCTGATCGTGCTGACCACGGTCTTGACCGTCTCGCGAATCCTCCGCTGCACCGTCTCCTGGTTCTTCGACACCGACAGCCACTGGTTCAGCGGCTTGACGACATCGAGAATCGCGGGAGCGAGCGCTGACCCCAGGGTGATCTTGAAGACCTGAAGCGAGGCGTTGAGCCGGGCGAACTGCTGCGCCTGCGTCTTCGTGATCGCGTTGAATGCCGACCCTAGGGAACCAGTGCTCCTTGAGAGCCTGTCGAAGATCGCAGCCACTGGCGCGGACTGCTTACCGACCAGCGCCAGCACCCCACGGAATGCCCTGATCTCGGGGAACGCTTGCCGCAAGGCCACGGTGTTGTCACCGAACGCGTCCTTGATTGTCCTAAGCGCGGGGAGGAACCCGCCCGGCTGGGCGATCTGCTTACGGGTGTCGTCGAGATTAAGGCCCACGCTCTTGAAAGCCTTGGCGACTTGCGGTGACGTGTTCAGCAGCGCCGAGAACACCTGCTGCAACTGAATGGCGGCGGTCTGAGAGTCGGTGCCCAGCCGCGTCATGGCCGCAAGTGATGCGCCGACCTGATCGAAGCTCACGCCGAGCTCGCCAGCGATCGCGGCCACGTTGCCGATCACCCCCGCGAACTCCGAAGCTTCACCCTTACCTTCACGCACGGTTGCGACCAGCACGTCGGTCGCCTGCGTTGCGGTGATGTTCGACTGCCCGTACGCGTTCAACGCCGAGGTGACGGCGTCTGCCACGACCTTGGTCTCACCCAGGCCGGCGGCAGATGCCTTGGCCGATACCTCCAACACTCCGAGCGCATTGGCGGCGCTGACACCCGAAGACGTGATGAAGAACAGAGCATCGGCCAGTTCCTGCGGCGCTCGACCTACCGCGGGTGCGAGCTTGAGCACGTCCTGGCGTAGACCAGCGATGGCGCCTTCGGCTACGCCCGACAAACCGATCATCTTCTGCAGCGATGCCTGGAAGTCGGTGGACGACTTGACGGCCGAAGTCAGCGCACCCCCAACGGCGCGAATCCCCACAGCCACACCTACGGTGGCAAGCGCCCCCTTGGCGAAGCCTCCGAAGGTGCCAGTCGTCGACTTCACGGTACGCCCGAAGGCTGTCGTGGCCCGTGACGAGCGCCCGAGCGCACGCTCGTACGACTTGGAGTCACCGATGATCTGCACGATCAGTTTCTGCGCCATCAGTTCACTCCCCTAGATGCGTACTCGAAAGCATCCATCAGTTGGTCGGGCGTCAGGCTTCCAATGTCATCGGGTCGTAAGCCGAGTCCGGGTTGCCAGTAGAGGGCTGGCTCCACGGCTCCTGGGAGGGAGCCGAATCGTCGCCTCCACCGTTCCCAGAAGATGTGGTTGGCTCGTCGTTGCTTGTCTTGGATTCGCTTTCGAGAGGCCGGGCTTCGGCCGACGTAGGGTCCGACATCGCATCCGGCACAGCGGCGAGTTCCTCCATGACGGCGAAGAGGTTGACCCTGTCCACCATCTCGTCGACCTGTCGGTCGGTGATGGAGGCGTCGAAGCGCTGAATGGCGATTGCCAGAAGCCCTCCGATCACTCCCGCGTCGAGCCCCTCCACCTCGAAGACCTGATCGAGCGTCATCCCCGAGTGGCGCTTCATCGTCTTGCCCTCTCGGATGTTGAGGGTATCGAGTGCCGGTATGGCATACGGCGTTCCCTCTACCGTGATCCTCGTCTGGGTTTCCAGTTCGCTCATGTCGCTGCTCCTTTAGAAGCCGTGGCTATCTGCGATGCGGTCGATCATGTCCTCGATCCGCTTCTCTACTCGTTCGGTGTTCTCTTGCAGCGCCGGGTCAAGTGCGCCCGCCTGCATCTGCTCCGAGAACGCGTCCTTCTGTCGCTGGCTCTGCTTGCGCCGCCCCTTACGCAAGTCAGGGGCGACCCACACGGTTACGTCCCTGCGCGAGACACCAACGCGCATGAGTGACCAGGCTCTGTTGCTGTCAGTCGGCCTGGTCATACCGCTCATGCTCCGTGGCGCCTTCGCCTGAGCCGAGAGCTTTACGGGGTTCGCGGCTTCTGTGAGCTCGTCCACGAACTCCTCGACGACCTCGTTCGGCATGTCCCTGAACGCACCAACGAGGTCGTCGAGGCCGTGAACTTCGATCGCCCGGCTAGCCACTAGATCACGGAGAAGACCAGTCGAAGCTCGCGTTCGCCGCAGGCTTGAACTCAACGACCGTCTCCGCTCGCTCGTTGAGCGTGGCCGAGGTCGGGTAGGTGAACACGTTGGCCGTCCCCGAATACGTCGGGTTGGACGCAGACGTGCCGGCGTCCGAGTCCGGCTGCACGAGGATCGGGAAGCTCGAGCCACCCTCCCACAACGGCCAGATCGTCGCGTGTACGGAGCCCGAGGCGAAGTCGTTGAGGAAGGAAATGGTGATCGTCTGATCCTTGACGCCAGGCAGGAACTCACGCGTTCCCGTCGGTGAGAAACCGCTGACGTCTACTTGCTCTCGTTCGTTTCCGATCTGGACGTCGAACGCGTGATCGCTGAGCGTCACGCTGTTCACGACCACCTTCCAGTCGGTCGAGATGAACTTTGGCACGGCGACTCCTTTCGAGTCTTAGACCACCGCGAGTAACTCGCGGACACGGGCCTCATAGCGAGCCCGATTCGCTGTCGCCGCTGCTTGCACCGCTGGCTCGAACTGAGAGCCTGCCGTGACATTCTCTAGGTGCTGCAGACCCACGCGCACGTCGCGCAAGGTCATCCCGTGTGCCCTCGCCTCCAGGCATAGGAGGTTGTCCGAGTAGTAGGCGGGTTCCGCCAGATCCTCGTCGAAGCCTCCGAGCTCCAGAAGATCCTCACGCATCCCGGCCAGGCACCACCCGTCCACGTAAGGAAGTGAATGCTCGTCCACCCGCGCGTGGTTGTCGAACCTGAGCGGCCCGGCGAGCACGCCATCTGCCACCGCCTCCCTGATCTCCTCGAGCCAGTGGGAGCGCAGCATCCTGACATCGTTGTTGAGGAACAGCACCACGTCTCGCGACGCTGCCTGCAAGCCGAGGTTCGACCCTCTGGCGAAGCCAAGGTTCGTACCCACCTGGATCGTCCCGAATGGCAGAGGCGGTGCCGAGTTGTTGTCGACCACGATCACCTCGTCCATCCCCCGGCGTACACCCACCGCCTCGAAGTAGTCGCCCTCGAGCTCTAGATGGTCTTGCCAGGGAGTGACGATGGAGATGGAAGGGCTGTGCAGCTCGGGGCGAATTACCGACGTGATCTCCTCCCTCCACACTGGCGCCCCCATCTTCTCCACCGTCTCACGAATGAAGGTGAAGTCGCCTCCCGGCTCGGGTAGGCCGGGCGCGTACGGCGTCCACGAGCCAAAGCGTCCTGGATCATTCGGTACGACGTACATCTGCGTGGAGACATTCCCGAACCTCAGCACAGGCTCACGCCAGAGAACCCCGTGCGCGTAGTGATCCATGCGAAAGATCACCGGCCGCTCGCAAGCGGCGTCGCGCATCAACTCGATGGCACCCGGCGTGTACTCGTCGTCGTCATCGAAGAATGCGATGTGCGTGCCGGTAGCGCGCTGTATGCCCTCCTGACGGCCTCCGTGGCCCCCGGTGATACCCCAGCACCCCTCGACGAGAGAAGCGCTTACAGGCAATCGGCACGGAAGCGTCCCCCCGCGGGCCGTGTCCAGCACCACCACGATCTCATCGGCGTCAGCACACGATGCAAGCGCACGTTCGAGCGTCGATCGCCCCAGAGTCGGGATGACGATGGAAAGCTTTACAGCCAAAGCAGGCCGATGCCGCAGTGATGCGTCATCACGATGTGCAACCAGCGCGCGTCCGGCTCGGCGGTGATCTCGTTCCACAGCCGCTCAACGCCGTACGAGGGGTCACCGATGTGCTGGGTGTCGTGGAAGGCGAAGATGCCATCCTCGGCGATCATGCCCCGGTAGTTCTCCCAGTCGGCCTTGACCGAGTCGTAGCGATGGTCGGCGTCGATGAAGATGAAGTCATACGGGCCGAGTTCGCGAGCCTGCTCGATGAGCGCTGGATCCTGCGACATGCCCTGCAAGAGCACGAGCTCGGCGTCCGCCTCGTCTGCCCACTGCGCCCAGTCCTCTGCGCGGCGCATCTCGTCATCGACCGAGACGACGATGTCGGCGAACTGCAGCCAGTGCCAGAGCGTGCCGCCCCACATCGTACCGACCTCGAGCACTCGCCTCGGCTGCAAGCGCTCAACCACGGCAAGCATCTGGTCGAGTTCCCAGGTGTTCTGGTACGCCTCGATGTCGGCTGGCCTGACCTTCACTTCACCACCTCGCTAATCAACTCGAAGGAGTCGGCCTGCTCCACTCGCTCGAGCAGCTCGTCGAACGTTTCCTCGATCCCGTTGCCGCACACGTTCGGAATGTGCCCATGCCAGTGATGCAGCGACTCGCGATACGAGGGCTGGATGACGTGCCGGCGTAGCCCCTCCGGCAGCCGCGCCTCGTTCTCCCAGTGCTCGGCAATCCACCACCCGCGCTCACCGAGAACCTCGTAGATCGGCCCGCTTGACTGCCAGCCCGGCGACTTCCAGCCGTTCGTGAAGTACGCCTGCACCTGCTCGGAGTCGAGTACCTGCTCGATCTTCCAGCGCGGCCAGTTGGAGCACTCGGTCGGGGTTGGGTGTTCCCAACCGTGAGGGACGAGCTCGCACCACTCGGGCGTCGCTTCCCAGAACGCATCCGAACCGCGACCCGGAATCGCGAACAGCGTGCACCGAAACTCCGGGTTGCCGTCGCGCAAGCGCTCGAGCAAGTCGAGGCGGTTCTCACTCTCACAGTAGTCGTCGAAGTCGACGATCATCGACGCTGATACACGAAGATGTTGTCTCGGTACCACGGCGACACGTCGGGGTGACGGATGTACGGACGGACGATGTCGAATACGTCGTAGCCGAGGATGTAAAACCTGTCGTGCCAGTACTCATGCGGCTGGCAGTTGATGTGGCCCTTGCCCTCCTGGCCCGGCACCGCCGCCGAGAAGACGATGGTGCGGCTGTGACGGATGAGCGACTTTACGTACTCCTGCGCGGCCGTCTTGGGCAGATGCTCGCCGGTCTCGAGCGAGAGCACCAGGTCGAAGGTGCGGCCGAGGTCTAGCCGTTCGGTCAGGTCGAACCGCTGCCACGGCTCGGGCGCTGCGATATCCACGCCCTCCATGTCATCGAGCCCGAACGCCTCGAGCCACTCGCCCTGCCCGCAGCCCACGTCGAGCAGCGACTGCGGGTGGAAGAGATCAACGATGACCGGCACCACGATCGCCGCGGAGCGCGTCACCGTCGCTGAGCGGCCGACGAAGAACTCGGGGCCGTACAGCTCGGTCACAGGCTCGGCTTACCTTCCGCCAACGTGCGCTCGAAGTACTCGGGGTAGCGCGCGTGCTGGCCGCTAGTCGTCTCGTAGTGGTTGGCGCTCAAGCGTTCGACGTAGCCACAGCGACCGCCGTTGCCACGCCACCAGTAGCAGATGTGCGCGTCGTCCATGCCCCACACCGGGCCGTCATCGGGGTAGCGGTAGAGGTGGAAAGCCGTGGCCGGCGTTGCCAGGAAGATGCCGCCGATCTGCGGGATGTCGAGGATGCGTTCCTCGCCGATCAGGAATACGCCCGTCATCGCCGGCGGGTTGTTGAGCCCCAGGATGCGCGGCGAGAGCATGGCGTCACCCTCGAGCGCCAGTTGCGCCACGTCGCGCAAGGTGTTGGGCTGCGTAAGTTCGCAGTCGTTGTCGAACTTCACGACGACGTCGTAAGGCTCCTGGTTCACCCGGATGAGATCCAGCAACAGGTTCATCCCACGACTGATGCCGATGTTCTCACGCTGCAGCGACAGCCCCGCGTAGACGCCGTTCATCAGCCATCGCTGGGTGTCGTCCGTCGAGCCCTGGTCGAGCACGAAGTGGTCGTACTCGCACCCGGCGAACTCGCGCAGCTTGGCGAAGCAGTGCTGGCTGTACTCCAGCCGGTCGCGCGTCAGCGTAAGCACCGCAATGCGCATCTATCTCCGAACCTCGCGCTCCACCTCGCGCTCCAGTTTTCCAATCTCCGCATCCAGCGCAATACCCCTAGCATCCAGTTCAGCGACCCTGCGCTTCTCAGTCTTGTTCGGCTTCTGCCGCCGCATTGCACGGTTTGGCTTGAACGGCGCAATCTCCGTCGGACGCCCCAGCGCCTCGAGCGCAGGCTTCCAGTACAGCTCGGTCACCCTGTCGGCGTCGTAGGTCTG
>JGI10214J12806_10053587_pt1 | contig 11708 bp, 5 predicted proteins | sample WisConreferecore_FD_12806 | JGI IMG/M metagenome (IMG submission 12806)
ACCAGCACTGTCGTGACCAATGGAGCTGGGTGGTTGCGCATGAGCTTGCGGTCGGTCGCCACGATAAGAATGGCAACCAGCAAAAACGGAGTGAGCAGGCCGTTGAGCACAGCGGACCAAAAAAGGGCTTTGATCGCATTGATGTTCGCAAAGTCGATCGCGATTCCGACCAGCGTAGACAGGATCATGATGGCGTAAAAAGCGCGCGCGGTCTCAAAACTCTTGTTTATCCCAACGCGCCAGCCGAAAATCTCGCCAGCCGCATAAGCCGCCGAAGCCGACATGATAGGGATAGCGAGAAAGCCGGCACCGATGATCCCAAGAGTGAAAAGCAGCGCGGCAAGGTTGCCTGCCAACGGACGTAATGCCTCCGCGGCGCCCTGAGAAGTTTCAATATGGGTGATCCCGTCTCGGTGCAGCGTCAGCGCGGTAGTCAGGATTATGAAATACATCCCGACATTGGAAAAGAACGTGCCGACGCCGACGTCCAATCTTCGGGTCAAGACGCGCGCTCGCATGGCGACCGCCGGCGCGGTCTTGCGTGCCGCTGACTTCGCCTCCTCGACTTCCTGTGACGCCTGCCAGAAAAACAGGTAAGGGCTGATTGTTGTCCCGAGCACGCCAACCAGCATTGTCCATCCCTCTCGCGTGGTGGGCAGCGATGGGGCAAACGTAGCATGGGCCACGGCCGACCAATCCGGACGAACAATGAACGCAGTAACGATATAAGCGCAGAGTGACAGCGTCAGCCATTTCAACGGGATGGCGATAGGCTCGTAGTGAAACAAAATCGGGCCGGCCGTCAGTCCGATTCCGAATACAACAACAAAGTAATGCGAGTTGATGCCTGACATCATTTCGGCTGCGTCAGCCATACCGGCCAGATCTGCGGCGATGTTGAAGGTGTTGGCGGTGAAAAGCGCAAAGGCAGCGGCCATCACGGCAGACCTCGGAAGTTTCTTGCGAAGCGCGCCGGCGAGCCCTTTGCCGGTTGCCATCGCAACCCGGGCGCAAGTCATCTGCACCGCGGCCATGAGTGGCCAGGTGACTAACGCAATCCAAAGCTGGGTCGTGCCGAGTAGTGCGCCAGCGGCGGAGTAAGTCGCGATGCCCGAGGGATCGTCATCCGCAGCACCTGCGATGAGACCCGGCCCGAGCGCGGAAAGGAAACGAGCTAGCAACGTGCGGCGTCGCGGCTCGACTGGAGACACCACATGCCCAGGCGCCGCCTCTGCTGCTACAAGGACATCCTTGCCTTTCATATCCTCTCCCGATTATCGCGCCACCCTCCCAACTCGAAGCTTCCTTTTTAAAGACAGAGCCCGCGGTCGCGGGTTACATTGATATCGCAGATCAGGCAAGCGAAGGTTTCAGCGCTGATGAACTGGGCTAGAAGGAAACGCTGAAAAGCTTGATACCATCTCCTCGGCCAAGAACATCGGCATCAAGGACAGTGACCTCTTCCGCGGTTCCATATTTTGCTGTCGCGAATGGATTAAGCATGTGCAGCGGATCGCCACCCCGGATAATATGCGGGATGACACCCGTGAGTTGAGGCTTCAGTTCGATGAGTGGCGCATGGGTTTCGATTGCATGATGCCGGTACGTGAATGCGCCATGCGAGAAGCGATGCCTCGGAGTAGCTGCTGCGCTTTCGTGGGACAAGGAGATCACTCCCAGAATCAAGCCGATCGTAAATAACGTTGTTTTCATTCGATTTTAGACGGCTTCGCTCCGTGCGGGTAGTGTGCAAGCAATCGCCACAAAAGTTAGTCTGCTGAATATGTTAGTTGATATTTTCATGCTTCACGCTCCTGCTCGCCGCGACACGCAGCCATGGCGCGATGGTTGGATTCGTCACTCAGGCGAGTGAAGCAGCTGCCTATCCCCCTTTTGGGATAGCCTGGCGAACCAAGTAGTGTCCGGGGTCGAATGTGCCCCACTCGGTTGCGTGACGCCCTCGTCAAATGGCATCGGGAACACCAAGAGTTGCGTGCGGCGAAACGAAGGTCTGCTGTTTCCGGCTTGCCCACCATTCGCGAAGGCGGTCGAAGTAAAGGTAAACCACCGGCGTGGTGTAGAGTGTGAGCGCCTGACTAAAGATGAGGCCGCCGACGATAGCTATACCGAGTGGCCGCCGCAGCTCGGAGCCCACGCCGGTTGAAATAACAAGTGGCAAGGCCCCGAAGAGTGCAGCCACTGTGGTCATCAGGATTGGGCGGAAACGCAGAAGGCACGCTTGATAAATAGCTTCGCGCGGCCGCATGCCTTGCGCGCGCTCCGCTTCGAGCGCGAAGTCCACCATCAGGATAGCGTTCTTCTTTACGATACCGATGAGCAAGAGCAGACCAATCATTGCGATTACGCTTAAATCGGTGCGAAATAGCAGTAGAGCTAAGAGTGCGCCGACACCGGCAGACGGCAGCGTTGATAAGATCGTAATCGGATGAATGTAGCTCTCGTAAAGAATCCCCAGCACGATATAGACGGCGACGAGGGCTGCCAAAATGAGGAACGGCTCGTCCGCCAGAGAAGCCTGAAACGCCTGCGCCGTTCCGGAAAAACTTCCGCGAACGCTAGTCGGCATTCCGATCCGTTGCTGCATCTGTTGAATTGCTTTAACGGCTTCACCCAACGATATACCGCCGGCGAGATTGAAAGAAATTGTGACTGACGGGAATTGGCCCTGGTGATTAACCGAAATCGGCACAGTACTTGGCTGGAAGCTCGCAACCGTACTCAGTGGTACGACGCCGACCGGAGTAGCAGTCGGTTGTGAACTGCTCCCACTGGGAGGAGAAGCGGTAACGGCAGCCTGCGCGCCGGTCACATCGCCCACCGGCGTCGTAGCTGCAACAGGGGTTGGAGTTGGTAATAACGTGACTCCCGCGCTGGAAGGTGTGGCGAGCGCACCAGGAGTAGGGGATGCCTGGGAGCTAGCAACTGCGCTCGACGGTAGAGCTACGGTAATCGGTGTAATGGTTGGCGCGGCACTGGCGGTGGCAGTTAAACCTGTGCCAAACGCCGTCGACGTAGAACCTGGCAGCGTCGTCACGTCGCTGCTCGTTGGCGTAATAAACGGGATAGGTGTAGGACTTATTTGCGAGCTGATCCCGCCACCCAAAGGCGCAGGAGTAATCGTCGGCGCTGGACTCGGCTGCGAACTGGCCGCTGCACTCGCCGGACTAGGCGCGGCGGGTGTCGCTGTAGGCGTGGCCTGAGAATTCGCGAGCGATCCCGAATTCGCAAGTGAACCGGGTGCCGGAACGGTAGCTCCAAACGTTGGTCGAATGTAAATCATGTCCAAGCCCTCAGGGTTTTGCCAAAACTCCGGAGCGACTTCCATCACGACGTGGTATTGATTCATCGAACTAAACATGGTCGATACCTGCCGCTGTCCGAACGCGTCGTAGAGCGTGTCATCGAGCAGTTGAGCGGAGATGCCCAAACGCGCAGCTGTTTGCCTGTCGTAGGTGAGCCAGGCTTGTAGGCCGGCATTCTGTTGGTCGCTGTTCACGTCATTGAACCCATGCATCTTCCGCATCTCCCTGAGCACGATGGGTCCCCATTTAACCAGGTCTTGCAGGTTGTCGCTTTGGATCGTGTATTGAAATTGCGCGTTACTCTGCCGGCCGCCGAGTCGCAAGTCCTGCCCAGCCTGTAGGAACGTCATCGCGCCCGGGATTGTGGAGAGTTTGGGGCGGAGGCGATTGATCACCTGGCTTGAGCTGATGTTACGTTCATCCAGCGGTTTGAGCGCGGCGTAAACAAAACCGCTGTTTGTCGCAGCCGTGCCGGGACCGTTGCCGCCGACGAACGTAACCACAGCCGCGACTGCGGGATCGGCCTTGATGACTTCACTGACCTGAAGGGCCGCTGCTTGCATCGATTGAAAGGATGAATCCTGCGGGCCTTGCATGCCGCCAAAGATCGTGCCGTTGTCCTGCTGTGGAAAAAATCCTTTCGGCACGACCATAAAAAGCCAAACAGTCGCGGCAACAGTGGCTAGCAACAGGCCGAGTGTGATCGCCGGATGCCATAGAGCAACTTGCAGGCTTCGTTTGTAATGCTCCGACATCCACGCGAAAACATTTTCGCTAAGCTGGAGAGTCTTCTTAAGAAAGGTCTGGTAGGACGGGACCGCCGGGCGCGTCGGTCGGCTCGGCGAGCGATCCCTACCATTTTTACTTCGCAACAGCCACGCGCACATCATTGGCGTCGTTGTCAGCGAGATTACCAGCGACACGAGAATCGCAGTCGAAAGCGTCACCGCGAATTCCCGAAACAAGCGGCCGACGATACCGCCCATCAACAGAATGGGCGTAAACACTGCGACCAGTGAAACACTGATTGAAAGTACCGTGAACCCAACTTCGCGCGCGCCTTTCAACGCCGCCTGGGTCGGTGGCATTCCCTGTTCGAGGTAACGCGAGACGTTTTCAATCACAACGATCGCATCGTCTACCACGAACCCAGTTGAGATGGTCAACGCCATCAGCGAAAGATTATCAAGGCTGTATCCGCACAAATACATGACTCCGAACGTGCCGATGAGCGATGTCGGAACGACCACGGCCGGGATCAGTGTCGCGCGCCCGTTTCGCAAAAAAATGAAAACAACGAGGACGACGAGTAAAACTGCGATCACCAGGGTGCGTTCGACTTCAAGCACTGATGCGCGAATCGTCGTGGTCCGGTCGAGCACCACCTGCATGTTGATCGCAGCTGGCACCGACGCGTGGAGCGACGGCAATGCAGCTTTCACGCGATCGACAGTTTGGATAATGTTCGCGCCTGGTTGGCGAAAGATGACCAGCGGAATTGCGGGCTTACCATTGAGGTAACCGGCAGCACGGATGTTCTCGACCGAATCGCGCACCTCGGCGATGTCGGACAATCTTATCGGCGCGCCGTTGCGATATGCGACGACCAGCGGCGCGTACTCCTTTGCCTTAAACAACTGATCGTTCGCCAAAATGTCCGCGGTGGTTCGATCGTTCGATAGCTGGCCCTTGGGGGTGTTGGCGTTTTGCTGGCTCAACATTGAGCGCACATCTTCCAGGCTCAGCCCGGTGTTGTTCAGCTGCGTCGGGTTAATCTCGACGCGCACGCCGGGTAACGCCCCACCGCCGACGTTTACCTGACCGACGCCTTCGATCTGGAGCAGACGCTGTTGAATGATCGTTGATGCGGCGTCGTACATCTGGCCGCGGCTGTAGATATCGGACGTGAGCGCGATGATAAGGATCGGCGCATCTGCAGGATTGACTTTTCGCCAGGTGGGATTTTGCGGAAGATTAGACGGCAGATTCGCGCGAGCTGCGTTGATGGCGGCCTGCACATCGCGCGCCGCCCCATCAATGTTGCGGCTCAGATCGAACTGCAGCGTGATGCTCGTGAAACCCAGGTAGCTCGACGACGTCATTTCCGTCACACCGGCGATGTGAGCAAACTGACGTTCCAATGGCGCAGCGACCGCGCTCGCCATTATGTCGGGACTTGCGCCTGGCAGCGTCGCCGAGACGCTGATGGTCGGAAAATCGACCTGGGGCAAAGGCGCAGTAGGGAGTTGTAAGAATGCCACGATTCCTGCCAGAACGACAGCGGCTGTAAGCAACGTCGTCGCAATCGGCCGGCGAATAAATGGCGCGGAGATGTTCATGCCTCAGCAGTAGCAAGGCCGCCCGCGTTTTCTTCGGCCACGCGCGAGCGGGAGAATTTCGCGGCTATTCGGTCGAAGAAGAGATAAATGACAGGCGTTGTATAAAGCGTCAGTATCTGACTAACGAGTAGTCCCCCGACGATCGTGATGCCGAGCGGTCTCCGCAATTCAGCGCCGACGCCGTTGCCTAGCGCGAGTGGTAACCCGCCAAAGAGCGCGGCGAAGGTGGTCATCATGATTGGGCGGAAACGCAGCAGACAGGCTTGATAGATAGCGTCGAGCGGCTTCTTGTGTTCGTTGCGCTCGGCGTCGAGAGCGAAGTCGATCATCATGATTGCATTCTTTTTCACGATGCCGATGAGCAAAATGATTCCGATGAGGGCGACCACGCCGAGCTCGCTCCGGCACAGAAGCAGGGCCAGGATCGCGCCGACTCCCGCGGATGGAAGCGTGGAAAGAATCGTGATCGGATGAATGTAGCTCTCGTAAAGAACCCCAAGCACGATGTAAACGGCGACCACCGCCGCGAGTAACAGCCAGACTTCGTTTTTCAACGACGCCTGAAACGCGGCCGCTGTGCCCTGAAAAGATGCCTGCACGCTCAGCGGCATGTTGAGTTCTTTTTGCACCTGTTCAATCGCGCTCGTCGCCTGGCCGAGCGCGGCGCCCGGAGCGAGGTTGAACGAGATCGTCACCGACGGGAATTGTCCCTGGCGATTGATTGCCAGGGGAGCCGTGCCTGATTCCAGGTGGGTGAAAGTCCCCAGCGGCACCGGGCTGCCGGTGTTCGAGTTAACGTAAATATTGTTGAGCATTGCCGGATCTTTTTGCAACTCAGGCGACGCCTCCAAAATCAGGTGGTACTGGTTTAGCTGCGTGAACAGGATCGAGATTTGGCGCTGCCCAAATGCATCGTAAAGCACGTTATCAATAGCCTGCGGCGTGATGCCCAGTCGCGAAGCTGTCGCTCGATCGATCACCAGCCTTGCCTGTGATCCGAGCGTCAGCTGATCGGTCGCGACATCGCGTAATTGCGGAAGTTGCCGGAGCTTCTCGACAACTTTGTTGACCCAATAATTTAACTCAGATGGGTCGGCGTCCTCGAGGGTATACTGGAATTGCGTCCGGCTTACTCGGTCTTCAACGGTCAGGTCCTGCACGGACTGCATGTAAAGGGTAACGCCTTCGACCTTTTCAAGTTGTGGTTGCAAACGACGTATCACGTCCGAAGCGTTAATCTTCCGTTCCTTCAGCGGCTTGAGATTAATCAACATGCGTCCGCTGTTGAGCGTGGTGTTAATTCCATCAATGCCAATAAACGAGGACAAACTTTCGACAGCTGGATCCTTCAGCACGACGTCGGCTAACGCCTGTTGTTTCTCCGCCATCGCGGTGAAGGAAATGTTCTGCGCCGCTTGGGAAATGCCTTGGATAACCCCAGTGTCCTGCACCGGGAATAGCCCTTTGGGTACGATTACGTAGAGGACGATTGTTAAGATGAGCGTCCCAGCCGCGACGAGCAATGTTGTCTTCTCGCGCCGTAACACCCATTGAAGGGTTCGCCCGTAGAACTCGATTACGCTGTTGAAAACCCGCTCCGACGCTTGATAAAGGCGTCCCCGTTTCTGCTCGGACTCCGATTTCAGCAGCCGCGAGCACATCATCGGTGTCAGTGTGAGCGAGATGATTGCTGAGAGTACGATTGTGACCGCCAATGTGATTGCGAATTCGCGGAACAATCGTCCAACAATGTCGCCCATGAACAGCAACGGAATCAGCACCGCGATCAACGACACAGTCAGCGAGATGATGGTGAACCCGATTTGTTTCGCGCCTTTGAGCGCGGCGTTCAACGGCGTTTCACCTTGCTCGAGGTAGCGGAAGATATTTTCGATCATCACGATCGCGTCATCGACCACGAATCCGGTCGAGATCGTGAGCGCCATTAGCGTCAGATTGTTCAGGCTGAAACCGAGCAAGTACATCACGCCAAAAGTGCCCACGAGTGACAACGGCACTGCGACGCTTGGAATGATCGTGGCGCGAAAATTTCGGAGAAACAGAAAGATCGCCATCACCACGAGAGCGATGGTCAACATGAGTGAGAACTGAACGTCGCGAACCGAGGCCCGAATCGTAATCGTGCGGTCGGTCAGCACTGAAACGTCGATGCCGGCTGGCAAGCTCGCCTTCAGCGTCGGCAACAGTTTTTTAATCCGATCGACAACCTGGATCGTATTCGCGCCGGGCTGCCGTTGAATGTTCACGATCACTGCTGGCATGTCGTTCATCCAGCCGGCAAGCTTCGTATTCTCTACGTCATCGACCACTCGCGCGACATCCGACAACACGACCGGTGCGCCATTCCTGTAGGCGATTACCAGCGGCTTATAGTCACTGCTGGTGAGTAATTGATCGTTCGCGTTGATCTGATAGGCCTGATGCGCCCCGTCGAAGCTTCCCTTCGCCTGATTAATGCTCGCCTGCATCAATGTCGCGCGCAGATCGTCGAGATTGATGCCGTACGAGGAGAGCGCGGTTGGGTTGGCTTGGATGCGCACAGCTGGTTTATGTCCGCCGCTGATCGACACAAGACCGACTCCAGAGAGTTGCGAGATTTTTTGTGCGAGCCGCGTGTCGGTCAGGTCTTCGACTCGCGAGAGCAGAATTGTTTTCGATGTTACGGCCAGTATCATTACCGGTGCATCTGCCGGATTCGATTTACTGTAGATTGGTGGTGCCGGCAGATCGGGCGGCAAAAAAGTCTGGGCCGCATTGATGCCCTCCTGCACTTCTTGTTCGGCAACATCAATGTTCAGATTGAGGGCGAATTGCAGAGTGATAATCGAGCTGCCGTCTGAGCTGACCGACGTCATCTGATTCAGGCCTGGCATTTGACCGAACTGGCGCTCCAACGGCGCCGTAATCGCCGAAGCGGTAACATCCGGACTTGCTCCCGGATAAAACGTGACCACTTGAATTGTCGGGTAGTCCACCTCGGGCAGTGCTGAAGTACCCAGCTGTCTGTAGGCAATTATGCCCGACAATACCAGGGCGGCCATCAGCAGCGATGTCGCTACCGGCCGCAAAATAAATGGCCGCGACGGATTCATGGGCTTTACTTGTTAGGCCCACTGGCGCGCGCTGCCACGCTGGCACCGGCGGGGCGAAGAGCTACCCTCGTACCATCGTTTAACCGGTTGAAACTGTCTGCGGCAACAATCGCGCCCGGTTCGATGTCTTGCACCTCTGACTCGTTGCCATCAGTTGTTATAACTGTAATCGGCTTCGCTTCGACCGTTTGGTTCGGCTGTAAGAGATAGACAAACGGGCCGCTGTCATTTCGCTGGACAGCATTGGTAGGGAGCAGCGTCACGCCTTCGTGTCTATCGACCAGCAGTCGCGCATTGACGAACTGGTTCGGGAATAACGAATCATTCTCGTTCTTGAAGGTAGCTCTCAGGCGCAGCGTGCCTGTAGTGACATCGATTTCGCTGTTGAATGATTCGAGCGTTCCGGTCGCAAGCTTATGTTGGTTCGCGCGGTCGTAAGCATCGACGGTTAATTTTTTGCCGCTATGCACAGCACGAACAATTTGCGGCACATAATCCTCCGCCACATTAAACTCGACAGTGATCGGCTGTAGCTGGGTGATCATGACCAGCGGACTGGTACCATTGGCTTGGACAATGTTGCCCGGGTCGACAAGCCGCAGTCCAACGCGACCGTCAATTGGAGAAACAATGTAGCAATAGGCGAGATTTACCTTCGCGCTCTCCAGGTTGCCCTGGTCTAGCTTCACGGCGCCCTCGAATTGATGAACGGTTGCGACTTGCGTATCGAATTCCTGTTTGGAAATGACTCCCTTTTTGGACAGATCAGTGTCTCGGACGAGATTGATGTTCGCGAGCTCAAGCTGGGCCTGATCGCGCGCCAGCTGTCCCTCCGCCTGCGTGACCGCTGCTTCGAATGGACCCGGATCAATCTCAATCAGGGGATCTCCAGTGTGGACGAGCTGTCCCTCACGGTATTGCACTTTCGTGATCTGGCCGGAGACGCGCGCAGTCAGCGAAACGGTGTAAACAGGCGTGACCGTGCCAAGGGCTTGGACGTACACGCCGATGTTACCGCTGCTCGCCGTGGCTGCGCTGATCATCACAGGAGGAATGCCGCTTCTACTACCATCCTGTCTTTTTCCCGAGTTGAGGTGGAAATAAACAGCAACTGCCCCGGCAATGAGAGTACCTGTGATCGCAATCAGTCGCCGACGATGACTAGGATTTCGTCTCCCCGGCTTAGACGAATTCGCACCTGTGCCGCCGCGTTCAACACGTGTAATTGGCTCCACTAGCGTCTGGTTAGCGTGTCTGTTGGAGCTGTTCATATTTTTGCTTTGCCGGCTTCGAGACGCGTCCATTGCACGGTGAACACTACCGGCTGGCCGCAATTCCCCGCCAGCGCGCGTGCGATAGATTTGCCAATTACCCTTATTACAGAGCGCTCAGTCTCCCCTTCGGGAGAGGAACTGTGTCTGGGAGATGGCGAGATTGGAAGGTTTTGTTGATTCAGTCCACGCCGTGTGCCTTGACTTCGACACCCGCTTCCTTTTCTAGTGCTTTGATCAGGGCAGAGGCATTCTCTTTCCCAAATCCAAGCGCAACGGCCGATTCCAGATTCTCTTTAACAACGCGCAGCGCCGGAATGGGCGACTCAAGACTCTCACCAAGTTTTTCAATGAGGCCCGCGTCCTTGAGCATGAGCTTAAGTGCAAAACTCGGAGAAAAATTGCGTTTCAAAATATTCTGGCCATTACTCACGAGCAGCGGTGAGCGGAAGTCGGCGACTTTTACGACTTCCATAACCGTGTTCAGATCAAGGCCCGCTTTTTGCGCGAGGACCAAACCTTCCCCGAGCGCTTCCAATTCCAGCGCCACGATGAGATTGCCCACCAGTTTCATAGCTGCGGCATTTCCGTTCTTGCCGAAATAATGAATGGTCTGCCCCAAATGCTCCAAAATCGGTTTCACTTTTTCGAAAACGGCTTTGTTGCCTGCGGCCATAATCCAAAGCTTGGCATCGGCTGATTCTTGTTTGCTGCCAAAGACAGGCGCATCGAGAAAATCGACGCCGCGCTTTGCATAAGCTGCCTGTTCTCGCAAACTCGTCGCGGGAAGAACCGTGCTCATGTCGATTGCGATCTGGCCTTCTTTGATTCCGCTGAGAATTCCTTTCGCGCCAAAAACGATTTCCTCGACAGCCTGGTCGTTACTCAAACAGTACATGACCAGATCGACATCGCGGACGGCGTCCGCTGGACTCTCGACTACGCGCGCGCCTTTTCTCGCGAACGGTTTACATTTTTCAGCGTTCCGATTCCAGACCGTAAGTTTGTACCCGGCTTTGAGAAGGTTGGACGCCATGCCGCCGCCCATGGTGCCGAGACCGAGATAGGAGATTGTTTTTATCATAATTGACGTTTCGGTTCCTTTTCATGGTCGCCAATCGCAAACTCGTAGATGGCTGAAAAATCATCGGTCGCATGTCCTTCGCGCATTGCGAGGCGGTAGACTTCCTTGGTCACATTCGTTACGGGCATGGCCACACCAGATTCGTACGCACTGACTGATGCAAGATGCATATCCTTTTGCATCCAGCGCAACGGAAATTCAGGTTGGTAATTTCCGCCCTCAATTTTCTCCCGCTTCGCTGCGATGAACGGCGCGACCGCGGGCGTGCCGAGCAGTGAATCGAACAATACTTGGCGCGAGATTCCAAGTCCTTCGCCCAACGCCATGCCTTCGGCGAACGCCGCCATGGCGTTACCTAGTAGCAGATTGATCACCATTTTCATTGAAGTTCCCATGCCATGTCCGCCTACATGAACAATCCTGTTACCCATGGAGAGCAACAATGAGCGAATCGTTTCCAAATCCGCATCTTCGGCGCCAACCCAGAAGACAAGGTTTCCCTCCGTTGCAACTGCCGCGGACCCGGTGACAGGCGCATCGACGAAACGAATCTGCCGCGCCGCCGCTGCGGCGGCCAT
>JGI10214J12806_10798241_pt1 | contig 11594 bp, 11 predicted proteins | sample WisConreferecore_FD_12806 | JGI IMG/M metagenome (IMG submission 12806)
CCGCCGGGCAGGAACACGTACAGCGCCTCGGGCCTGGCGGCGCGGATCTGCGAAAGCTCCGCGGCGTAGTCGAGCTGCCCGAGCGTCGTGTACATCTCCTCGACCAGCTTGCCCTTGTAGTAGCGCTTGAAGCCGTTGGCCGCGTCGTGCCCGCCGACGTAGTTCGGCGCGAGAAACAGCACGTTCTTGAGCCCCTTGGAGGTGACGTACTGCCCCGCGGCCTCGCTGTAGGCCTCGCTCGGCCATGACGAGACGAAGAAGAACGGATTGCACTGCGCGCCCGAATACATGGCGGGACCGGCGTTGGGCGCGAGGAAGAAGGTCTTGGCGTTGATGACGTCCGGCGCGATCGCAACCACGATGTTCGAGAACACGGCGCCGGTTACGAAGTCGACCTTGTCCAGGCGCAAATAGCGCTCCACGATCTGCTTGGCGTTCTCGGGCTTGAGCTGGTCGTCGTTCACCAGTACCTCGGCTGGCAGCCCGCCCAGCCTTCCGCCGTTCAGCTTGATGGCGAGGTTGAACGCATCGCGGATGTCGCCGCCGATTGCCGCGTTCGGTCCCGACAGCGTGCTGACGAATCCAATTTTTATCTTATCGGCGGCATGCACCGCGAAGCAGGCCAGCGCCGCGACTACCGCTGCTAGTTTTCTCATCACCTTCTCCCAAGATCGGGGTCAGAGCCCGAACTCATGAACACGTACGCAAAAGCGAAATCGGGCTCTGACCCCGAATTCGTCCTTAGCGCTGGACGCGGGCGACCCGCATCTTCTCGTCGACGATCCTGCCGCGGTCGATCACCACCTTGCCGTCGAGTTCCACGGTGCAGTCGCGCATCGGCACGTCGTAGTGGCCGCGCGTGTCGCGCCTGCCGCCGCCCTGCGTGTTCGGGCCGGTGGAGAACAGGAAATTGCCCGGGAAGGTGCGCGCGGCGGCGCGGTGGCGCTCGGGCAGGTCGCCGTGCAGCGCGATGCCGTACCAGAGCGACTGCGGATTCATGCCCCAGCCGAGGTGCGACACCGCGTACGGATCGCGGTCCTCGCGCGAGCCCTTGCCGTCCTCGAGCCAGTCGCGCATCAGCTTCGCGTCGATACCGCCCTCGATGCTAACAATGTGTCCCTCGCGGATCTCGAGCTTCACCGGGTCGGCGACATAGCGGCAATAGGGCAGGATCACGATGTCGCCGGCCTGGAATACCACCGTGCCGTGCGCGCTGCCCTCGTTCGGGAAGGTGTGGATGTGGCCGCCGCCCCAGTGGTCGAAGTGCCCGCGCTCGTCGGCGTAGCCCCACTGCGTCATCACCGGGTACTCGCCGCATGCGTAGCTGAGGCGGGTCCCGCTATCGCTGGTGACCCGAACGGTTTTCGCTTTCCGATACAGAGCTTCGGCGTATTTGCAGGCTTCCTTGAGGCCCGGCGGCGCCATGAGCTGCTCCAGGTCCTCGGGCGCATCGATGATCATCAGCACGCGAGTGCCGCCGTCGAGCACCTGCTTCAGCCATTTGGTGAACAGCGGCACGTGAAAGACCACCAGGAGATCGGCCGCACACACCGCCTCCAGCGTGCCCTTGCACTGCCCTATCGTCGGTACGCCGACCTTGGTCCACGAGGGCAGAGAGTTCACGCACAGCTCGTAGGCGTCGGCGCCCAGATCGTCAGCGGCGGCGAAGGCCGCCTGGATGTACTCCCGGCGCGTGGCAAGATCGCTCACCGCGCAGAGGGTCTCGCCTTTCTTGACCTGCGAAAGCGCCAGCTCCTCGCGATAGAGCTGCGCCAGCCTGGCCGGATTGATCATTTGCGCATTATGGCGCGCCACACTCGGTACGGCGTAGCCGGCATTTCGAGGTCGGTCACGCCCAGCGGCGCTAGCGCGTCCAGCAGCGCGCTTACCACCGCCGCGGGTGCGCCGATGGCGCCCGACTCGCCGCAGCCCTTGGCGCCGAGGGGGTTGTGGGTGCACGGCTGACTTTCGTCGGTCTGCGACTCGAAGCCGGGCAGGTCGCTCGCTCGGGGCAGGGCATAGTCCATGAACGAAGCCGACAGCAGCTGGCCTTCTTCGTAGACGGTGCGCTCGTAAAGCGCCTGCCCGATTCCCTGCGCCAGGCCACCGTGCAGCTGGCCCTCCACGATCATCGGGTTGATCACCGTGCCGATGTCGTCGACGGCGTGATAGGAAAGAAGCTCCACCTCCCCGGTCTCGCGGTCGACCTCGAGCTCGCACACATGCGCTCCGTTCGAGAACGCGAAGTTGGATGGGTCGTAGAACGCGCTCTCGTCCAGGCCCGGCTCGAGGATCTCGAGCGGCAGGCGGTGCGCGAGATTCGCGGCGCGCGCCACCTCCTCGAATGACACGGCCCGGTCCGTTCCGGCGACCGTGAAGCGGCCGGCGCCGAAATCGATGTCCGCGGCCGAGGCTTCGAGCAGATGCGCCGCGATGCGCCTGCCTTTCTGCAGGATCTTGTCCGCCGCCTTGAACAGCGCCGAGCCACCCACCGCGATCGAGCGCGAGCCGAAAGTCCCGGTGCCCGACGGCACCGCGGCCGTGTCGCCTTCGATGATCCTGACCTTTTCCATGGCCACGCCGAAGCGCTCGGCGAGGATCTGGGCGAACGTGGTCGCGTGGCCCTGGCCGTGGTTGTGCGTGCCGAGATACGCCGCCACGCTGCCGTCCGCGGCAACCCGGACCTGGGCCGATTCGTAGAAGCCGACGCGCGCCCCCATCATCCCGGCGAGGCGCGAAGGCGCCACGCCCGAGGATTCGACGTAGCAGGCGATTCCCAGGCCGCGCAGCCGCCCTCGTCGTTCGGTTTCCCTTCTTCTTTCCATGAAACCGTCGTAATCGGCAATCTCGAGCGCACGCTTGAAGATGCGAGGAAAATCGCCGCAGTCGTAGGTCGGACCGACGGGGGTTCGGTATGGCATCGCCGAGGACGCAATCAGGTTGCGGCGGCGTATCTCCGCGCGATCGAGGCCGAGCTCGCTTGCGGCCTTGTCGGCCAGGCGCTCGAGCACATAGCAGGCTTCCGGACGGCCGGCGCCGCGGTAGGCATCGGTCGGAACGGTGTTGCTGAAAAAGCCCTCGACCTCAGCGAATACCGCCGGCGTCTTGTAGAGCCCCGCGAGCAGCGCTGTGTAAATCGGGCCGGGAATGGCTGCGCCGAACGAGGAAACGTAGGCGCCGACATTGGCGCGCGTCTTCACCCGAAGTCCGAGAAAATGGCCCTCGGCGTCCAGGGCCAGCGAGGCACGGGTGTAATGGTCTCTCGCCTGCGTGTCGGAAACGAAGGACTCGCGCCTTCCAGCGATCCATTTCGCCGGGCGGCGCAGGCGGCGTGCGGCCCACGCGAGGAGGGTTTCCTCCGGGTAGTGCTTGCCCTTGTAGCCGAAGCCGCCCCCCAGGTCGGGCGACACGAGCCTCAGCTCGCTCTCCGCGATCCCGAGCTCGGAGCACACGTAGCGACGGATGTGATGCGGCGCCTGAGTGCCGCAGTACAGCGTGTCCGGCGTCGCCACGATGCCGCGCGCTTCGATCGCAGCCCCGCATAAGCGGTTGTTCACCAATTCGATCTCGACGACGCGATCGGCGCTGCCTAATGCGGCTTCGACGGCCGCGGCGTCGCCGCGCGTCCAGCGAAAGCAGCGCTCCTCTGCAAGGGGCGGGAGCGTTTCGTACTCGACCTGCACCTGCTCCGCCGCGTCCTCGGCCAGTTCTCTCGTGTCGGCGAAGACCGCAGCCAGCGGCTCGCCGACGTGACGCACGGTGTCCCTCGCGAGCGCCCAGCGCGGCGGCTCGACCATGCCCGCGAGCGCCCAGCCGGCACGCATCGGGCCGACGCCGTCGCTTTCCATGTCCTTGCCGTTGAGCACGGCGACGACCCCGGGAACGGCAGCGCCCGTGGCATCGATGCCTTTGATTCGAGCGTGCGCATGCGGCGAGCGCACGATCGCGCAATACAGCATCCCGGGAAGCGCAAGGTCGTCGACGAAGTTGCCGCTGCCGGTCAGGAAACGCGCGTCCTCGACGCGGCGGATCGCCAGGCCGATCATGTAAAAGCGCCGCTCACCCTACTTCTTCTCTCAGCAGATCCAGTCGCTCGTAGATCGCGCGGTCGGTGACGATCAAGAGATCGGCCGCCGCACTGCGCGCCTCGTGGCTCGCCCAGGTCCAGTGCGGGATCGTGAATACGTCGTGGCGCGACCATTCGAAGCGCTGCTCGCCGACGGTGGAGCGGCCTTCGCCGGATACCACCAGGCAGATCGCGTTGTACGTGGCTCGCCTCGCCCGGGTTCTGGACTCTATGCGCTTCAGGAAGAGATCCAGGGTAGCCATGACCGGGCCGTCGTTCTTCGTGTACCGCACTGTCCTCGCGCCGTCTGCGCCGGCGGGCACCTCGGCAAGCTGCCGGCGCGTCTCTTCGCCGGGGTAGCGGTACTCCGAGGCGCCTTCCGCGCCGACCTCCCAGAAGCGCTCGTCCTGGCGCGCGCCGGGCTCGAAAAAGCTCGCGTCCAGCGACGCGATCGCAGGCATGTTGGCGGCGTCGAACCAGACCGTGCGCCGGGCGCCCTGGTTGATGTGCCCGTGCCAGCACATAGGCGGGGTCAGGACGAGGTCGCCCTCCTTCATCTCGCAGCGCCTGCCGTTGACGATGGTGACCGCGCCTGCGGCGCGTGTGGCGAAGCGGATGGCGGCGGCCGTGTGCCGGTGCGGTACAGCCTTGTCGCCCGGCTCGAGCACGGTGAACGCGCCGATCAGGTTCTGCGTCGTCGCGGTCTCGCCGCCGAAGGCCGGATTGGCCAGGATCAGCGCGCGGCGCTCCACGTCTTCGATTCCCACTTCTCGCGCCGCGCGCTCGGTGAACGGCTCGAGGTCGCGCCAGCGCCAGTGCATCGGCGCATCCTTCGGCTTGGGCGCGACCGGCGTGATGCGCTTGTAGCGGTCCCACAGCGGATGGATGTGGGACCGCTCCAGCGCTTCGATGAGCGCCGCGTCGCCGCGCATCAGATCAACTCTTGTCGACCGAGATCCGGCCCGGGCCAAAGGTGACGACATACAGCAGCCCGCCTATCACCGCGATGTTCTTCAGGAAGTGATTCAGCTGGTTGGCGTATTGGGCGGCGTCGACCTGCCAGAAACGATGGGCCATGACCGTGGCCACCGCGACGAAGACGATGAGCGCCCAGGCCGCCCAGCGCGCGCGCCAACCGGCGAGCAGCATGAGCCCGGCGCCGATTTCGATGACGATCGCGATGACCGCGAAGGCATCGGGGGCAGGAAAGCCGAGCTTTGCGAAGTAGCCGACGGTCGCAGCATACGCAAGCAGCTTGCGCGTTCCGGCAACCAGGAACAGCGCCGAGATGCAGATCCGCGCCAAGAGCAGCAGGGTTGCGTTGGAGCCCGCCGCTGTGCCGGCGCCGTAGGCGGCCGTCGATGCATTGATGTTTGCGCTCATGTTTCCTCCTTTTTTTGGTCGACCTCGTGCGTCGACGCCGCATTATGGCGCCGCGGCGTCGATGAGCACAAAAGCGATCCGGCACGGCCGGGTTCCCCGGTTCACCCAGGCATGGTTGGTGCCTTGCTGCACCAGCACATCGCCCGCTGCGAGATGGACCTCGCAGTCGTCGAGGAGCATGTCGATCTCGCCTTCCATCACCACCGCGTAGTCGATGCTGCGCGTTTTGTGCATCCCCGGATGGGTGGAGCCGGATTGCTGCGACAAACCCATTTCCTCAAGCACCGCCTCGCGCGACATCTCCTTGCGGCCGGGCGGGAATTCGACCACGCGAAAGATGCTGCCGCGTGGCGGCGGGGGCACGCCGATCTCGCGCTCGGCGCGGTCGGTGCGGCCGGAGATGTCTGCGGGCGACTCGTCGGTCGCCCATAGCAGCGTCGAAACCACGCCCGACGCCTGTCTCAGCTTGCGGTTGGGGGCCGGGCCGTCAAGAAGAACCGTGTCCTTGCCGTCCTTGCGCCCGGTCACGATGCGGCGGGTCACTCGGGCTTCACTCCGGCGGCGCGCAAGGCGGCACCGTACTTGTCGTAGTCGCGCTTGAGAATCGCGGCGAAGTCCTCGGACGGGCCGCCGGTGATCTGCAGGCCGGAGTTTTCCATGCGCTGCTTTACCTCCGGCTGCTGCAGCACCGCGTTGAACTCGCGGTTGAGGCGCTGCAGCAGGGCGCGCGGCGTGCCGGGAGCGACCATCATGCCGTGCCAGGTGACGAGCTCGAATCCCGGGATCGCTTCGGCCATCACCGGCAGCTCGCCCAGCGGTCCGATGCCGCGCCGCGGCGCGGTGGAGGCGATGGCGCGCACGCGCCCGGACTTCACATGGCCCAGCGCGATGTTGACGACGTCGAACAGGAGATTGATCTCGCCGCCCATGAGACCGTTCAGCGCCGGCGCGTTGCCCTTATACATCACCATGAGGAGATCGGCGCCCGCATGTGCGCGCAGCAGCTCGCAGCCCACCGACGGCAGCGCGCCCGATGCACCGCAGCTGACCTTGCCGGGATTGGCCTTGATGAACGACAGCACTTCGGCGGTGGTGGCGGGCGAAAAGCCGGGATGCGCGATCAGCACCATCGAGGCGGTGTCGAGATGGATCACGGGCGCGAGGTCGCGGAACGGATCGATGCTCGCCTTGAGGTAGAACGGATTGGTGATCACGCTGGGCACGACGAACAGCACGGTATGGCCGTCGGGCGCCGACCTGGACGCGGCGGCATGGGCGATGTTGCCCTGGGCGCCTGGATGATTCTCCACGACGTTGGGCTGCCCGGTGCGTTCGGAGAGGCCTGCGGCGAGAATCCGCGCCACCACGTCGGCCGGTCCCCCGGGCGCGAACGGAACCAGCCAGCGGATGGGTTTGGACGGCCACGCCGGCTCCTGCGCCGATGCGCCCCCGGCAAACAGGACTGACGCGGCGAGCATCAGAATCGGAATACCCATGCTCATGACGTCTTGTACCTGCCTTCACCGTCGCGCGAAACTCTGCCCGAGAGCCGTGAGGCCTCGAGCTCGCGCACGATCTCGCGTCCATCGCGGCTGCCCACTGCGGCCATCAGCTCGCCGAAGAACTTCGGTCCGTCGGCGAGTGCCGCCTGCAGCGAGTCGAAGCGCCGGCCGTCGAATTTCGGTGGTTGAGGTACCCGCTGCTCCATCGAGGGAGGGGATTTGAACGTCAAATCGAAGCCCGCTTTCGCTCCCGTGGCTGCGCCGTCGAGCGAAGGGTCGAGCGGCAGCGTGCGCATGCCGGAAGCGACGACCAGGTCGCGGTCGGCCTGGAAGCGCGTGGCCAAGGCCCAGTCGACCTGCTCGTCAGAAAAAACGTCGATGTCCGGATCCACTACGAACACGTGCTTCACATTCGCGAGGCTGCCCAACACCGCCGCAATGGCGTTGCGCGCCTCGCCGGGAACGCGCTGGTTGAGCGCGACACGCACGTTGTACATGCCGCCGCTCGAAGGTGTGGCATAGACCGCGCGGGTCTCGCGCACCGCAGTCTCGAGCGAGCGCCAGACCGTGACCTCGGTGCGCAGCGCGCACAGCTGCGCCGTGTCGGTGCGTGCGAGGCCGAGGCCGCCGATGGTCGCAGTCTGAAACACCGCGTCGCGGCGATGCGTGAGCGCGGTGAGGTGAAACACCGGATTGCGCTTCACTGCTCCGTAGTAGCCGAGGAATTCGCCGTAAGGGCCTTCCGCCTCCACGTGACCCGCGGGATGCAAGTAGCCTTCGAGGACGTACTCTGCATCCGCCGGAACGCGAAGGTCGCTGGTCACGCACTTCACCACGGGCAGCGGCTCGCCGCGCAGCGAGGCGAGCAGGCCCGCTTCGTTGGTTGGAATGCGCATCGTGGCGCCGACGTGATCGATGGGATGCGAGCCGACCACGAAGGCGACCGGCAGCGCCTCGCCGCGTTTCGCCTGCGCGAGATAGATCGCGCGCAGGTCCGATGGCGCCACGAGGTCTACGCCCGCCTCCTTGCGCCCGCGCAGCATCAGGCGGCGCATGCCGACATTCACCCAGCCGGTCTCGCGGTCGATCGTGAAGTCGGTCGAGGCCGAGATGTACGGCGCCCCATCGAGCTCGTGCTGCAGATGCACCGGTAATGCCGTGAGATCGGGTTCTTTCTCGATCACCTCCTGGCAGGGGGCTCTCGCGACCTCCACGATTTCGGGCTTCGCTTTCAGCCGGGAAAGCACCTCCGCAAGGAGCCGTTCGGGGGTCGTGGCAAACGCATGCGCGAGGCGCGAGCGGCTGCCCGCGACGTTGCCGGCGAGCGAGGCACCCTCCGGCCCGACGCGCGTGAACCAGACCGCCTTCGGATTGCCCTCGAGGATCCGTGCCACATCGGCGAGCGCCACCGGCGTCTCAATCCGCTCGAGCTGCGCGGAATCCAGGGACTCCAGAAACCTGCGCAGCCGGAAGCGCTCGAAGTCCATTCAGGCAAGGCTCGCGGTCGTGACGTCGTAGCGGAAAAGCCATTCGTAGCGTTCGGCGACCGGCTGTCCCGCCCATTCGCGGTCGACGTACTCGCGCGCCTTCGCCGGGTCGGCGAGCACCTTGTTGTGGAAGCGCTGGATGTTGTTCGCCGAGCCTTCGACCGCACGCCGGGTGCGTTCCCGCCTCGCGTTCTCGTATAGCAGGAGTCGCGCAGAAATATCGCCGGGGCCTTCGGTCAGGGCGCGCGCAAGGATGTAGCCGTCCTCGATCGCCATGTTGGCCCCCTGGGCGAGGAACGGCACCATGGAATGGCAGGCATCGCCGAGCAGCGTGACCCGGCCTACGGTCCAGCGGTCCATCGGCGGGCGCACCATCAGCGCCCACTTGAACGGCAGCGGGATGTTCCGGATGAGCGCATGCACGTCGTCGTGCCAGCCGGCGAAGTCGGCGGCGAGCTCCTCGTTGGTTCCGCGCGCGCTCCAGGATTCCACCTGCCAGTCGGAGCGCTCCAGCGCACCGACGAAGTTCATGACCTTGCCCGCGCGCAACGGATAGTGCACCACGTGTCCACCGGGGCCGACCCAGTTGGTGCCGATCATGCGCACCATGTGCCGCGGCAGCTTGTCCATCGGTACGATGCCGCGCCAGGCGACGATGCCGCTGAATTGCGGCCGGTCGGCGCCGAACAGGCCCTGGCGGATGCACGAGTGCACGCCGTCGGCGCCGACCAGGACATCGGCCTTGAGCGCGCGTCCGTCCTCCAGTCGCAAGGTGACCGATTGTTCCTCCTGCTCGAACGCGACGCACCTTGCGCCAAGCCTGATCGCATCGGGCTTCTCCCGCCGCACGGCGCGCTCCAACACGGCGAGCAGATCCGGCCGGTACACCGTGAAATAGGGATAGCCGTAGCGCTCGATCGACACCTTGCCCAGGTCGAAAAGCTTCCAGGTTTCGCCCGAGCTCCAGATGCGGATTTCCTTGCCTTCGGCCTCGCACGAGAGCGCCTTGAGCTCCTCGCCGACGCCGAGCGCGTAAAGCGCATGTGTGCCGTTCGCCGCGAGCTGCAGTCCTGCGCCGACCTCGCGCAACTCCGGCGCCTGCTCGCAAACCTCGACCTCGCAGCCCATCCTGAGCAGTGCCAGCGCCGCGGTCAATCCGCCGATGCCGCCGCCGGCGACGAGGACACGGGGGTGACCGCGCATGCGCGGAATATACACTTCGCCCATGTGTAGACAGAGCCGGAGAGTCGCGGCAAGCTTGCCGCCAAGGAGGAGTCCATGAAGAACGCCAAACTCATCGCGGCGGGCTGCGCTGCCGCGATCGCTACCCTATCCATTCCCGCATTCGCCGATAACGACCACGACCGCGGACGGTTTCCGCGCGACGCCACGTTCACCACGCTCGCCGTGACGCCGCTTGCAATCGAGGGATTGACCGCGGACGAGGCAGGAAACCTCTACACCACTGGCCGGGACCTCGTCGGCGATACGTGCCCGGTGTGGAAGTTCAGCGGCTCTGTGCGCACGACCGTGGGATTCATTCCAAACCCGGCAGCGGCGCGCTGCAATCCGTCGGGCATTGCCTTTGATGGCCATGGCGACCTGTACATCGCCGACGGCGGCCCGGCCGCGACGGTCTGGAAGCTGACTCCGAATGCGCTGACCCCTCCCCTGGCCGTCGCCTTCGCGACCGGCGTCCCGGGAACGAACGGTCTCGCGTTCGACAGCGACGGCAGCCTCTGGACCGGCGACGGCACGACCGGACAAGGCCGTGTCTGGAAAATCGATTCCACGGGCGGCGCGTGCGAGCCTGCATTCAATGGCTGCGTCGAAGCGTTCCGCATTCAGCCGATGGCCAATCCCGCCGGCGTAGGACGCTCGAACGGCACCCTGCAGCCCGGCGTCGCGGCGCCGAATCCACAGCCGCTCGTGGCGAACGGCCTCGCCTTTACGCAGGACGGAGATCTCTTCGTGGCCGACACGGCGAGGGGAGCGATCTGGAAAGTAGAGTTCCATCGCCGAGGCGCGCTGAAGAGCCGGACCGGCTGCGACGCGACCTTCACGCCGAATACGCTCTGTCTGGACAGCATCTTGGTCGCACATCCGTATCTCGATGGCACCGACGGAATCGCGCTCGACCGCGCCGGCAACATCTGGAATGCGGCCAACGAGCGCAACGCCATCGTTGCGGTCACCAGGGACGGACAGGTCCTGGAAATCTTCCGCAATCCGGTCAACCCGGCCACGGGCCTTAGAAACTCCGCGGCCGATAACAGCCGGATTCTCGAGCTGCCGACGAGCCCGGTCCTCGTGGGCAGGAAGTTTTGCACCGCCAACTCCGACGGCAACCGCCGAGACAACTCGCCGAACAGCGCAGGCGAGGTGAATCAAGGCGGCCCTGTAGGCGCGCGCGGCAAGATCTCCTGCATGGACCAGGAGCTCGACATTCCGGGCGCACGCCTTCCAGTGCGCTAGCGCACGACCCGCTTTCCACCTTAGGCCAGGCGGCGCTCCAGGGCGAGGAGCGCCGCATTGGCGCACGCCGCGAACACGACCAGCAGCAGCGTCAGCGACATGATCCGCTCCATCTCGTGCAGGCTCATCGCCTGCATTAGAAGGAAACCCAGGCCGCGCTGCGCACCGAACATCTCGCCGAGCAGGGTGCCGATCAGCGTCAGCGAGAAACCCAGACGAACTCGGCCACGGTATGGACGTTGCCGCTGATGATCCTGAGGTCCGCGCCGCTCTGCACCGCCGACACGATCGCGGATACCGCCGCCTCGCCGTACGCGAGCCTGCCGCCGAGCAGGTTGCGGATGGTGGTGCCGCCGCCGTCGGAGCTCAGCACGCCGTCGACTTCCGCCTTGAACTCCTTGAAGAAGCCCTTCTCCATCGCCACGGCGAACGGCATGCCGTTGGTGGTGACACCATAGTTGGAAACCACGACCTGCTCTGCGGTGGCGGTCCCCGCCGCGGCGACGAGCAAGGCTGCTGCAAGGTGCTTGAGCATGAGGCCCTCTCCCCTTATGGACGCTTCACGATGCTGAAGAAATCCTCGCCCGCCAGCTGCGACTTCGCCATCGCCTTGTAGGCAGCCTGAACCTGGCTCGCGAGCGGCACTTCGATACCCGCCTGCTTCGCCGCCTCCACGATGAG
>JGI10214J12806_10104456_pt1 | contig 11339 bp, 9 predicted proteins | sample WisConreferecore_FD_12806 | JGI IMG/M metagenome (IMG submission 12806)
GGTTGCCGCGGTTCTCGTATGCCTCCTCGAGCCGTTCGAGGATCGAGTCCACCGACGGCATGATCCCGAACGCGAGCTGCGAACCGTCCCACCAGCGATCCCCCGAGACGAGCCACCCCGACTGCGTGAGCTCCGGCATCGACGAGTGGTCGCTGGTGATGACCGGCACGCCGCACGCCTGCGCTTCGATGATCGGGATGCCGAACCCTTCGGACATGGAGGCGTTGAGCAGAACGTCGAAGCCGTTCATCATCCCGGCGACGAACGCGCTGTCCATGACGTGCAGGTGCCACGCCACGTCCGGCGGGAAAGCTATGCGGTCTTCAGGGATCCCCAGCGCCCGCGCGCACATGACGAGGTCGATGCCCGGCGGGGCGGGAGTCGCCTGCGTGTGGCAGTACATGTACGCGTCGTCGTGCTTGCGCGCGAACTGTGCGAACGCGTCGAAGGCTTGCGGGAAGGCTTTGCGGCAAGCGTGCAGCGACCAGCCGCGATTCGCCGCCACCATCCCCACGACGAAGGCGTCCTCGGGCATCGCCAGGATCTCGCGTGCGACACGACGCCCGTCCTCGATCGGACGAAAGACCTGCGTGTCCACACCGTGCGGCACGTACAGCGGCTCGAGCCCCGCCTTGTTGAGCCAGTGCTCGCCGAACCGCGACATCGCGATGGGCTGCACCTTCTCGTGCTTCAACACCTCCATGACCGCGATCGGGGGAGGCCACTCGTCAACCGGCGCCCACATCGCGACGTGCTCGAGGTCGTCGTCCCAGTCGTCGGGCTTCATCACCCATGAGTCGTAGAGCATGATCACCCAGTCGGCCTTGTGGTGTCGTGCGAACGTCGAGACGGTCGCGTTGTGCGCCTGCGCCGGGAAGACGGCCATGCCGTCCCACACCGTCACCGTTGACTGGATGCCGAAGTTCGCTGCGATCGCCACCTCGTGTCCGAGGTCGCGTATGCGCGGTGTAAACAGCTTTGTCTGCTCGCCGTAGCCCGACTGCACAAGCGGGCTGTTGGATAGCCAGAGAATCCTCAATGCGCCTCCCGTGTTATGGAATGACCGCGACCCTCCAGACGCAGCCATAGAACGACTCACCTTGCGCGTCGATGTCGGATATCAGACCGTACTCCAGCGCTTCGATGTCTCCAAGCGTCGCGCCGGCGTAGGTCTTGGTCGAACGAATCGCTGCTTCCACCGACTCGACAGTAGAGTTATCCATCATCGCAAACAGCAAGTCCTGCCCCGCCTCGTTGTCGGCCGTCCCCACTCGAGCTCGCACGTTGAACCAGTACTGCCGTGCGTTGCCATACCCGATCACCTCAGTCCAAGGAGAGCCTGGGTAGACGTCGATTGCTGGTGGCGTCGGGTTCGGGTGCCGCCGGTCTTCGACCTGCAAGTTCTCGATGACCGGATTGGCAGTACCGCACAGTTCATCGTTGATCTGATCCGCCAGTGCGGTTGCGATGAGCGCGAGACTCACGCAATGCCCCAGGAGCCCTTGAGGACGGCGAGCTTGTGCGCGTGTCGATCCCAGGAATCGCGAGCCGTGTACGCCAGCGTCTCGTCACCGAGCCCGATAAGCCCGAACGGTGCCTGCTCCTGCTTCCAGTGCTCGACGGCACGTTCAAGGTTCACCTCGCGAGCCAAGGCTGGCGGATTGGAGTAGGGCGTCGCAAGCCCGTTGATATCCACGGTGCCGATTTCGTGGTCGATCTCGTCAGCCGCAGCTTTGAGAACCCGAATCAGCGAGTCGTGGCGCTGGCTCGCGTTGACACGCAGCAACTGCGCGAGCTCAGAGACGGACGCGTACACCTGGCGGTCGTCCTCGATGTTCTGAATCGGGATCGTGGGTAGCCCGGTCGCGGCCGTAGCGTCGAGGAAAACGATGCGGTACCACTGCTCCTCGGCTGTTCCGAGCGCGGTAGTGAAATTGCGATAGGCCGGGTTGGCAGGATCCTCGTCGACCGGCGACAGTGCGATCGTCTCCAGCGTCGTCCATGCACCCGTCGAGGCAGTGCCCTCCTGGATCTGGGCCTGCGTCCACGGCAGCGAGTCATAGCGCGGGGCCGGGCGGAAATCCTCAAGCGAGACGACGACTGTCACACCAACACCTCCGTGTCTTCCTCAATGACCCCACCGACCGTGTCAGAAATCTCGCCCTGTTCGCCGAAGCCATTCTGCCCCTGGTCGCCGTACGCGATGTGTCCGGTGTAGATCGGATCCATCAACGTGACGGTTATGCCAACGGTTCCTCCAGTTGCGTATTGCCCGAAGTAGCCGGCGCCGAACGCCAAGGAGCCCATGTCACTTTAACGCCGTGATCTGCGCTCTAAGGTCGGGGATGACGTTCCAGTAGTGGGTGCGCGCGTAGTTCTGTTGCTCCTGATTCCGCGCCATGTACTCGTCGGCGATGCCCAGAGCGTCGATGGTCACGACCTCGAAGTTGCATGCCACGGGGTAGTGGTCGAGCCCGTTGCCGACCCGCCAGTCGCGGTGCAGGTAGTACCACGTCGTCTCATGGATGAAGCGAACGTGCGTGGGATCCCAGAACGCCCGTGAGTTCTGCGCGTAGGGATGGATGAACGTGGCGGTACCGCCGTTCTTCATCACCCGGTACAGCTCGTCGAAGAACAGCCACCAGCCGTCGCGATCCCAGCCGGGTCGGTAATGAGGGATGTGCTCGACGTAGTGCGAGCAGAACACTTCCTCCACCGAGTTCGCCTTGATCGGCCACGGAATCTCGTTCAGGTCGTGGACGATGTCGGCGTCACCGGCGATGTCGATGCCCTTGAATCCTGGCTGCTTGTTCTGGCCGCACGCGATGTCGAGCCTCTTGGGCGCATGGATCTTGACGTCGGTCTTGCCGTTCGTACCAGGAACCTTCGCCTTCGTAGTCACCAGACGATCCCCGTATCCGTATCGAGGTGCCCGACCTTTACGCGCGTGTCACAAGCCACTCTGTACCCCGCCTTCCTAGCCTTGGAGAAGAAGTGAAGATCCTGCGTTCCAACGGCCGCGCCCGTTGCCGGATCCCACTCTTGCACAGTCTTGAACCACGGCCTCTCGATCTTGGGATCGCGAAACATGTCGATGTTGAACAGCGTGAAGCCCTGCCCGAGCCCGTTGCACTCCTGCACCGTGTCCGGCCTGACGACCTGTGGCTGGAACGAGAGCACCGCCTTGGGGTCGCCGTAAATCATCGGCTGCCCACCCTCACCCTTGGTGAAGTAGATGCCACCCACGGCCGCATATTCGTCCATCGACTCGATGAGCTTGAGCAGCCCATCGGGAGGGGGCATGTTGTCTTCCTCGAGCGTTAGCAGGTACTTGAACTTTGAGAGCTGCTCATGGTTGAGGATGAGCTCGACGGCCTGGTTGTAGGCATCCCCAACCTCCATCCCGCTCACGAAGATGCGTATGAAGGCGTTGTTCATCGGCGCCATCAGTCCCATCCAGGACTCGACGACCCGAGCCGGGATCATGCCGCGAGTGGGCACGACGCAGATGGTGGAGAGGTCGCGGTACTGCTTGCCCTTCTTCAGACGCTCCTGCGTAAACTCGGGATTCGCGTTGTGGAAGCCCTCGTTGCCTCCGAGGATGATCTCAGGCTTGGTCATGCCGCAACCCACGCGATCGGTGTCGGGGCGAGAGGCTGCCCGCCGATCTGCGCAACCGTGGACACGGCAACATCATCCGTGTAATACACGAAGTTGGCAGGGCCGGTGACTGTAGACGGCCCCCAACGAATACCGTCGGTGTTCGCTCCCAGCACCAACCCGGTGCCGATCTGATGATCGGTATATGAGCCGATTGGCGCCTCGGGGTTGTTGTAGAGCCACCACTCCAACTCTCCCACCGTGGCTGAGGAGACGACGCGCCACTCGATTCGCACCCACTGATCAAGTGCTATCGCAACCGTTGCTATCGTCTGCCCAGTTCCCGACTGCGCCGCGTTCAAGCCTTGCAATTTCCCGGCAGTGGTCATGCTGAGGAACCCACTGTTGGCGTTCGCTGCTGTACGAGCAGTGAACAAACGCAGCACCGTTGCCACGGGGAAGGCGGTGAGATAGACATAGGCCCGAAACCAGACACTGGTCGTGATCGAGCCCAAACCAGTCCAAGCTGCGTGTGTCTCAGCGTATGTCCCAGTGGTATCAATGCGCATCGAGAGCGTGCCCAGGTGCGCCTGTGTGGTCGAGAAGGTGGGACTGCCGGTAATGGCGCTGAAGGCGTCGCCCGCAGAAGGCGTACCGTCATCGCTGTTGGCAGTCGTAATGACCGTCCCATCGGCGATTTGCGTCTCGAAGTTGTTCGTGAGAGGAGGAGCAGGCACCTACGTCGCGCCGCCTGCGACTCCCACGTTCCAGCGTGCACGACCGGCGAGATCCAGCCAGCCGTCGTAGGTCGTCTGATCGAAGTTGCCCTGCGGAAGTCCGGTACCACTGACTTGGTCGCGATCAACGCGCCAGTCGTTCGATTCAGCGGACACCCACTCGTCGAAGAACTGCACGCCCTGCAGCCTGGACATCGAGTCCTTGGCGACGTCGTCAATGTCCTTGAACCAGGTCGCCTTGCGCGATGGCGAGCTCGGGTCGTACTTGCAGCCCGTCTCCCAGACGTAGAAGGGCTTGCTCGTGTACTCATCGACCAGCGCCGGGTTCACGTACCCGAGCGTGTGGTAGTTGAAGACCTCATTGAAGGACGCCCAGCCGTTATGGGTTGGCGTTGACCACGAGGTGCCGGCGCGGTTGTAGCCGTCAGCTCCGATCCAGTCGACATATGCATCGCCTGGATACGTCGCGAGTAGTTGGTTCCGCCCACTCTGTCCCGAGACGTTGTTGCGATTTGCCTTCTCGGAAGGGCACCAGCAGAAGCCGACGTTGGTCGCTCCGTTCGTCTGAAAGTAGTTGACCACGTACTGCCAGCCAGCCTTCCAGTCAGCCGCAATCTGATCGAGCTGCGGCTGCGTGTCATTGATGTCACCAGTGAAGAACGCCGTCGCATTCTGAATGTTCTGCTCGCGCCAGAGTCTCAGGATGATGCGATAGCCCGCTCCTGCAAGCCTCGTGGCAACCGTCGAGAGTGACGCATCTTGCGTCCCTGCGGCAACCGAGGCCGGAGTGACGTTCCAGTCCCAGGACACGATAGGAACCGCACCGAGCGAGTGAATCCAAATCTCACCCCTCCCCCCGGCTCCCCCGAGAGAGTAGGAGTCGCCGTTCGCAAGATCAGCTCCAGTGAGCTTAGTGGCAACACAGTCGGGCGTCCGGCCTGAGTCAGCGATTCGCGATTGCACAAGTGCGCGACTGTCCGCGTTGTTCCCGACACCACCACTCCACAGATTCAAGAGCGAACCGGTGCTCACGGCCGGAAGGATGTTCTCAGAGCCGAGTGGCCCCGTGAAATAGGAAGCCGGCCAGCCTGAGGGTGGTGGAGGTGGCGGCGGCGCCGAATTGTTCACCGTCACCGCAATCTGCGTCTTCGAGCGCCGCTTGTTGTAGACGGCTTCGCCGCGCAGGATGTGACTGCCGTTCGTCGCCGTGACCGTGTTCCAGTCATAAGTCAGCGGAGATGCCGCGTTCGACCGGACCAACACGTCGTCGATGTAGAGCTCGACCCTCGAGAGGTTGGTAGGCGGGGAAGCAGTGACAGCGACGCCTACGACTCCGTTGAGGTTCATGCCGTCCGAATCGGTGAGACTGATGGCGACGTCCACATTGCCACCTACTTTCATCACGAACGAATGTAGAGCCAGGGGTGTAGCGCCATGGACGCACCCTGCCCGTAGTTGACGAGCTCAGACGCCTGAACAGTCGGTGGCATGGCATTGACCGTTGTCGAACCTCGGCCTTGGAGAGCCTGGATGCCCTGAGAAGTTCCAGCGCTGACGTTGTTCGTGCCTGGGTAGAGCCCACCGAACGCACCTATCACGCTGTTTGCGCCCATCAGCGAGAAGTTCATGGCGTTAGTAGCGGTGGCTGAGAACATCAGCCCAAACATGTACTCGCCAGCACTCATCGTTGAAAGCGTCGCGTGCGTACCGATGCCGGTCATTATCAGATTGCGCACACCGGAAAGCGACACCGAAGTCGCAGACGAGACGACATACGCCTCCGAGTGCGACGCAAGCCGACTCGCTGATGTCGCGTTGACGAAGGTATAGACGCCGAGGTGGACGCTCACCGAGAGCGGCTGGGAGGCGGTGACCATCGAAATCTTCATCGCCAACGATTGGGCAGTTAGGTCACCGTCGATGTGATCGTTCCAGTAGAAGGGAGTCTTCGAGATCCCCGACACATGGGTCAGAAGCGTGGCGTTGGGACTCGGCATGTTCTGCCAGTCGGCCAGGTTGTTCCCGTAGCCAATAGAGATCGTGGAGCCGTTCGTGGAGATCTCGATGCCACCCGAACCCGAAAGCGACGAAGTGGCGGGAGCAGAGACCGTGACCGTGGTGGCATTCGCCGCCGTACCCTGAGACATGGTGAGGTTAGTGCCCACGAGCACGAAGCGCGTACCAGAGTTGACCGTGGTGTCTCCCGAGGTCGCGCCCCCGGTGGACACACCCATCAACGGGACGCCCTGCGTCTGCACGGACTGAGTGGCGTTGATGGACACCGTGCCACCGTTGGCCCCCGTGGACTGGGAAAGAGAGACCATGTTCGTCCCGACGAGCACTAGCTGCGTACCTGTAACCCCCGTCGAGCCTGCCGTGTTCCCGAGGTTGGACACACCCGCGCTCATCGCCCCGGCCCCCAGGTTGGGAGCAGAGATGGTCACCGTGGTGGCACCCGCAGCCGTCGACGCCGACAGCGTGATGTTGTTGCCACCTGCGAGCACCATCCGCGTACCGGAGTTGATCCCGGTATCCCCCGCCGTGTTCCCGATGTTCGAGAGTGCGACGTTCAGGATCCCCTGCGTCTGCACCGTCTGGCTGTTGACGCTGAACTGGAACTGGTTGCCGGTCGTCGACCTGATGGTGATTGCGCCGAGCTCGGACAACCCCACCGTTCCCGAAGTGAACGTCGTGTTGGAGTTCGAGAGGGCGCTGATCCCCGTCTGAGCGGTTTGACTGTTTACGGAGAACTGGAACTGGTTGCCCGTGGTCGAGCGGATCGTGATGGCGCCCAGCTCAGAAAGGCCGATCGTGCCGCTCGTGAAGGTCGTGTTCGAGTTCGAGATCGCCGAGATGCCGGTCTGCGCCGACTGCGCGGCCACCGACAGGTTCAGCGACGTTGCACCAGCGGCCGTCGCCATCGACGCGGTGAGATTCCCGGATCCGATGACCACGAAGCGTGAGCCCGTGTTGACCGTCGTGTTCCCGGCGGTATTGCCACCCGTCGACACACCGATGGAAAGCACGTCCTGGGTCTGGACGGACTGGGTGGCATCCAGGATGACCGTCTGCCCAGCGGCCGAGGACTTCACCGTGATCATGTTCGAGCCAGTGAAAAGCACAGTCCCCGACGTGTAGAGCGTGTTGGAAGCAGAGATGCCCGAGATGGCGGTCTGAGTCTCAGCACCACCGCCGGCAGAGATCGTGACCGCGTTACCCGCCTGGGAAAGAGTGACGTTGTTCCCTCCGGCGAGGGTCATCGTCCCGCTCGAAATCTGCGCCATGACTCCCGCGGTGTTGCCCGAGAGCGTGACGTTGTGCAGGTTCTGCGTCTGAACTGTCTGGCTGTTGACCGAGAGTTGGAATTGATTGCCAGTCGTAGAGCGGATCGTTATCGCGCCCAGCTCCGACAGCGACACCGTCCCTGACGTGTACGTGGTCTGGGAGTTCGCAATCCCGGAGATGGCGGTCTGTGTCTCTGGCTGCACCGACTGAGCGGCAACCGAAAGGGTTACGGTCGTGGCGCCAGCGGCAGTCCCCTGCGAGGCGGTCAGGTTCCCCGAGCCGACGAGCACGAACCTCGAGCCGGTCGAGACCTGGGTGTTGCCTGCTGTGTTCCCACCAGTCGAGACACCGGCTGAGAGAATCCCTTGCGTCTGGACGGTCTGGGAGTTGACGCTGATCTGGTACTGCTGCCCGGTCGTCGAGCGAATGGTCACCGCTCCGAGCTCGCTCAAGGAGACGGTGCCGCTCGTGTACGTCGTCTGGCTGTTCGCTATCCCCGAGATGCCGGTCTGAGCCCCAGCGACGGACGGCCCGGAAATGGTGAGCGTCGTCGCTCCCGCCGCCGTCCCCTGCGAGACGGTGATGTTGTTGGAGCCGACGAAGACCAGCCTCGAGCCGGAGTTGACCGTGGTGTTCCCCGCCGTGTTGCCTCCGGTAGAAGCACCGACCGAGAGGTTCTGGTTCGTGGCGTCGATCGTGACCGTGGACGCGCCGGCGGCAGTTCCCTGCGAGAGCGAAACCATGTTGGTTCCCACCAGCACGAAGCGAGAACCCGTCGAGACCTGGGTGTTACCGGCCGTGTTGCCGCCGGTCGAAACTCCCGCGCTCAGTATCCCCTGCGTCTGGGTGGTCTGAGCATTGACCGACAACTGGAACTGATTGCCGGTCGTGGAGCGAATGGTGATCGCTCCCAACTCGCTCAGGCTGACCGTCCCCGACGTATAGGTGGTCTGCGAGTTCGCCAGACCGGAGATCGCTGTCTGCGTCTCGGGCTGAACCGACTGCGATGCCGAGAACTGGAACGCCTGCCCCGTCGTCGAGCGGATCGTAAGGTTGCCAGCAACGACCGAGAGGCTGACCGTGCCTGACGTATACGTCGTCTGGGAGTTGGCGATACCCGAGATAGCGGTCTGAACACCACCGGCGGCACCCGAGATCGTGATGGCGTTCCCGGCCTGCGAAAGCGTGATGTTATTGCCACCCGCAAGCGTGGCCGTACCGCTCGAGATGAGCGCCAGTGCGCCGGCGGTGTTCCCGGCGAGAGTCAGATCGACGACGTTCTGCGTCTGAACTGTCTGCGCCACGGGAGCGGCAACCGAGAGGTCGATGCGCTGCCCCGTGTTCGAGGAGACGGTGATACCGCCCCCGACGCCTGTCAGTCGAACGGAGCCCGACGTATACAGCGTGTCGGACGCTGATACACCGCCGATGAAAGTCTGGGTCTCTGGCTGGATCGACTGCGCGGCGACCGAGATGTCGATGCGCTGGCCGGTGTTGCTCGAGACGGTGACGCCACCGCCGACGCCCGTCAGCGAGATTGTCCCCGAGCTGTAGGTGGTGTCCGATGCCGCAACACCCTGAATCCCATCAGGTGCTTCGGCGTCCGTTAGCGTCTTGGCCGTGATCGTCGCGGCGATCTGATCTCCGACAACGATCGCTCGAGCGGAGGTACCTTCCTCGGCGCGACTGATGGTCAGCGTGTCGCCGGTGATGTTCGTGACGCGAACGATCTCCGCATTGGTCGGGTCGGGCTGGAACCCCGTGGCCCAGACCGTCGCGTTGAACGGAGTGGCCGGGAAGCGCGTCCCCTGCCCCGTCGTGACAACAAGCGTCGTACCGGAGAGTGGCGGCGACGGGGCCGTTGCCACCGCTGAGACGGCGAGGTTCTTATGCGCGTCAGCCATCGAACCTCCTAGGTAAACGAGGGGGCGAGGCCGTAGCCCCGCCCCCCAGGTGTCTTACAGGTGCGTACCGAGGTGATAGAAGCGGTTGACGTCAAACACCGCAGCGTTGAAGGCTCCGATGAGCCCCACCTCCCAGCCGCCAATGGCCGGCTCCACGACTCGCATCTCGACCGGGTTGCCCTCGTTCTCTCCGATGAGGAGAGCCCCCGAGTCCCCGACGATCGCCGTGTCCTGGTCGAACCCGTACGAACCGACGACGTTGAGACCGAAGAAGTTCCCGGTCATCGAACCGACGTCGAGCGATCCGACCGGCGACATCTGCGTCAGCTGGTCGGTTCCGAGCGCTGCCAGCTGGAAGAAGCGGTTAGCCGACAGGTACAGCGTGTTGGTGCGATGGCGCCCGCTCGTGGCGGTGTAGATGCCGCTGAGACCAGCGACCACGCCAGCGCGCCACTGACTGAAGGACTCCGTACCGGCCGTGCCGAGTCGCCCGGAGGCGGTGCCGACGGTGCCGATGTTGGAGGTCTCGAGCACTTCGCAGGCCACACCTTCGGTCTGGCGAGCGTATGCCTCTGCCGCGAGGTCGAAGTACAGCGACAGAACGCTCGGCGTCGACCAGTTCACGGCCTGCCAGGAGATGTTCGCAGCGCCGAGGTAGGTGTTCGCCGTGAGCGTCGCAGACGTCACGACCGGGCCCACCGTGCCAGCCTCGGTCTTTTCCGAGGACTGCAGGGTAACCGTCGGCCGCGTGGTGATCTGCGGGTAGGTCATCGAGCCACGATCGAGCGGGACGTCACGACCAGAAGCGACCACCGGCCGCGACTTGTCGATGATGTCCATGATCTCGGTCATGTGCGTGGGGATGATGAGACCGGAGACCGTGCTCGTCGTCGTGTTCTGCAGCGTGCGCTCAAGGCGTTCCTGCGCTGCTTCGCGAGTTGCCCTGCCGTCGCCTCCGAGCTTCGAGAGGATCGTCGGCCCGTACTTCTCGTCCACGATCAACTGATCGCGAGCGAACTCTGCGAACGTGCGATGGATCGCGCCGGGGTTCGAGCGGGCGGTCGCATAGCGCTTCCCGCTGTCGCCACCGTCGTCTTCGTCTTCGGAGCGCAGGAGCTTGCTCACGTCGCGTGAGCCTTCCGTGCGCTCGATGTCGGAGGCGAGCACAACGATTTCGTCCTCGAGCTCGGCGTAGCGCTCACGATGCTTCGTGATCTGCGTCTGCTCGACGTCGGCGAGATCGCGCTTCTCGTCTTCCGCCATCTTGAGCATGTCCTCGATCTTCTCGCCGGTCTTGTCGCGCTCGTCGGCGAGCCGCTCCAGGCGCATGCGCGTGGTTCCTAGCTGTGACATGCCTTGCACCTTCCGGTTGGGATTACGTGTCCCAGCGGGTGCCGCCCTCAGGGCCGAAACGGGGGTGCCGCTAGCTAGGCGGGGTGTCCGAGTGGCTTCGGCGGGGTGCGCCGTTCGTCTTGCAGGGTACTAACTCGCGGCAACTCGCCGCAAGCTGGGGGGCGGATCCATGTCCGCCTGCGCGTAGTAGCGCAAGAGCTTTCGAGCTGCCTTCGCCTTGTCGGTCGGCGAAACCCCGCGCAGTCCAGCGCGTGCTCCCGACAACACGTCGGCGGCAGGCTTCAGAGCGTTGACGTTCAAATTGCCGTCGGGCTCGAGCACCGGAAGTGAGCAGCGCAACTTCACGTCTGCATCGCCTCCGCGGTCGATGAGACACGCTCGCAGGTACTCGTCGTCCTCGTAGCGAGCCGCACCGACGACCCACGGCCTGTGCACGAGCGTAAGCGCCGACAACGGCTCG
>JGI10214J12806_10081794_pt1 | contig 11327 bp, 6 predicted proteins | sample WisConreferecore_FD_12806 | JGI IMG/M metagenome (IMG submission 12806)
AGGAATGCGGTTGCGACTTGATAGAGATCGCGTGACCACACAGCATGATAGCCACTGATCTTTGGTTCGTTGGCATTTGGTCCGCCACCCCAGGGGTTCGATGGAGAGGCGATCATCGCGCCGCGATATGTTTTGTCTTCTAGTCCCCTCAGCACCATCGCGGCGATATTCAACTGAGCCTGATGCTTCGTTCCAACTCGCGGAAGTGTTTTCGCATAGGCATGCCATCCCCGAACATACTCGGCCCGCGCAGTCTCAAAGTCTTTCATCAGTGAAGTCTCGCCGTTGCTTTTTGCTTCGCCAGCATTACGCCCGAAGCTGAGGACGAGCGTGAATCGCGCTGAGGGGTGATCTGGAAATAACGGCGCTAAGGGAATCCGCCCAACCTGTACGACGTTGCCATCGGAAGCATTAACGGAAGGAGTGAGACGATGATCGCGATTCAGTTGCGTGAGGCCGTCGTTAATGCCCAGGTAGCCATTCGTCATCTCCTCGAAGCCGACGCTGGACGTTAAGGCTGAGGCCTTGTCGCCGTCTGCTGCAACTAACCAATTTCCTTCCACCCAAGCTGAGTCGTGCATACCGCTGTTGTTCAGAGAAGGATCGTAATAAACATAGATAGCACCACTGAACAGGCTAGCCTCGTTCCAGCGGAAGCTGACATTGACGAGAATTGAACTCCTTTGAGTATCAGTGATGTAGGTCTTCGTGATTGTGTAAGCGCCGTTTTTCGCTGTGTTAGTTTGACGAAAGAGGAGCGCCGCATGATCAATAACCTCAACACGGTGAACAGTGTCGGCCGCTTCAGTCTCGACACGTTTGCCATCCGCGCTAACAACAATCAACTGCAACATCTGCACATTCGGCACATCAATCGTCGGATAGAACACTTCCGTCATCACACCATTGTTCAGCGTAAACCAAACTCTCGAGGCGAGGGTGGTTGAAGTTCCGAATCCATTCTTAGCGGCGCTGGGCCAATGAGCGTCGAGCCCGCGTCCGCCGGGCGCGTTCCCTTGCGCGAGCAAAGCGCTGCAACCGAGAAACCAAATGATCGGAATTGGTATGAGTCGAAGCATTCACATTAGCTTTGAAAATGATCGTCGCATTCGGCCCAGAAGTCAGAGACTCAACGCTTTGTGCGGCCAAACCTAACTCACCGTAACGCTCGTCGAAAAATTCGATAGCCCCAGGCGTCAAGGTAGAGCGAAGGCAAACCCACGTGCCGTTTTCTTCCAGCTTGCTCAGGTGCGGGTGCGTCGGGCGGCAGAGGTGGATTAACGTCTGGCGAGATGTCGTTGTACGAGGAACCGTTTGCTGTCTCTACGGATCCAAAGAAAGGACGATTCGAGAGGTTAACCACAATGAGCACTTCCTCATCCGGCGTGCGCCGCACATACGACAAGACGCGTGTCTCATCAGAGTTTCGTAACCACTCGAGCGAGCCGCGTCGCAACGCATTGCTCGAGCTACGCAGCGCGATCATCTGTTTGTAAAAGCGAGGAAACTCAGGTCGGCGTTCTGCTATCGGCCAGAATACCGGCAACTTCTCAAAAAGGGCTGGCGCGCCTGACTCAGTCGTGTCTCCGACTTCCATGCCGTTATACAAAAGAGGGACGCCGTCGAATGTGAACATTACTGCCGAAGCGGCGAGTGCCCCGCGTTCTCCAAATCGCGCGATTGCACGACGCTCATCGTGGTTATCAGAGAAACGCAGATGCAGCGATCCCCGCGGCCACTCCCTGGATTCTTTCTCCCACTCGTCACGCAGATCGGAAGCACGACCCTGTCCCTGCAAAACACGAGTCAGAGCGCTATGAATCGGCCATGAATAATCGAAGTCAAAAGCCTTGAGCAGCAGTTCCGCTTTATGGCCCTCAGCCAGCATCACGATGTCAGGCTTGATTTTGTCTAACTCGACTCGAGCAGCCTCCCAGAAATCAGTAGGCACTTCTTCTGCGACGTCGCAACGGAAACCGTCCAAATCAAATTCTCGCACCCAGTACTTCAACATATCTGTCATGTAATGGCGCAGCTTCGGACTTCGATAGTTCAGTTCGGCGACGTCGCTCCAATCATGTGGATAGGTGATGCGTCCAGCTGCATCGTGCTCATAAAACTCGGGGTCCTTCATCATGACATTGTCCCAGGAGGTGTGGTTTGCCACGATGTCGATAATCACCTTCATCCCGCGACGATGGGCCTGGGTAATCAACCTTTTGAAGTCTTCTTTAGTGCCGTAGTCAGGATTGATGCCGTAATAGTCGCGAACCGCATAAGGACTGCCAATCGAGCCTTTTTTCTTCTCCTGACCGATGGGATGAACCGGCATTAGCCAGAGAATGTTCACGCCGAGGTCTTTTAGCTGATCCAGTCGAGCTGTAATGCCGCTGAAGTCACCGCTCGCTGAAAAAGCGCGAGGATAGATTTCATAGACGACACCGTCGCGCACCCAATCGCGAGTCGAGCGGGCCGGCAACTTAGAGATGTTGCGGGACGGCTCTTGGGGCGCGACTCCCTGGCAGCAGGCTGCAACCAGGATGGACGCGAGGAAGAAAACTTTTATCGTATGACCCAAATCCTCTCTGACCATCGGGTTAATCCTTTCATTCTCACCGCGCTTCAGCGCGGTGGTACGGCCCGGTTCCCAAAACAGAAACCGTATAAAACGGTTTCCATGGTTATTCGCAGCGGGCACCGGGCTGAAGCCCGGTGTGAATGAGAGCGACTTCAAGCACCGTGCGAAAATAATTCTTTTGTCTGGATCCCTCACTTCTCATCAATCAAACCAGTACTAGGCACCGGCTGAGCCGACTCGGGAACAGAAAGCAATTCATGTTGGTCAGCTTCGATAACCGCCGCGCCCGGCACGTTCTTATCCGCAACGTCCTGGACCAGGAGCACGCTGATCGCCGCGAGGGCCATGAATACACCACCTGCCATAACCACGTACATCGGTGCATTGGGATTATCCGAACCAAAGGCAACGCGAATAACAGGGCCAAAACAAAACGACGCGATGATCTCCGGTATCACAATGAAAAAATTGAAAATGCCCATGTAGACACCCATGCGTGCGGCCGGCAAAGCGCCTGAGAGAATCGCGTAGGGCATCGAGAGGATTGAAGCCCAGGCGATGCCGACACCGATCATGCTTAGCAATAGAATGCCTTTGTCGTGGATGAAATAAACGGACAGCAGTCCCAACGCGCCGCACAGAAGGGAAATGGCGTGCACCATCTTCCGGCTCGTCATACGGGCGACTGGCGGCAGTAGAAACGCTACGAGGAAACAGGTGATTGAATAAATCGCGAAGGAGTTGCCACCCCACGCTTGTCCGTCGGCGAAACGCGGATCGTGTTCATTAGTTGCGCCGAAGATGTGATACGAAGTCATCAAACCAAAGAACATCCACATGCAAAACAGCCCCAGCCAGGTAAAGAACTGAACGACTGCAAGCTGCTTCATCGTTTTTGGCATTTCACGAAAAGCCGTCGCGATCTCGCTCAGCGCTGCACCGGGACCTTTGCGCTCACGTCTCTTGCGCTCAAACTCTTCCATGTTTTCCGGGGGGAATTCTTTCGTCGTGATGACTGTCCAAAGCACGCACACTATGAAGGCGACTGCACCGATCTTGAATGAATAATTGACACTTGCAGGAATCACGCTAACAGCCCGATCGGCGGCCTGCGCACTCCGTTCGTCCACACCCATACTGCGGAAAATGTAAGGAAGCGCATTCGCGAGGGTGGCGCCGATGCCAATGAAAAAACTCTGCATCGCAAACCCGGCCGTGCGCTGATCGATGTTGAGTTTGTCAGCAACGAACGCGCGGAACGGTTCCATGCTTACGTTGATGCTGGCGTCGAGAATCCACAGCAGACCGGCCGCCATCCATAACGTCCCCGAATCTGGCATGAAAAACAAAGCAACGCTTGCGAGAATTGCGCCGGTAAGAAAATAGGGACGACGACGGCCGAGCCGGTTCCATGTGCGGTCGCTCATCGAGCCGATGATTGGCTGCACCAACAAACCTGTCACTGGTCCAGCTAGCCACAAGATGGGCACGTCCTCAGGCTTTGCGCCAAGGTAGGTATAGATGCCGCTCATGTTGGCGAGCTGCAGGCCCCAACCAAACTGAATCCCGAGGAACCCAAAACTCATGTTGAAGATTTGCCAGAAACTCAGACGTGGTTTGTTCATCGTTTCTCCCTACAGCTAACTCGCGTTGAATGTGCTTACACCACTGAAGCTCGGCTTGACTCTCGGCTATGCCGCCGGATGTGAGCTCTCCGTTTTGGTGCGCGGTAAGTCAGAGACTTACCGCGCACCAACCGAGCTCTTATCTTGCATAGATGTTGATGTCTTCCAGCACTACATCGCGATCCAGCGAAAGCGCATACATCAGCGTGCGGGCCATGTTCGCAACATGAATAGCTCCGGCTCGTGGCGTCTGATCAGGCCGCGTGTTTTCGACGTCGACCAGCCCCGGGCAAAAATTGAAGACCCGAATGTTTGCGCCAGTCTTGCGCACATCATCTCGTAGGGCTTCGGCGTAACCCAGCAAGCCAAACTTGGACGCGCAGTAGGAAGGCACATCAGCGTAGCCGTGCTTTCCAGCCTGAGATGAAATGTTGACGATGTCGCCAAAATCATTTTGACGCATGTGTGGAAGCACAGCGCGAACCAGTTGCATCACGCCGCGCAGGTTCGTTTCAATTACTGTGTCCCAACCTTCATCGGTGACCGCTTCAACAGTTTCAGGAACGGCCAGACCCGAGTTGTTGATGAGTACATCAATCGCCTGCCATCTCTCGAATACATCGCGGGCAAGTTCATCGATCTGTGCGCGATCGCGGATGTCAAACTCATAAGGAAACACTCTCTCAGCAGACAGGGTTTCATTGATCTCGTGTGCAGTAGAGCGCAGAACATCCGCCCGACGGGAGGCAATCACAACCCGAACCCCCTCGCGTGCGAGCGCTTCGGTAAAAGCGCGCCCGATCCCGCTACCGCCTCCAGTGACAATTGCGACCTGGTTCGATAGTGCCTTACTCTTCATCGGCGTACGAAGACTGCCGCTGATCGTGCTGGGAGCTTTACCGTCAGCCTGCGCTCGGCAACGACCACCTGCTGACTAACGCCTAATCGATCGACCAGAACCTCGCCATTCGACAGTCCAATTGGCATCACGTTTATTTCAACTTCCGCAGGTTTGGTCTGATTGTTGATTACAACGATCACCGTTCCCGCTCGGGAGGTACGAGCGTAAGCGTACTGCTGCTCACTGACGTACAGATTTACCAACTGCCCTCGACGAAGCGGCTCCAACTCTGCGCGGAGACGCGTCAATTTCTGAATATGTTCAAAGATTTCCTGCTCGTCCTTCGTTCGTGCCTCGCGAGTAAATGCGTTGCGCTTATCGCCGGGAAAGCCACCGGGAAAATCTCCGCGGGTCGTAGGTTCATCAGCGCCCGTCATCGCGATCTCGTCGCCGTAATACAGCTGAGGAACACCGCGCGTAGTCAGCACGAACGTGTTCGCCAACTTTAGTCCGGCGATGGTTGCGCCTTTCTCACTCATGAACCGCCCATCGTCGTGCCCACCAAGCAGCGTTACCAGAATGTCCGGGTTGGAATAGAGATAGTCTTTCGCGAGGGTCTTGGGAATCTCGTCGATACGCTTACCTTCCGCAAAACCATGACGAATGGGATAGAAGAGTGGGAAGTCCAGCAGGGAATCGAGACCAGAATCGAAGCCGTCAAACCTTACTCTGCCTCCCTGGAAGAACGAAGTGTGAACCACGTCACCGTCCTTCACTTCGCCTACGACTTTGAAGTTTGGAAACTCTTTATGCAAAGCAGCATTCCAGTCGCGCCAGAAAGAGTTCGGCACATACTGCCAGGTATCCATGCGAATCCCATCCAGTCCGGTCGTGCCGATCCACCATAGAGTGTTTTGAATCAGATAGCGCGCGACTTCCGGATCCTTCTGGTTGAGATCGGGAAGAAAATCCAGAAACCAACCCTGCATTGTCTCCAGATACAAGTCCGCCACCGGACGGACATCGTGGAGCACCCAGGTTTGAAATACATTCTTGAGGTGATGATCTTTAGTGCCGTTGAACCATGTCGGTGTGGGGGGATCGTTAACCCAGGGATGATAGGGCCCCGTGTGGTTCACTACCTGGTCTTGAATGATCTTAATGCCCGAGCGATGAGCTGCTTCCACAAGCTCCTGCAATTTCGCGAGCGAGCCAAAGTGTTCTTCAACTCCGTAGAAGTCCTGCGGATTGTAACCATGGAAGCCTGTGCTTGGTTTGTCCTCCTTCAATTCAATCTGGTTGGGTTTGTCATAGTTGTCGTACCACGGTGTCAGCCAGACCGCGGTCACGCCCAAATCTTTTAGATAAGGCAACCGATCGATTACGCCTTGAAGATCGCCACCGTGGTAATAGAACTTGTTTTTTCGATCGTAAATACCTCTCGACTGCGCTGGATCGTTATTACTCGGATCGCCATCACTAAAGCGGTCGGTCATGACTAAGTACATGACGTCAGCTGACGAGAATCCCTGGAAGCGTCCTGCCCGATTAAGTGGCGCGAGAATCTCAAACTGTGCTTCTCCCGCACCTTCAGCATTAGTAATTGTCAGCGAACGCACACCGGGCTTCGCTTGAGGCGCGATGGCGACATCTACAAACAGGTAAGTGCCTTGTTCGTTGCTTCGCGGCGCTCCGACGATGCGGAGACCACGTCCTGCTATTCGCACCTGAGCGCCCTTGAGATTAGTACCCCGAATCATCAGGCGAACGGGATTCACAGAACTTCCCGCCCACCAACTCGGCGGTTCAACTTTGAGCACTTGGGGAGCGCTTTGCCCGTTACAGGAAAGAGCGGCTGCCAGGACGATAATCAGGCAACAGACATTTCGGATTACTGCGCGAGGGACAAGGTTAGGCCGTCTCATGATGTTCACTCGATTTGGTTCTGGCTCGACCGTACCAGTCAGTCAGGTCCTTCAGTCGAGTCCCGATCTTCTCCGTTAGCTCACCTGCTTTGAAACGCCATGTCCAATTTCCTTTAGTGCTGTTAGGAAGATTCATGCGAGCCTCTGTGCCTAATCCCAACAGGTCCTGCAAAGGTACAATCGCCGTGTTGGCGACTGAGGACAGCAACGAGCGAATGAAGTCCCAATGAATTTCTTTGCCGGTGCTATTTAGATAGTTCAGACAAAATGCACGCTCCTGCTCGATCTGCTTCGCGGTTCGCGTTGACCCTTCCCCTGCTACGCTTTGAAACCACCCAACAGTGGTGTCGTTATCGTGAGTGCCTGTGTACGCAACTATGTTCGGCGTGTAGTTGTGCGGCAGGTCGATGTTCTTCGTGTCACCGCCAAAGCCAAACTGCAGGATTCGCATGCCTGGAAAACCAAAGTCATCGCGCAGGGCGACCACATCGGGCGTTATGACTCCCAGGTCTTCAGCGATGATTGGCAATTCGCCGAGCGCTTTTCGAATGGCAGTGAATAGCTGTCGTCCCGGTGCTTCAACCCATTGGCCGCGCTCCGCCGTTTCGTCGCCTCCGGGAATTTCCCAACACGCTGCAAAGCCGCGGAAGTGATCGACGCGAATGATGTCGACTACATTCAGAGTTGCCTGCACGCGATCGATCCACCATTTGAATCCCTCTTGCTGCATTCGATCCCAGTCGTACAAGGGATTCCCCCAATATTGCCCGGTGGTGCTGAAGTAATCCGGGGGCACTCCAGCGACAACGAGCGGCGTACCGTTCTTGTCTAATTTAAATTCCTCCGGATTGGTCCAAACATCCGCCGAATCGTGTGCCACAAAGATAGGCACATCTCCCACCAATTGAATGCCGCTCTCGTTGCAATAGGTCTTCAGCGCAAACCATTGGCGGAAGAAGAGGAACTGATAAAACATGTGGGCTTCGACTTCATCGCGCAGCTGCTCGCGTGCACGAGCGAGAGCTGCCGGCGTGCGTCGAACCAATGCCGGCTCCCACTTGTTCCATGCAATTCCGTCGTGCGCATCTTTCAACGCACGGAACAAAGCGTAGTCTTCGAGCCACGCGGTATATTTTTGCGCGAAAGTTTCAAAGGCACTCCGTAGGCCGGTGTCGGTCGTCCGCTTGTAGCGTTCGTAGGCCTTTCGCAGCAGATCGGCTTTCAGCCCATGGGCCTGCGCAAAGTCCACTTCCTCGTTTCCGCCCGCGAGTGGCGAAGGCAGCTCAGACCGGTTGAGTAAGCCTTCGGTGACCAACTGCTCAGGGCTAATAAGCAACGTGTTTCCAGCGAAGGCTGAATAACAGGCGTACGGTGAATCGCCGTAACCAGTTGGACCGAGAGGTAAGACCTGCCAAAGACTCTGGCCGCTGCTCTGCAGGAAGTCGGCAAAGGCGTAAGCTCGGGGACCCAGATCGCCGATACCGAATGGACCCGGCAGGGAAGTCGGATGAAGCAAAACGCCGCTGGCTCTTGGAAAATTCATTAAGCGGATCTGGTCTCTAATCTCCCCAAGACCTGTTCTCAACAAAGGGGAAGTGTTAAGTCGGCGAAGCCGACGACTGAAAATAGCCCAGCACTTAAGTGCTGGGTATTAGCGAAAAAAGTGAAACCGAGTCCGTGAAGCGGACGACTGAACGTGCATTAAGCCGCTGATAAGTTCAGTCGTCCGTTTCACGGACTTCAAACGATCGCGAGGCTTGTTCCCAGCACTGAAGTGCCGGGCTATTCCAGTCGTCCGCTTTGCGGAATACTATGCCCACGTAATTCGCACCAGCTCCTTGCCTCATCGAGCAATGTAGACCACGGCGGTTTTGGGCGGGATGTTAAGTATTGCCTGCCCGTTCGCAACACGGCTTCTCACCGAAGTTCCGATCAGCGGTGAAAGCTCCGCACCGTCTCTGAAACCCATTGCGTCGAGAGGCAGCGTCAACTTCTTTTCCGCCCCGTCGCGATTGAACGCCACAATCACTGTTTCAGTCTGAATCTCACGTGCAAACACATAGGCATCATCGTCGTAAAACAGATCAATCAGTCGCCCCTGCCTGAGCGCCGGGTGTTCCGCGCGTAATCGGATCCAAGCTCGGGTCCACTCAAACATCTTTTGCTCTCTTGTAGTACGACCCGCGGAGGTGAAGGCATTTCGTGTGTCGCCAGGGAAACCGCCAGGAAAATCTCGCCGGTTGTCAGGATCGCCTTTACCTTCCATGGCGATTTCTTCGCCGTAGTAGATTTGCGGAGTGCCTCTAAGGCTGAGCGTGTAGGCGACGTGCATCATCGCGCCTTCCATGGTTGCGTCGTCGAGCGACATGAAGCGCGTGGTGTCGTGATTGTTGGCGAGGTTGGTAATCTTCTGAGGATCCGGATAAAGAGCGTCGTATTTGAGTTGATCGCGGAGCGCGCGCATCGGCGATTTGTTAGTGAACACCAATAAGGATGTGTTCCAACTCGCGAAATCAAAAACCGAATCCAGCTTCGTGTCTATGCCATCCCAGCCCGCTCGGCCGCCAATGAAGTAAGCTGTTTGCGCTGCATCTCGTTCAAACACCTCGCCAACCATCCACATCCGTGGGTACTGCCGCTGTAAGGCATTCGACAAGTCCCGGATGAAGAAGCGCGGCATGTACTGAATCGTGTCCTGGCGCACACCATCGAGTCCGGTCATCCCCAGCCACCAAAGTGAGTTTTGAATTTCGTAACGAGCTACTTCGGGCTCTTCCTGGTTCATGTCCGGAAGGTCGTCGCTGAACCAGCCGTCGAGGGTGTTGCGGACTTCGGCCTGATTGGCGTGCGGAGAAAGTAAGGAGCTGTTGCGAAACTTGTTGAGCGAGTGCTGCGCGAGCGTGCCGTGGAACCAATTATCGAGTGGTGGATCTTTGACCCAGGGGTGCTGAGAACCTACGTGGTTTGCGACCTGGTCTTGAATGATCTTTATCCCGAGACCATGCGCTTTTTCAACCAACTCGCGCAGCGTCGTCATGTCGCCAAAGTGATCCTCGACGGCGTAATAATCCACCGCATGGTAGCCGTGGTAGTAAGTGTTTGGGCACCAGGGCTTATCGCACTGGTTCACTCCGTTCCAGTTGTCGTACCAGGGCGTAAGCCAGAGTGCGGTGACGCCGAGTTCCTTGAGATATGGAAGTCGATTGATGACGCCGCGCAGATCACCTCCATGGTAAGCGCGCGAATTCTTTCTGTCCGTGGCAGCTGGAGGAGCGCCGGGTGGGATGTTGTTTGACTGATCGCCGTCGGCGAATCGGTCAGGCATGATCAGGTAAATAACGTCAGCGGTGGTGATCCCCTGGAAATGTGTGTTGGTTTTTAGGGGCTCCTCAATGGTGAAGGGAATTGTCGCAGTTCCCGTCGCGGTGACCAGAGTTAGCGGGTATGAACCGGGCCTGACTCCTTGATTGATGCTCACATTTACAAACAAGTAGGTGCCGCTGCGATTAACAAGTACTGCTGAAGTTTGTAACGACGGATTGCTGGACCGCACCCGTGCACCTTGGAGGTTCTTGCCGCGCACCAGCAGGCGTACCGGGTTGATTGTGTGCTTTGCCCACCATGACGGTGGCTCAACCTTGATTACCGACGGCGCATTATCTTGGCGATGATTAAGGTTCTTAGCGGCTGGTTGGTTACCAGCGACTCGGGGCGATGCGTTTACTAGACCAAACCAGAGCAGGACGAGCAGCGCAGTAGGCACCCAGAACAAGTTCCGGCGAATTGAATTGCTGGTAAGTAAACTACCGAAGGAGTGTAACGAGCTGCCCGCACGAGGTATCCCAAAGCAATTGCCTACAGCGATGCTTTGCGGATTTGCTGTTGGCACTTTGCGGTTAGCTCTTCCTTTCTGACTTTCGAAAACTACGGATACGTCCCACCAGCAGATCAATCTCGGATCTGTTCTGCTTCTTTCCAAAAGCAGGCATAGCTGCCTTGCCGCGAACGATTACAGATCTCAGTGCTTTGGTATTAGTAATTCTTGAATTCTTGCTCCACCATTCCTGATCGGTGAAGTCAGGCGCCAGGAAAAGCTTACCCTGAGGCGTATCGCTGCGGCCGTCGGCTCCATGACACCTGGCGCAGTTTCGATTAAACAGCTCGTCAACTTTTCTTACACTGGACGACTTTCGCCGCTGCAATCCACGGCTGCCCCCATGCGTTTATGGCTAATCTCGACGTCGCGGGGCTTTAACTTCTGCGCGGTCATACTTGTGCTGGTTTCTCCAATTCTAGTTCTGCGGTGATGGAACCTTTGTCGTTTCACCGGTCGCGATTACTGGGAGTGGCGGCAATGC
>JGI10214J12806_10110105_pt1 | contig 11320 bp, 7 predicted proteins | sample WisConreferecore_FD_12806 | JGI IMG/M metagenome (IMG submission 12806)
ACTCCGCGCCGCCGACATAGATGTACCCGAGCTTGTCGACGGCCAGTCCCTGGAGCCTGCCCACCCAGCCCTTCAGGGAATCCGACCCATCCTGCGCCGCAGGAAGATCCTTCAGGTGCGTCGTCGCATACCGTTCGATCTGGATGAAGAACTCCCCTTCCCCCAGCCGGCCGTCCCTGTCCACGGGAAACCGCCAGGTGCCCCGGCGGTCGGGGTTCGGGATCTTCGAGTTGACATAGAGCCAGTCGTGCTTCGGGCTCAGCCCGATGCCGTACGTGTGCACGATCCGCGGCTTCGCGATCTGCACTTCCTTGGTGCCCGGGAGCAGATAGCGGGTGCCTCCATCGGGGAATCCGGACCAGTAGATCGTGCCGTTCGGATGGACGGCGAGGAAATGGGGCGACCCAACACCCTGGGGATCCGACTTGATGTCGCCGGAACTTTCCAGCAGGGTTTCCTCACGGCCGTCTTTGCCGAATCGGGCGATCCGGCAAAGGACATCCTTTTCCTTCTCCGTAATCACGAGATTCCCTTCGGGATCGGCCGAGACGCCGACCGGGTGGGTCAGCATGCGGTGCATTTCGAATCCGTCCGAGGGGCGGTAAGCCAGCAGCTGCCGCGAAACGCGGTCTGCGATGACGAGCCGCTGATTCCACCACGCCATGCCGGAGGCGGTGAGCACCGGGCTGGATTTGACCTCTTCGGCATGATAGACGCCGGCGATCGGCTTTGTTTCTTCCTGCGGCGCTGCGACCCCGGAAAGAAGGGGCAACGCCGCCAGGAAGGCGAACCGGTTCATGCCCTAGACATTCGGAAAACAGGCACTTCCTAACGTGAAAAAAGGTTCCAGACCCTGATCGAGATCCCCCCGGCCGAAACGAGGCGATGGCCGTCGGGGCTATAGGCCATCGACGTGACGGGGTCCGGGTGGGCCTTCCAAGCCTGGACGCCCGAGGCATCCCAAAGCCTCAGCGTGCCGTCTTCCCCAGCGGAGGCAATCTGTCTGCCATCCGGACTGAAGGCGACCCAGGTGACTTCGCTGTCATGCCCCCGAAGAGTCCTCACTTCCCTCCCAGTCCGCGCGTCCCACACCCTCACGGTCTTATCCCAGCTTCCGGAGGCGATCCGTTCGCCGTCCGGGCTGAAAGCGACGGACGTTACTGCGCCCTCGTGACCCAGCAGAATCGCCAGCTCTTCGCCGGTCCCAAGATCCCACAGCCTCACGGTGTTTTCTCCGTCTCCCGAGACGAGGCGGGCGCCGTCCGGGCTGAAGGCGACCGACGTGACGTCGTATTCATTTCCCTGATCCAGAATGAGAACCTCCTCGCCGGTCTCCGTCTCTCGGATCTTCAGCGTGTCATCTTCGCTTCCCGTGGCGATGACGCGGCCATCCGGGCTGAAGGAGAGGGAAGTGATCTTTTCTGCATGGCCTCGCCGGGCCCAGAGCTCCCGTCCGTCGCGAGCATCCCAGAGACGGATCATGCCGTTCCAACTCCCGGAAGCAATGTGCCGACCGTCAGGGCTGAAGGCTGCAGAGGTGATCCCGTGGTCATCAGGGCGACGAGTCCACACCTCGGCACCGGTATCGGCCTTCCATACTCTCAGTCGTCGGTCGTCCCCCCCGGAAACCATCAGTTTGCCGTCAGGGCTGAACGCGACAGCTGCAATCCAACGATCATGAGCCCGAAGCGTGAGTAGACAGGTATTCCCGCACCCCCCTCCGGCCATGACGCCGGCGGCGAGCAGCGCCGGCCGAATCCAAGTCCTTGAAATCATCCTCATGCCTATTCGCGGGGGAGGCTGAACCCAACAGGCTGGATCGTTTTTGGGAACGGGCGGTCGTTCGCCAGCCCCTGAATAGCACACTCCGCTGGCTCCCCCATTCACGACAACTTCTCATGACGCTCGGGATGCCAGATACGGCACGCGCACGGCCGCTTGCCGAGATTTCCCGTTAGGTTCGGGCCATCCTTCGAATCCTTCTCGGGCGAGCCGAGGAGCGGGAGATCATGATGGCGCTACTCTCGGTCTGTCTTTCGATGTCCGGGCTTCTCCAGATCGCCGGTTCTGAGAAGCCCAGCCCGTCAGCGCCGATCCTTTCTCCGGAGCTTGTGACGCTGGCCGTCATTGGGGGCGCCGGAGACCAGTGGATCCAGGAAGTCGGATTCCTGCCGGACGGCAAGATCTACGGCAAGGGCGGAGGGGGGCACTTCACCGTGCTCTACGCCGCGAACGGGGCCAAATGCCTGGGGATTTCGGGCGACCTCAACACCGCGAGCACAGGCCCCCAGGGCGAAACCTGGGCGAACGGAGGATCGACGACAAAGTCGCCGACGGACGGCTCATCGCTCACCATCGGCTACAAGCAGGTGGCCAAGAATCTACAGCAGCCTTACCTCTCCAGCAAAGGAGGATGGAAGTGGTGGGACTGGACCGAAAAGGAGGCCGATTCGCTACGGGCGGATTCCCGTGGCGTCCGCGTCCAGTTCCTGCCCGGGGGGCGATTCCTGGCCAAGTGCTGGACGGACGGCGGGAATTCGACGCTGACTCGAGACCCGCGCGATATTTCCAAGCCCAATCCTGCGACGAAGGACGCGGCCGTCATGAAGGGCGCGGGAGGCAGCGCAACGCTGTACATCATCGGCGACGATAAATCGGGATCGCCGCTTTGCGGCACGTTCATGAAGCATCGCCCCCAAGCTGAGACGTTCGATGCCTCCGGACGGATCTTCGTGGCCCAGCACGTGGGGGATCAGACCAAGGACGGCCCCAAGGGCTTCGGCCTGGGCGGCGAGGCGGGGTTCTGCGTCCTGGACGCCGGGCTCTCCCGAGTGCTCTTCACGACCAGCCTCGGTCCTGGACGCGCCAACTCCATCGCCATCCACAACGGCCTCTGCGTCGTCGGCGGCGGAGTTCCTGCCGATGGTGCAGGCAGCCTGCAGCAGCGCAATCCCGCCCAGCCGAAGCCCGGCGGCGGACAGGACGCCTTCATCGCGATCATTCGCTTGTGGTAGGAGGACCGGACGATGGGTACGGCATTCCTAACGAGCCGCGGAGAGGAGGGGGAGATTCTGTTCCCGCTGGACCATCCGGTCACGGTGGGCAGTTCCGGAGACTGCGACGTCCGGCTGAAGACCGCCGCTCCGCGGCACGCTCAGATCTCGCGGACTTCTGAAGGGTACGTCCTCCGCGATCTCACCGGTCAGGGCCTGGTTCGTGTGAACGGCGTGGTCACGGCGCGACAGGTTCTTCGCGACGGAAATGTCGTCAGGATCGGAACCGAAGAGTTCACCTTCATCCTGGACGACAACATCACGCTCGTCATCGAAACTCCTGAGCCTGCGCCCTCCTCTCGTCCCGCTCCCAGGAACAGACACTCCACCACGCAGATCACCCAAGTCAAAGCGGCCGTGCCTCCCGAAAAAGGAAAGCAGAGGCTGTTTTGGGCAGCGGCCGCGATCGTCATCATCATCGTTGCAGGGATCGTGATCATCGTCTCCCGCTCGGAACCGGAGAAGATCGCCTCATCCACTGTCTTTCCGATCAGCCGGATGTCCGCGCCCTCGACCTCCCCGAAGGCGTCGGAGGCGCAACCACGCCTCGAATCCGAGAAGTCGTCGCCTGCTCCTGCAACCCCAGTCGCCCGCGCAACCAGGAAAGAACTCCCGCCGGCTCCAACCGCGCCCATCAAGGAGACCCCGTTTGTCGTCGTCACTCCGGCGCCGGCCAGCACCGTCCCCGCATTCAGCATCACGGAGCTGGTCTCGCTCTTGAATGGTCCGGCAAGGCGGTCGTCGACACCCGAGCGATCCCGAATGGCCGAAGCCATCCGCGGCTCGCGGCACGAAGGGCAGGTGATCCCCGCACTTGGAATCGTTCTCTCCTTACCCGAATCTCAGTGGCCGATGAGTCCGACCGCACGTCACGCCTGGACGGTCTACCTCCGGGAATGTCCCCTGGAGCAGCTCAACCGGCTGACGGCGGAGGATCACGTCCGGATTGCCGGACGCCTTCTGGAGGCGGGCAGCACTCCCGTGCTCAAACTGGTCGCGCTGGCGCACCTCCTCGATGCCGGCCACGCGGGCCGGCACGGTTTTCGACAGTCTTCCGACGGAAGGATCTGGGGCGATGGGGACGCTCTCCTGCATTATCGGTTCTCCCGCTCCTCCGGTGAGGAGGTCTCGGCTGAGGGTCTAACCGCGAGTTCCTCCTTCGGGGTCCGCTATGCCGCCATGATCCTTCAGATCCGCAAAACCATGGAGCGAGGAGCGGGATTCGAAGCAACCTACAACGACATCCAGACTCACACCGGAAGCAGCGCGCCTCCGGGCGCGGAGGCTCACCTGAAGGCGCTCAAGCTCAGCTTCCGGAATGCCGTCCGCTGCAAGGAATGCAAGGAAGGTCGGATCCGCTGCACCGGCTGCGACGGCAAGACCCGCGTCGACCTCCCATGCCAGTTGTGCCAGGGATCGGGGCGCACGATGGCGCCCGGAGCCGTCGACGGAGCACGCGTGACCCAGAAATGCCGGAATTGCGACGGCAAGAAAGTCTTCAAGGACGTAGGATGCCCCACTTGTTCCCGATCCGGCTATCTGCCGTGCACCGCCTGCGCAGGCCGACCGTGGCGAGATGTGGGCTGCGGAAACGTCGCCTGCCGGGCCGGGTGGACGCCTTGCGCCTCCTGCGGCAGGAAAGGCCGGGTGGACGCTCCTTGTCCTGACTGCAATGGAACCGGCCGGGTCACTGCGCCAGGCGCGGTAGAAGGCGCCCGGGTGACGCAGAAATGCCGCACCTGCAACGAGAATCACGGGGTTTTCAGGCTGGGCGCCAAGTGTTCCGACTGCGACGGAACCGGCCTGGTCCGCTGCGACACCTGCAAGGGCAAGCCCGGGGAGACAAAGATCTCCATTCCCCTCTCTGAGGTGTTCTCGACAGAGCCTTGCCACGATTGTTCGGGAACCGGCTGGCCCTGGGCGCCGCTTCCGGTTCCCTGCCGGGCGTGCGCCGGCATGGGATTACGCGTCAGGCCTTCAGCCGATCCTTCGAAGCTGCTGGAGTGACGCTAATTGAAAGTCTTCTCGAACTACTTCTTCTCCTCGACGACCAGGTCTCGTTCCAGGTTGAAGTCAAGACGCTTGAGACTGGCCCGGAAGCTGACTCGGCGGCCGATCATCTTTCGAAGTTCCTTGTCCCTATCTCCGAGCATGGCCGGCACGATCACTTCCTTTCCGGCAAGCAGCTCTTCCACCGCCTTGGCCAGATCTTCCGAGCTCCCGCAATAGTTCTTGAGGAACCAAGGCTCCGTCCGAGTTCCGATGGTCCACAATTCGGAGGGGTCCTTGGGCGGGGCCCCATCGTTGACGGTCCACTGCTCCCCGATCCCGATCGCCTGGCGCTCCTGGTGGCGGAACAGGACGGCAAGCTTTCCTTCCTCCGCCCACTTGAGGTAGCGCTCGCGTTCCAGCGGCTCATGGGCGGAACTCAAGAACTCCCGGAAGACCTCTCGCGGGCAGGTCCCCTTCAGGTCTTTCACCTTTCGATAGACGATGACCCCCTTTTCCTTGCTTAGCTTTTCGATCTTCACAATCGTGATCGTATTGGCCCGCTGGCAGACCGCGCCCAGGGTCTCCGGCCGGTAGGCATCGATGTAGGCATGGCTCGAGGCATGAACGAAAACAAGGAACCCCATCGCGAAGATACTCCGCATCACTGTCATCCTCCTCATTTGAACTGGCACTTCCGGGTAGAATTATCTTGAGCTTCACCAGGAACTTGCGAAAGAGGCAACCGCGAGCACTCGTCGCAGACGAAACGATGACTCTCCGGCGGGAGCTCGCGTGAGCTTCGAGTGGACTTTGAGATCCTCGCGCCGCAGCAACGGCAGTATGTAACCATGTCCCGATCTCCGCTTCAGAATGCCCAAGATCCTGTGAACGGTTGGGCGGAGAATCGGGCGGACTAATCGCCTGGTGTCGACCGAAAGAGAGACTATTCCACGATCAGGAACGCCGGCCGGCTTGCCCGTCGCTGTCCTTCAGCGGTCACTCCAACCACGAACAGGGCATGGAGGCCCCGATCCAGCTTCACGCCCTCGACCTGCCACGGAGCGCTCTCGGCGGTTCCCACGATGCGGTCCCCGTCGTGGAACTCGACCCTCGAATAGGTTCCGCCCTCGGCGGAGAAGCGGAGCGGAGAACCTGCGGCGACGGTTCCGCCATATCCCAGTCCGCATTCCTTGGCGCCGCCCTTCCGGTACTCGACCGCAGGCCCGGTCAGCTTGATGTCCGGCTTCGCGGAATGGTACGAGCGCCACATCCAGGCGGAGTATTCGTCGGGCAGCCAGGTGGGCTCCACCATCCCGGAGGCGTCCGGAAGCGGGGCGATCGCGTTCCACTCGCTCACTTCATTGAAGTCGCCGACCCAGCCCTTCTCCCGGACAACCGGCTTGAGCGTCACCGGCTGTCCCGGAGGCGGCATCGTGTCCGGCATCCTCAGCAGAATGCACCGATCCATGAAAGCCATGAAGTAATTGAATTTCGAATAGATCCCATGAGGAAAGCCGTAGGTGCTGGCGTATCCCCGAAGATCCGGAGCCGGCGACGGCTTCCCCTTCACCGAGTCGAGCCGCTGATCGCGCATCTCGCGCCGCTCTTTCTCATCCTTGCCGGTGAATTCCCATGCGGAGGCGACGGGCACGTTCGAGATCAGCTCCGGAAACTTGGGCCAGGCGTGATACCAGGAATCCGCCCAGGCGAGCACCCTGCCGGGAGCACGCGAGTAGAGGTCGTTGCACAATCCCGACCCGTTCTGGCCGAGCCAGCCGACGATGGGAACCGTCGCGAGCTCGGGGTGTTTCGTTTCCTTCGCGGATACTTCCAGGTATCTCAGCACGAAGGACATGTTCCCCACGGGATGGCCGAGCTTGAACCGGCCGTTCCGTTTGTCGTTCTTGCCCAGGTCGTATTCAAACGGCCAAGGTACGGTCACCAGGGCGAATTTCCACAGCCTCGCCAACTCCCTGGGATCGGCGCTGTGAAACACGAAGCACACGAAGACGCCCCGGACGGCTTCCACGTCCGGGGGGAGATACAAGTGGATGCGGTCGTCGATCTTCCGGATTTCGCCCCATTCGGTCCCGGCTTCCAGGCGGGCGACGGGCATCCAGCCCGGAGGAAAGTCCTTCTCGTCCGCCGCGGGTCGCGCCGCGAGCAGGAGTGTGAGCAGGAGGAGCGATCTCATGCCGGCAGCTCCGGCGGCGTGACCAGGTTGCCGATCGTCTTGTGCCCCTTCATCCACGAACTCATTCGGGACGGCCGCATTCCTAACACCAATTCGGATCGACGAAGGGGCAGAGGAGTTCCAACGATGCTGAGAGTGAGGCGGATCGGGTCTGAGGCTATCTCTTCGTGGGCATCGCCTTCCACCCGTCGACGGTGAACTCCCCGTGGTCGCCGCACTCGAATCTCAAAGGGGATTCCAGCCCCACGGGACGCTCGGCCTTTGCGTTGGCGTACCTGTCGGTATCCGACACGTTGGTCAAAACGTTGTTCTCGATCCTGGCTCCGCAGCTCTCCTTGCATCGCAGCAGGGGGCGCTCCTGTCCCTGACACTCGATGATGTTGTCGCGAATCACGACTGTCCTGAAATCGACGCCCGGGTTGAAGCCGAAGAGACCCTCCTTCCGCGGGGTCGCCGTGGTCCTCGTGACGATGTGGTTGTTGCGGATTTCAAGGTTGTTGAAGACCTCATTGATCCAGATCACTCCCCGCCCAGGATTGTTGACCAGGTTGTTGTGAAAAACCGCGGGTCCCGGCGCAGATGCATTTCCGAACCCGGAAATCAGGTTTCCATGGTCCTTCTGGGGGTCGAAATCAAACAGGTTATGGCTGATCTCGACGCCGTTGCGGACGAACTCGATCGAGTAGCTGTCCCGGAACCAGTTGTGGTGGAGGTGAAAGGTGCGGCCGCTCTTCGGGACCGGTCCGCCGGCGTGCTTGGGGATCGAGATCGCCCCCTGGCAGACATTGTGGTCGATCTCGACATCCTCGTCGTTCTCGAACGGAAACTCGATCGAGAAGTTGACCTCGATGGTGTTGTGATGGATTCGGCATCGCTTCCCCTGGCGGCCCTTGATGCCGTAGAACTCATCCGCCTTCCCTTGCTGCGTTCGGACGAAGCGGTTATTGAAGATTTCGGTATCGGCCATCCAGATCGAAAAGATCGCTCCTCCGGTAATTCCTCCCTTCACCCCGGGCTCCCCTCGCTCCCAACGCCCCCCGGCATCGATGAATTCGCAGTCGTGGATCTTGGCACCCTTCAGGAGGAACGTGCGGATGCCCGTCCAAAGCGTGTCCTGGATGCGGAGATGGTGGAGATTCGCATTCTGGTTCTCCCACCCGTACACGGCGCCGTGGAGCTGAGGGCCGCGCAGCGTGAAACCGGACAAGGTGATATTCGCCGCCTTGTCCTTCAGCCGGATCAGGTAGGCCTGAGTATCCATTCCGGCGGTTTTCATTTCGGGGTCAGGGAGGGTCTTCGTTGAAGGCTTCCAGCCCGGCACTTGGGTGATGATCGTCTTGTCCATGCCCGCGCCCTTGAGCGTCATGCCCGCCTTCGGCTCCAGCGGCGCTTCCAGCTCGTAGGTCCCAGCGGCGATCTCGATGGTCGCCCCCTCAGCCCCATCTCGCACCGCCGCGACCAGGGCGGCCGCGCTGTCCACGGATTGAGCTGAAGCGACGCCCATGAGGGCAATGAAAAGCACGGAGGCTCGCCCGATGGAAATCATGATCGTTCTCCCAGAAGAAACCGGCCTGAGACCTATGACCGGTCCTTCGGCGATCGGGCGAAGAAAAGCGTCACTTCTCGAAGGTCAGTTTCTCGCCGTCGTAGCTCACGCTCTGCCCGCCGACAACCAACTTTTCTCCATCGGCGCGAGGTTCCGGCGGTGCACCCTTCTGGAGAGTCATGACGGTGAACGTGTTCGAGCCGGCTTGGATCGTTTGCGCTTTGCCTCCCCCGTTCCCCCCCTGGACGGCTCCCGCAAGGACGATCAGGGCCTCCGCGCCGCTCACGCCGGAGAAATCGACTCCGAACGAGCCTGCCCCGGTGCTGAGGACTCCGCCGTGCTTGAGCGCCGTAAAGGACTTCACCTCGCCCGTCACCTTGACGGGAAAGGACGCCTTCTGCCCCAGTCCCCAGATCAGGATCTCGCCGCCCGGAACGGAGTAGTTCCCCTTGGCGCCCTTGAAGAGCGCCGTGATCACGATATCGTTCTCGTCCTGCCAGCGATTCCGGAACATGGTGAAGCCGAAGTGCTTGTCTTCGACGGCCTTGGGGAGGAGTTCTCCCGGGTTCTTTTCCGCCATTCCGATCGGCCAGTTGATCAAGGACAGAACCGCGCGGTGAGGGTAGGGTCCGACCGTATCGCAGGGCTTGGCCTCCTTCTCGTCGCCGGCCTTGAACGTGTGGTTGTACAGCCAGAGCAGCGCAGGCTTCGTGTCTTCCGGGATCGCCCCGAATCCTTGAGCAAAGGTTCCGCTTCCGCTCAGCCCGACCCGGCTGTAGACGTTGTGGCCATAGGTCCCGCGCAGGGGAAACGCCGCCTTGGGTCCCGGAAGAGTCATCATGATCCACTTCAGGGTCATCCACGGAGCATTGGGGCGAGAAGTGATGAAGTCTTTGCCGCCCGCCACGCGCCAGGCCTGCAAGGCGGGAATGAACGACGTGTCGGAGGAGATGGTGCCGGGTCCGTCCCCTTCGGCGAAGAAGCCGTGGTCTCCCCACCCTTCCGTGAGCTGTCTCACGAAGCACTTCTCGTTTCCCGCCAGCAGGGACTCGACCTTCCTTTCATCCGCGCCGGGATCGCCTCGAACGGCCAGGAGAACCATCGCGGGGCCGCCGATCTCCGCGCCCCAGTGATTTGAACCCGGGTGCTGCCGCTTGCCGAGGGCGCACGATTCCAGGCTCATGTTCGGCCCTTCGTCGTAGCTCAGGAACGCCTCGACGACCCTCTTCCGGAAGTCGGCGTCCCAACCGTCGTAGCACAGGTCGTACGCCATCGCGATGGCTCCGACCGACGGGCCGCACCGGAGCGCCCCTCCCGGATCTCTGAACGAATAGCGATTGTCCCGGTCGCGCGTGCCGTCGAGAGCCTTCTCCACGCACTGCCGTCCCAGATCCGCGTACCTCTTCTCGCCGGTCAACTGCCACAGGAACCCGAAGCCGGCGCCATGGAAGATCGTATAGGTCTTCCCGACCGGAGCGGTCTCGCTGAACTTGCCGGCGCCGTCGGGCTGCTTGCCTTTGTTGGGGTTGACCTCGCTCGGCATGCTGTCGCCGTTGGCACCGTCGAGGAGCTGACGGAGCCTCTTGACGATGCCCTGGCCCTCAGGCGTCTTCGCCTTCTCCTTCAACCGGGGCAGGTCCGTCTTCCTGAAGAACAGCCGAGGATGCTCTCCCGGCTGAGGAGCGACCCAGTCCTTCACCGGCGCGGGCCACGGGCCCGAGCCGCCTTCCTGCGCCGAAGCGGCAAGCCAAGGGGCCAGGGCGACGAGGGTAACGAGCATCCGTCGCATCCGAACCTCCTATTTCTTCTTGGGCAGCGGAGCTTCGATCTTTGTCCTCAGCTCCTCTTCGGTCGTGCCGGGGCCGAAAGTGATTCCGGGCAGACTCAGAGCCTGGCCGTCGCTCTTGAGAGCGTCATTCAGGATCCGGTTGGGGACGATGGACGTCTTTGCGCCGGGGGCGACCCTGACGGAGGGCTTTCGAAGAATCTTCTTCCACCGCAGTTCCCCGGTCCGGGGCTCGAGGCCATAGACGTAGATTCCGCCGCCCGCTTCCGGATGAAGTCCCGCCGAGAAGCAGAGTAGTCCGTCGTGAAGCACGACGCCGTAGACCGGCCAGGAGGATTCGAGCTGGTTGTCGACGACGATCCTGCGCTCATATGGGGCGGCCAGGAAACGCCAGGCGAGCGTCCCGTCGGAAGCGTTCACGCTGTAAACCCACCCATCGTGCGATCCGAAATAGCACCGGCCGTTTTCGAGAAGCGGCGCGCCGGTGATCCGTCCGCCCGCGGTGAACGACCACAGCGCCTTGCCGCTTCCATCACGAGCCTCGAGGCGATGTTCGTGAGGAATTGCGATGAAGGTCTTCTGATCCGCCGTGACGGGCTCCGTCTCAAGCCGCGCTCCCCGTTCCGACTTCGCCCAATCTTCAGCGACGGGGCCGCCTGGGGCCTGGGCCTTCGGCGGAATCGACTCCTTGGCGCCGTTCCCCTTCTCCAGCCGCTTCGTCTCTGGAAGCGCCTCCCGAACCGGCTCCG
>JGI10214J12806_10124958_pt1 | contig 11212 bp, 10 predicted proteins | sample WisConreferecore_FD_12806 | JGI IMG/M metagenome (IMG submission 12806)
CCAGCCCGTGCCGGCCAGCCGGTCGAGCGTTCGATAATGGATGCCGTCGGCACGGGCGCCGAGGTCGAGCGCGAGGTGGGTGCCGACGAGCGAGCGCCAGCGGACGAAGGCGCCCCCGCCGAAATAGCGGGCGTCGTAGTCCTTGGCAGGATTGAGCCGCTGGCGGTCGGCGGTGGCGAAGAGATCGTAGGCCGCGACATCCGCCCGGCCGTCGATCCCCGCGCTCAGGTCGCCCGCGCCAGTCGGGCGGCTGACCTGGAACCGGCCACCGACGGCTGTGCGGCGGTCCTCCTCGTCACTCTGGTCGAGCGCTCCGTCCTCGGGGATGGTGAGGAAGACCGCGCTGTGCACGCGTTGGACCCAGGCCGTCGCCTCGATGCCGGTCTGGCCGGCCACCGTGGTGAACCGCCCGTGCGCGATGCCACGGTAGGCCGAGCCACCATCGGTGGGATCCATCGCCTGCTCGAGCCGGTCGGCATTGTAGTCGTCGACGGAGACGAAGCCCGGCGAGTCCCAGCTCGAGCCGTAGAAGGACACGCCGCCCTCGAGCCGGCCGCTTCCCGCCCGGCGCCATCCGCGTACCGTGCCGTTCCCCAGCCAGTAAGCGGAATTGTCGCGCCAGCCCTGCTGGCGCCGGCCCTCGCCGGCCAGGAGGAAGCCGCCGCCGTCGGCACGGCGTCCGCTCCGGACCCAGCCCCCGGCGTCGCCGTAGCTCGAGCCCGAGACGCTGCCCGACGTGCCGGCCGCGTCCGCGGCGGTGAAGACCTCGACCACGCCCGCGAGCGAGAAATCACCGTAGAGCGGGCTGGCGGGGCCGGTGATGACCCGGAGCGAGCTCACCGTCGCCGGCGACAGGATGCTCCAGTCGGAATAGCCCTCGACGTGCCCGTGGACGGGCAGATTGATCGGCACGCCGTCGATGGTGAGGAGCACGTCGGACGAGTGGTCGGACGAGAAGCCGCGGATCACGGCATCCGAGGCGAAGCCTGGTCCCTGGCCCTGTTCGTGCACCTCGATGCCGGTGGTCCGGCGGAGGAGGTCATAGGCGTCGGCGGAGAACGTTCGGCGAAGCTCCGCCGGCGCGACGTCGATCGTGGTGACCGGCGGCGCTGCGGCGCGTGGGCGCTCCGCCGTCACGTTGATGGTCTCGAGCCGGGTCACCCGCGCACTGTCCGTGCGGGTGGCGGCAGTGTCGACCGACTGTGCCTTTGCGGTGCCCGCCGCGAGGGCCAGTGCGGCGAACGCGCTCGGTACGCGCATCGTCGTATGCTCCCCGGCGCGGCCGCGAAGCGGCGGCGCCGGCAGGTCCTGCTGAGTTGGGATCGCCGCGCGGGCCGGATGCCCGGCGGCGGAGAGTCAGGCGACGGGAGCCGGCGGGGCCTGGGCGAACGGGAGCGCGTGCGGGATCGGCGTGGACCGGAGGTCGGCGGCCGGCAGGAAGCCCGAGGCGGCGTGCAGCGCGATTACATCCTCGCCGCGAGGCGTCGTCGGTGGAGGAGCGTTCAGATGGGCGCAGCAGACGTGGGCGACGCAGGCCTGCGGGCCGGCCGGCATGTGGTGGTGGCCGCCCTGGTGGGCGGGGGAGCCGTGCTGCTCGTGATCCGCGACGCCCGTCTGCCCGGAACAGCCCGGCATCGCGCCGCTCGCGGTCGCGACGAACGCGAAGCTCGCGGCGGCGAGAGCGGAGACGAGCGAGCGGACCAGCGGTTTCAGCATGGCGCCCCGGCCTGAAGGAAGCGGGAATTTGAACGCCGACCGGCAGTGGCGCAATGGCTGCCTACCAACCCGGACGGAAGCCACCCACAGCGCGCACCCTCTCCGAGCTTGAGGCTGGCGCGGCACCTGCCCGCTTGGCGCCGCCCGTCCGACCTCAGGTGTAGCGGTGCACTCCCGTCGCCTTGAACGCCGCATACACCTGCACGCCCTCGTGTAACCCAAGCGCCGTGACCGCCTCCGGCGTCACCTCGGCCACCAGCGCCGGCTTGGTGTCCAGCACCACCCGCACCCGCTCCCCGCCCGGCGCCTCGGGAATCAGCTCGAGCACCGTGCCGGCGAAGACGTTCTGCGGGCTGCCCTCGGGCAGTGTGCGCGAGAGCATGATCTCGCGTGGGCTCACCGTAAGGTACACCGTTCCGGGGCCGCTGGACTCCTCGATCGCCACGGTGCCTTCCGGTGTGCGGATCGACCCTGCCGCGGCACTCCCCCATTGCCCCGCCCGGCCGATGAACAGGTTGGTGCCGATCAGCTCGGCCACGAAGGGCGAGCGTGGATGCCGAAGCAGCTCCTCGCGCGAGCCCGCCTGCGCCACCCGACCGTTGTCCAGCACCACGACTCGGTCGCCGAATACCAGGGCCTCGATCGGGCTGTGCGTGACGTAAATCGTCACGCACGGCAGGCGCTGCAGCAGGCCTCGAAGCTCCACTCGCACCACCCGTCGCGTCTGGATGTCGAGCGAGGACAGCGGCTCGTCGAGCAGCAGAACGCGCGGGCCCAGCACGAGCGCGCGGGCGAGCGCGGCGCGCTGCTGCTGCCCGCCCGAGAGCCGGCGCGGCATTCGGCCGGCGAGCTCCGGGATGCCTACCAGTCCGAGCGCCTCGTCCACCATTTGCTGGATCCGGCGCGCGGCCGTGCCACCGGCGCGGAGGCCGAACGCGACGTTCTCGTAGACCGAAAGATGCGGGAACAGCGAGTGGTCCTGCGCCACGTAGCCGATGTCCCGCTGCCAGGCCGGCACATGGAGGCCGCTCGCCACGTCGGCGTACGGGACGCCGTCCAGGGTCACGTTGCCATCGTCCAGCCGGTCGAGGCCAGCGAGCAGCCGCAGTACCGAGGTCTTGCCCGCACCACTCTCCCCGACCACGACCGTCGTGCCGCCGGCCGGCGCCTCGAAGGCGACGTCCAGCGCGAACGCGTCCCGCCGCTTAACGAGGCGCGCGTCGAGCACGGGCGGCGAGCGCGGCGAGGCGCGAGGGGGTGAGCCGGATCGAGAGCAGTACGGTGAGGGAGACGAGCAGCAGCAGGACCGACAGCGCCACGGCCGCATCCAGGTCGCTCTGGAGCGCCAGGTAGACTGCGAGCGGCATCGTCTGCGTGACGCCGGGCATGTTGCCGGCGAAGGTGATCGTCGCCCCGAACTCACCGAGCGCCCGCGCCCAGCTCATCGCCGCGCCGGCGAACAGCGAGGGCGCCGCCAGCGGGACGAGCACCCGGAGAAACGTGTAGCCGGGCGCGGCGCGGAGTGTCGCGGCCGCATCCAGATACTTCCGGTCGACCTCGGCGAAGCCCGCGCGCGCGGCCCCGACGAAGAACGGCGCCGCGACGAAGGCTTGCGCCACGACGACGCCGAGAGTGGTGAAGGGCAGGGTGATCCCGAGCGCGCTCAAGGCCTGGCCGGCGAGGCCCGTCCGGCCGAAAGCAGTGAGCAGGGCGACCCCGGCCACGGTCGGCGGCAGCACCATCGGCAGGTCGATGAAGGCTTCCAGCACTCGCTTGCCGCGGAACTCCCCGGTGGCGAGCAGGTAGGCGACGGGCAGCCCGAGGGTGGCAACGATCACCGTTGCGGCGAAGCTGGTCAGTAGGCTCAGCCGGAGCGCCTGCAGGATGAGCGGGTCCCGCAGCCGGGCGACGAGGTCGCCCGATGGAATCCGGAGCAGGAGGCTCAGCAGCGGAAGGCCGAGCAGGAGGACCAGCAGCGCGCCCAGCACCAGCGCGAGGGCGCGGAGTGCCACGCCCGCGGGAGACCTACTCCGCGGCGCGACGGCGGGAGAACCGGTCAGGGCTGCGTAGCGGCCGGCGCCGCGGCCGCGGCCGGCAGCAAGCCGTGCCGCTCGAGGGTCTGCTGCCCGGGCGCACTCGAGACGAGCTCGACGAACCACTTCGCCGCCTCGGCGTTCTTCGCGCGCTTGAGCACCGCGATCGGATAGCGCGCGATCACGTTGTAGGGATCCTCGATCTCGAAGACACGGACGTAGCGGGAGACCGACGGCGTCACATCGGAGCGATAGACCAGGCCGGCGTCGGCCTCGCCGAGCTGTACCTTGGCCACGACGGCCTTCACGTTCTCCTCCTGTGACACCACGTTGGCAAGCACCCTGCGAGCGTACTCGGGCGGGAAGCCCGGCGCGGCGCTGAGCTTCTCGAGCGTTTCGCGGCTGTACTCGCCCGCCGGCACGGCCTCCGCCGCGACGACGATCTTGGTGCCGCGGCGTCCAAGGTCGGCCAGCCCGCCGATCCGCGCCGGGTTGGTCCGCGGCACGATAGCCACCAGGCGGTTCCGCGCGAAGATGGCGCCCTCACCAGCGACGAGTCCCTTCTCCGCGGCGTAGCTCATCCAGCGCTGGTCGGCGGAGGCGAACACGTCGGCAGGCGCGCCCTCCTCGATCTGCAGGGCCAGTTGCTGCGAGCCCGCGAAGTTGAACTGCACGGTCAGGCCGGGATGCGTCGCCTCGAGGGCGTGGCCCAGCTCCCGGAAGGCGTCGGTGAGGGACGCGGCGGCGTAGACGGTGAGCGTCGACGGAGCGGGCGCCTCCGGCCGGCCGGCCAGCAGCGGCAGCCCGAGGACGGCGAGTGCGAACCGCATGAAGGCGTTCATGCGAGGGCGGAGCCTTTCCCGATCATGACTTCAGTGGATTTGATGACGGCAACCGCCAGATCGCCGACCTTGAGGCCGAGCCGCTCGGCCGAGCTCCGGGTGATCACGGCGACCAATTCCTGGTCGCCGATCCCAATTCTCACTTCGGCCATGAGCCCCTCGGAGTGCAGGGCGACGATCCGTCCCCGCAGCTGATTCCTGGCGCTCAGATCGAGACCCCGCTGTTCCGCGGCCGGTGATTGGCCGAGCGCGGCATCGAGGTCCCGCTCGTCGAACAGCCATCGCCGTCCGACCCGCCGGCCCGGGAGCTTGCCGGCCCGGGCAAGGGCCTGGACCCGCTTGACGTGGAGATGGAGGTGCGCGGCGGCCTGGTCAGCGCTCAAGAGTCCCATAAGTCCCTTATCATACTTGATAAGCCACTCTTTGCAAGTGAAGTGCTACCTCGTATCACCTCAAGCTTCCTCAAGTCACTCACCAATGGGCAGTAAGGCTCCGACAGCACCCGGTACGGCCTCGACGGCACGCTTGGTCATGAGGGTCTTACCAACAAGTGATTCTTCTTCCCAGTCATGCGGATACCTGCGGCATCGAAAGCAACGGGCCGGCCATTCAAGTAGTACTTGGCGCCGGGCACGTCCTTCACCTTGAGAACGAAGCTCCATCCACTCTGCGTGGCGTCGAAGCCGTATTCGATGCCCCTGCCGGTTCGTGCCCGTGAGAACGACACCAGGCTGGTGCCGACAGGGAGGTCGTCGATGCGGATATCCTCCCACCCGGCAGGCAGATGCGGCTCAAAGACCACGGACTTGTGCGGCGCATCCGGCTGAATGCCGAAGACGTGCTGAACGAGAGGAACCACGATGCCATAGCTGGTCCAGGCGATCGTAAAGCAGCCGTAATCAGGCATCATCTCCGAAATCGAACCCGGTGATACCCGATTGAAGGTTCGCACGATTTTGTCGACATACCACATCGCCTCATCGGTGCGCTCGTAGTTGCCTTCGGAGACGGCCTGCACGCCGGTCGAGATGGTCATCATCGCCTGTCTGTCGACCGCGGACAGATAGGGTCCGTACTCTCCGACATTCTCGCGGCGGATCTTGTCCAGGAGTCGTAACGCTCGCGCTCGCGGGGCAATGCCCGTCTCCATCGGGGTCGTGATGACCCAGTTCTTGTTCGTAAGCCAACCTCTGGTGCTATCCGGCATGGCGGAGAACTTCTGCTTGAGCTGCTGATAGTGTCCCATCAGCTCCCTGTCTCTTCGGGTCAGCTCGTTGGCCCCCTTCAGTCCTATCTGCCGGATCGCCCCTTCCGCGGCGCTCACGGCCTGGGCTCTGGTGCCGTAGAAATCGGCGTACGAGCCTTCCTCCTCGATCCAGAAGCGCTCGTTGATTCGCGTGGCCAGTTGTGACGCAAGCCGCCGATATCGTTCCGCTGTCTCCGGCTCATTCAGGACAGCGGCGATGTGCGCCGTGGCCTTCAACGCCTGCTCGGTGTAGACCGCGACATCGATCAGTTCCGCATTGAGGCCGGAGACCTCCATGATCCCGTACCCTTCGGGAAAGAGGTCCTTGTTCTGATCCATGTCCGTCAGCAGCCAGTGGAGGCCCATCGTCATTGCCGGGTACATCTCCCGTGCAAAGTCGAGATCACCCGTCCACTCGAACAGCCTGCCGGCCGTGAGGATGAACTGGGCGGTCTCCTGGGTGTTGCCGGGATTGGAGATCGCGCCGTTGGTCGTCACCTCGTGCACGATCCGGCCGTTGCCGTTGGCCTTCATTGACTGCGCGTTCAAGAGGCGCAGGGTTTGCTTGACGAGATCGAAGTCGCCCGTCGCCATGAGCGCCTGCAGGGAGTATGTCTCGGTCCCGAACCACCACGGGTATTCCATCAGGCCGGCGCCAAGACCGCGGCCGATCCCGGGAACCTCCCTGACGAGCCACTCGGTATTGATCCTCACCCAGTCGTAGACCTCTTGCAGGCGTCGGTCGGGAATCGTTACCCTCGCCCGTTCGATGAGCGCGGCATAGTGGGACTTCTTCTGCGCAAGTAGGCTCACCCGGTGCTTGGCCAAATGCTCGTAGGCGTTGACCGCCGCCGTGCTGTCCGTGGCCGAGCCGGCGATGACGAACGTCAGAGTCGACGTGCCGTGAGGCGGAACCGACACGGTGTAGCGGGATGCAGCGGTGACTCCCATGCCACTCGTGGGTATCGGCTGAGGCCCGGCGACCGGCCGCGCATCCGCGGAAGCCTCGGCTCCCCAGACCGCGAACCAGGTGTTCTTGGTGTCCCTGGCGATGAAGCGGCGGTTGGCGGGTTGCCAGGCGACGGTGTCCCGAGCGTCGCGGATCCCGAGGCGATCCGAAAACCAGACCGGTGTCAACTCCGTCTTCACGGAGAATTGAAGGGTCAGGGACCTCATGCGAGCCGCGGCGTTCTTGAATTCGTACTGAACGATCACTCCCTGCTGGCCATCCGGACTGAACTGAAACCGGTCGATGCCCAGGCTGTCCAACACCAGGCCGTACGTGAACCGCGTGCCGTAGGGGTAAGTGACGAAGTCGTTGCTCTCCGAGAGGGCGACCTGCTGATGGGTGGCTGAATCGCTTACCTGAGCCCAAAACCCGTCGATCAGTTTGATCGGGTGCAGCCAGAGCCCGCCCATCTCGCCTGGTACGTGGCCGCCCAGGTCCGGGAAGTTGCCATCCTGCGTTCCAACCAAGTACGCCCTGTCTCCTGCCGTCACGTAGGGCTGGTTCTGGTGCTGCCCGTGACTCGCGATCCCTGCCATGGCGTGACTCGCGTACTCGTCCTGGGACGCCAGGAAACGCGCGGTCGCCAGGTCCAGCACCGACGACAGAAGCACGGCACGAATTACACTATTCATCAAGGGTCTCCCCGCGATGGTCCGCGCCTCGGTCATGACCCGACGCCGGACTCGGTTGACACTCGCGATCCTGATTGCAGCCGGCTGAAGAAGGAGGGCGGGGACGTGGGGGCGTTTCTGCAGGCGCAGGCGGAGGCGAGCCGGGACAACGCTCGCACGCCGATGCGGTGGACCGCGGGCAGCCGTCTCAGGCGGTCGTGCCGGAGCTGAAGCCGGAGTGAGTTGGGGACGCGTCAGGCCAGCGGAGTCCAACTCACCGGATCAGGAACTTCGCGCCGCCTGAGCCGCCCAGGAGCTCCCCCAGCCACCGGAGGCTGCGCACGTCGAAATCCTTGGTGGTCACGTCGCCGGAGCACGGCATCGTCCCGATGAACTCTCCCCGGCGATACACCGCCCAGAGCGAGGAGTCCTTCTTCGAGGGCTCGGACTGCAGTCGTTGAAACTGAAACGCTTCGCCTTGCCAGGTAATGGATCGCAGATGGTGATGCATGGGCCTGGTCCGGATGAGGCCGATCGTGCCGTACGGTGTGATCTATAGTGAGGTGTAGTACGCGGGTGGACAAGAGGCCAGAATGGGCAGAGCGGGGCGGAGGCGGATTCCCATCACCTCGAGGCGGTGGACGCATCGGCTCACTCGGACTCGGCGTCGGCCTCCGGGTCGGGTGGCGGCTCGTCGGTGGCCACCGAATCGGGCGGCGGCTCAGCGGCGGGCCTTGGCCGCACACCGGAAGACGTGCCCGTGAGTATCCCTCCGCCGCCGCCACCCTGGAATCCTGACTTACCCTCTGACACGGCGGAGGCGGTCCGATCATACGCGCGGTGCGTGGCCCTGCCGACCAGTCCGAGGATGGCAACCAGGCACGCGCCGACCACCGCGACGATGGCCGCATACTCGATGAGTGCTTGCCCTCGCCGGTTGAGGCGGGTGAACGGTCGTGCCTGAACCACGTGATGACTCCGGTGCGGCTCTTCGACGCTTCGAGGCGGCTTGATAGAGGGGATGTCAGGACCTGCGGCCACTCCGCAGCTATCGTGCCCCGGATTGACAGGGCCCATCGCCCCGATGGCAACTCCAATCGCACCTTACGCTTGACCGGCGTCGGCCGGCGCCGGCGGCGGCGATATGTCCAGGTCCACGCGATGGCAGATTGCGATCCTAGCGGCAGGTCGGGTCCAACGCACGAGGCTTGGGGACCACCCGTCGGCCGAGCCCGGTGCCTCCGGGGCGCCCCCGAGGCTGCGGGCTCGCCTGGTCGATTCAGGGCTGAATCGCTCCGGTGGCGGACAGCGGCTCCAGCCCGAGATCGAGCTGTCTTCCGCAGTTGTGACAGTGCACCACCCGTGGCAGCCGGTAGGTCCGACCCGCCAACCCGAGTCTCTGGGCGGTACCACAGTAGGGGCAAGGCCCTTCGGCCGACTCGAAGATTTCGCGCTGCTGCGCTCGGATGACGCCGAGCGTGAGGCCGGTGAGTACGGCGCCCGGCACGAAGACGAAGTGGACCAATGGAATGGGAAGCGCGATCAGGGCCGCGATCAGCCCCGCGCCAACGACGCGGGCGGATCGCGCGACACGCTCCCGCAGCGTCAGCCGCGCGACGACCACTGTCGCCTGGGTCGGGGGGATGCCGAATCCGGTGAGTGCCACGGTCAGGGATCGCGTGTTCACGGCGCCGCCTTCCTGCCCGCTGAGGCACCGCGTGGTGTGCGTCGGACGGTGCTGTGCGGCACGCGCCGGGGCTCGAAGAACAAGGCGGGCGGCACCTCGGTGAGCCCCGCGACGCCAAGCCACTGCTCGAGTGCGTCAGCCAGGGCACTCCGCGATCCAGCCGAGAGCCGTCGAAGCCCCTCGATGAGATCCGCCTGCACCGTGGGAGGCGCGGTCCGGACCAGTGCCCGGCCGGCCGGAGTGGGATTGAGCACGGCTCGGCGGGCATCGTCGGGCGCGGCCCGCCGCGTCACGAGACCGCGCGCGATCAGCCGCGCGGCGACCTCGGACACGGTGCTCTGACTGGTGAGTGTGCGCACGACCAGATCGCGCATGGACTGGCCTGGGCGCTCCACGAGCGCGCGAAGCACGAAGAGCTGGGCCCCGCTGATACCCGACGTGCGCTCCACGGCGGCCGTCGAGACCCGGAGCGCGCGGACGAGGCGGCGCAGCGCGTTCATCGCACGCTCGGCATCTCCGACCATCCGGGTTACGGGCTGTTGGGCCATGGGCCGTCCCTCGAAAAATACATCGGTACCGAACTATCGGAACTTAGGGCCACGACCCCCTGGACGCAACCGCTTCGGCTCCGCTGCAGAGCCCGCGTCCTCGACCTATCTTGCACCATCACCTTCAGGAGCGCCGGCATGGCGGTACCGCACCCGCGGAAAGGCTCACGGGCAGCTATGTCACAGACCCACGAAGGTCCCTCGTCGCCCCTCGAGCACCCGATCTCCCGTCGCGATCTGTTTCGCGGCGCGGCTACCGGCGCGGTCGCGTTGGCCTTCGGCCGTGACGGCATGCGTACAGCGCCGGCGACCAGGCCTCCCAACATCGTCTTCATTCTCGCGGACGACCTTGGGTTCGCCGACGTGGCCTGCTACGGGCGTCCGGATCTCCGCACGCCGAACATCGACCACCTCGCGGCACAAGGCGTGCGCTTTCTGCAGGCGTACGCCAATTCCGCCGTGTGCTCTGCCACCCGAACGGCGTTGATCACGGGGCGCTACCAGTACCGGCTGCGACTCGGGCTGGAGGAGCCGCTGGTTGGTAACGAGGACGTCGGGCTGGAACCGTCGCATCCCACCCTGCCCTCGCTGCTGAAGAAGGCCGGGTACGGTGCTACGCTGGTCGGCAAGTGGCATCTGGGGGCCCTGCCGAAGTTCGGCCCGTTGAAGAGCGGCTACGATCATTTCTACGGCTTCCGCGGCGGAGCGCTGGATTACTACTCACATACCACCGCGGGCGGCCGGGACGATCTGTGGGATGAGGACGTTCCGGTCCGCCAGTCGGGGTACCTCACCGACCTGCTGGGAAGCCGCGCGGTCGAAGTGGTGAACGGCTATGCGAAATCCCGTCAGCCGTTCTTGATCAGCCTCCACTTCAGCGCGCCGCACTGGCCCTGGGAGGCCCAGGGCGACGAGGCCGAGTCCGAGCGCCTGCGGCTGGCGAACCGAGGCCTTTTTCATCGCGATGGCGGGACCCAAGCTACCTATCAGCGGATGATCGAGGCGATGGACCGGCAGATTGGCCGCGTGCTGAAGGCGCTGGACGCCAACGGGCTGACCGAGAACACGATCGTCATTTTCACCAGCGACAATGGCGGGGAGCGCTTCGCCGATACATGGCCCTTCACGGGGAAGAAAACCGAGCTGCTGGAAGGTGGATTGCGCATTCCGGCGGTGATATCCTGGCCGGCGCGCATCCCCCGGGGCCTGACGACCGACCAGGTAGCCATCAGCATGGACTGGGTGCCGACCCTGCTCGCTGCCGCCGGCACCGCGCCCGACCCGTCCTACCCAACCGACGGGATGAACCTGCTGCCCGTCCTGACGCGGCATGCCTCGGCGGTACCGCGCAAGCTGTACTGGCGCTACAAGGCCAACGCCCAACGTGCGATGCGCGACGGGGACCTCAAGTTCCTCAAGATCCTCGGGAACACTTTCCTGTTCAACGTCGTGACCGACCCGCTGGAGCGAGCCAACCTGAAAGACCGCCAGAAAGACGACTACCGGCGGATGGTGCGGGA
>JGI10214J12806_10336396_pt1 | contig 11212 bp, 8 predicted proteins | sample WisConreferecore_FD_12806 | JGI IMG/M metagenome (IMG submission 12806)
ATCTCGGCGACCGACGCGGGCCGCGGCCAGGCGACGTCCTGGTGGCACCAGAGATCGTCGCGCTCGAGCATCGGGCAGACGGCGGCGCCGACGCACGGCGCCGCGATCCGGAACCCGCGGGCGACCATGTCGTCGCGCCACTTCATGAGCTTCCGGGTCGACTCCTTGAGCGCCGGCTCGATGACGACGAGGTGGCCCGTGTCGGTGAGCCGCTCCTCGAGCGGCGCGAGGCTCTCCGAGAAGACGTTCGCGGCGAGGATGAGGTCGAACTTTTCGTCGGGCACCTCGTGCATCGTGCGCGGCTCGGTCCCGAGCGCGGTGCAGAAGAACCGCGCGTCGTCGAGCGCCTCGTCGACCACGTCCACGAGGCAGAGATCGGCGACCGGGCGGTGGAGGAGCATCGCGACGGCGGCGGTGCCCGGGCCGCAGCCGAAGTCGAGGACCTTGGGCCGGGGGCGCGGCGGCGCGTAGACGTCGAGCTCGCGGAGAACGCGGGCGACCTTCTCGGCGTTGACGGGCAGGTAATAGTGGACGTACGCGCGCCGGAGCCGGCCGGCGGCGAGGTAGCCGGGGCGCCGCGGGGTGATCCCGTTGAACATCGCGGAGAGCTCGCGGACGCCGTCGGCGGTCTCGCCCACGGAGCCGCCGCGCTCGGCGTGGTACCGGGCCAGGAGGTCGCGCATCTCGGTCATGGTCCGACCTTGTCGAAGAGCGCGCCCGGCCCCCAGCTCTGCCACCGGCCGTCCTTCCACTCGAAGTTCTCGAGGTACTGGCCGCGCCGCTGCTGGTCGCCGACCTTGGGATAGGCGAAGTTGACGGAGCACTTTCCGACGAGCTTGTCGAGCTCGCGGTCGCGGAGGATCTGGTACCGGAAGTCGAGCGCCTCCTGCTTGAACGCGACGGAGGTCTGGAACCGCTGGCTGACCTTCTCGCCGAGGCGGAGGAGGACGCCCTTCTGGGTCTCGGGATCCTTCATGGTCCTGGTGAATTCGTCGGCGAGGTTGCGGGAGAACTGCCACCCGCCGTCGCGCCGCTCGAACTCGGCGTAGATGAGCGTGTCCTTGTCGCCGGCGATGATGTCGGCGACGGTGCCGTGGATCTCGATCTGCTTGACGGGCCCGAGCGTGGCGACGTAACGGTCGACCGCCTGGCGGATCTGATCCTCTTCAGGGGGCTGGAGAAAAATCGCGACGGCCGCCAGCGCGGCGACGATGAGAACGAGCGCGACCACCGGGATCGGGAGGTTGTTCTTGAACGCCACTGGGGCGGATTGTACTAATAGGCTTGTCCTTCGCACAAGCGGGCGTAATTCAGCGGTAGAATGCCACCTTCCCAAGGTGGACGTCGCCGGTTCGAACCCGGTCGCCCGCTCCAACAACCCTCCAAAGGTTGGAGCGAACCAGGCCCCGCCGGTGCGCCCGCAGGCGCGAAGGCGGGTCGCCCGGTCCAACGCGGGCCCATCAACCTCATAGCGGCTTCGTTGTCCGTCTTCAATGCCCGTGAAGATCAGAATGGGAATGCCCTAAAAGTTCTCGTAGCTCTTTGGCTCGGCCGAGAGTTCGAGCCCGGAGCGGCCGGAATTCGAAGAGAAACTGAACGGGAGTACCGTGCTCCAAAGCGCTGGTGCACTTTTTCTCTGGCGGAGGGGGAGAATGGTCAGGTACTGTCAAGGATAGGGGCCGCCGAAAGGCGGTGCGGGAGGTCCGGGATTCACGTCGAATCCCTCATTCCCGGCCCTGCGCTGATGTTGACGCCATGAATCCGGTGCGAGCCGATATCCTCGTCGTCGACGACCGCCCGGAAAACCTGACGGCCCTCGAAGCGGCGCTGGCGGAGTTGGGCCAAGAGATCGTTCGAGCGACGTCGGGACAGCAGGCCCTTGAAATCCTGCTCCAGCGCGAGTTCGCCGTCATCCTCCTGGACGTCCGGATGCCCGAGATGGACGGCTTCGAGACCGCGGGATACATCCGGAAAGGCAAGCGGTCGATGCTGACGCCGATCATTTTCGTGACCGCCGGAGAACATCAGTTCGGGCAGGTGATCCGAGGCTATTCCGTCGGCGCCGTCGACTACATCATCAAGCCCTTCGATGAGGAGATCCTCCGGTCCAAGGTCAGGGTCTTCATCGACCTCTATCGCAAGGAAAAGCAGCTCGCCCTGAAGGCCGAGGAATTGGCCCATGCCAACACAGAGCTCCGTCATGCTTACAAGGAGCTCGAAGTCTTCAGCCATACCGTCGCCCACGACCTGCGGGCGCCGCTTCGGGCCATGGCGGGATTCAGCCAGTTGCTCCGCGAGGAGTACTCGGGCAGAACCATGGATCAGATCGCGCAGGAGTACACGCAGAGAATTGAAAGGGGCGCCCGGCAGATGGATGGGCTGATCCAATCCCTCCTGGCCTATTGCCGCGTCGCCGGTTCTACGGTCGAACTGGAGAAACTGGATCCCGGAGAGATCATCCGCCATATCACGGACGCCCACGGCGGTGATGCCGAGCTCAGCCTCAGCCAGGCCTTCCCTCCGGTCCTGGCGCACCGTGGCTTCCTGACGCAGGCTCTTTCCCATCTCGTCTCCAACGCGCTGAAGTTTGTCGATCCCGGGGTGCGCCCACGGGTGAACATCCGTCACGAAACGCGGGACACACGGCTGCGGATCTGGGTCGAAGACAACGGGATCGGAATTGCCCCCGAACACCACGGCCTCATGTTCAAGACCTTTGAGCGACTGAAGCCAACCACATTCGAAGGGAGAGGGATGGGGCTGGCGGTGGTGCGCGCCGCGCTGGATCGGATGGGCGGCCAGGTTGGCTTGGAATCGACGCCTGGCCAGGGCAGCAGGTTCTGGATCGAACTGACCAAGTGCGAGGATGCGCCTTCCAACCCCCATCCGGTGAGCACGAAGTCCGCTTAGCTATCTGGACCGCTCCTCCCTAAGGGGGACTGGAGACTCCCCGGTCGAGGAGTCAGAAACTGCGGGACAAAATCCTCGCGTTTGCTTCGGTCGATCGCGGCGGACACGCAGACGGAACAATACCTCTTCTTCATGAGAATGGTGGCCCGGCCCATCTCGAAGTCCGACTTGGGAATGACACTGCCGCAGAAGTCGCATGGGATTGTCGGCTGCGTCCCCACCTCAACCTCCCCTGGAATCGGGACCGACCTGGCGCGAAGCCGAGCGCTGTTCCATGACGCTCAGGAACGCCTCCGTATACCCGGAGGATTCCCAGAAGGTGACGGGCCCCGGATAGTCGACCAGCATCCGGGAGAGCCCTTTGATGAACGAGACGACCGAGTCTTGAAGTCGACCTAGTTCCTCCAGAACGACCAGGGGTGGACGGCCGGCCGCCGCGGCATCGGCAAGACCGCGGCGAAGCTCCCCAATCACCTCTCCGGCACTCTTTCCCTCGCATGCGATTCGGATTTGAAATTCCGGCTGGCTGCAGGTCGATTCATCCGGTCTGAGGCGCGCCCGAGTATGGCTCATACGACTTCTCGTGTCATTCGAGTCTATCTACGATGCCGACACCCAAAAGTGACATTTTCCATGGGTTGATCGCACATTTATCGGCTGGATGTCGGATTACTGGACCGACGCGGGAGGGTCAGGATGGGGGTCTTTACGGACCTGCCAAGCCGCTCCGTGAGGGCTCATTGGGTTTTGCTAGATGGAGCGCAGGGCGTTCGCCAGGCCGATCAGCTTACTCGAATCAGATTGCGAATAGGCGGTGCGGACTTTGTCGATTCGGGACTCGAGACTCTTCGCGTGCCGGTTGAAGATCTCCGCCACGTCCAAGTAGCCGTTCTTGCGGGCGTCCTCGACCGTGCCGATCAAGGCCTGGTGCTGTCGGCTCCACTCTGCCAGCAGGATCTCGAGCCCGCACTTCAGAACCGCGGATTGGGCCCGCAAGAGTTCTCCCAGGGCAAATTCATGCCCGCTCTTACAGTGGAAGGTGAGGGAGGAATCCACAGGTGCGGGGATGAGAGAACGCCCGCACATCGGACACGGGAGCAGGGTTCGTACTTCTGAGGCAGATTCAGCCATGTGGCAAGACCTCCCCACACGAGCGCTGAAAGCTCCTGGTCCCTCCCTTCAACAGGAGCTGTACCTCCCCCGATCAGCTAGGTGGAGCCACGATTCTGGAAAATGTTACGCACTGCGCTAAAGGTATTAGCAGCCTTCCCCCGCAAGATAGATCCTAAGGCTTGGCCGGCAATATCTTAATTTGGGCATAACGTTTAGCGCAGTCGCGGATCATTCAACTATGTATTCTCCTGAAGTTCTTCTTCGAGTTGCACCATGACACCGCTCGTTGCGAAGCCGTGTGTGCTGGTCGTCGATGACCATTACGGCAACCGAATCGCACTGGAAAGTCTCCTCGAAAGCGAATATACCGTGGAGATGGCCGCCTCCGGGCATGCTGCCCTCCAGATGGCCGGACTCCGAACCTATGCGGTCATCCTTCTCGATGTGCGCATGCCCGTCTTGGATGGTTTCGAAACCGCGGCTCTCCTGCGGAAGAATCCCAAGGTGCAGGATACCCCGATCATCTTCACGTCTGCCTACGATCGCAGTGATGCTCAAGTAGTGAAGGGCTACCAGGCGGGCGGAACCGATTACCTCTTCAGCCCCGTCGACGCCGATTTTCTCATGCTGAAGATGAGAACCTACGTGCGGATGTACCTTCGCATCGAAGCCCTGCGCCTGCACGTCCAACACCTGACGACGATCCTCCAATCCCTCCAGCTGGAAATTCCCCGCTGCGGAACGGCTGAAGCGGCTCTCAAGGCACAGGTGGCGGAGCTTCAGGAACTGCTGGGCGACATGAAGCGGGAGATGGCCCCAGCCTAGTCCAGAAGCACGCCGAGCCTTTTCCGTCCCGCCTGGACGGGTGCCGGCCTGTTGCTGCTCCAAGTTAAATGAATTCTGCGACGGGCGACGGCGTTAAACGCAATGGCCGGCCCCCGAGTCACCGTTCGAGGGAGTTTAAGCCGGCAGGGAAGACCTCCGACCGTTCGATCCCCCGGAAGTCGGTGATCGGCTGAGATCCGATGACATCGAGGCTCCTCGTCCTTTCGCACCCGCCCTCCGCTCCCGTCGGCGGACCTCATCCTCAGGGAGTTCGTTCGGGACCTCTCGGCCCCTCGCGCAATTAGGAGTACCTCCCTTGAAGCATGCGCGCGTCAAAGCCCTGGAAGCGATGGCCCGGCGCGACATCGCCGAATGGAAGGAAGCCAAGCGCAAGATCGAACTCCTCAACGCCGAGGCCCTGGCGAGCCAGAAGCGGGCGATCGAACAGCTGGCGCTCGGATCGTCCTTGCGGGAACTTCTCCAGCATCTCTGCCTGGCCGTGGAAAGCGGCTCGGCGGACATCTGCGCCTCCGTCTTGATTCTGGAAGCGGGAAGGCTCCGTCACGCGATGGCCCCGAGCCTTCCGGAGGACTACTGCCGCGCGATCGACGGAGTCGAGATCGGCCCCTCCGTCGGATCGTGCGGGACGGCGGCGTTCCGCCGCAGGCAGGTGGTGGTGCCGGACATCGCCGTCGATCCTCTCTGGGAAAACTACCGCCCGCTCGCCCGGAAGCACGGGCTGTCTGCCTGCTGGTCGACGCCGATCCTGAGCCGGTCGGGAGAAGTGCTCGGGACGTTTGCCATCTACTCCCGCCACCCCCAGACGCCCACCGAAGAGGACCTGCGCCAGAGCGAGGCGTTCTCCCAGATCGCCGCGGTCGCGATCGAGCGCGAGCGGGCCAAATCGGCGCTGGATGAGAGCGAGAGACGGTTCCGCGCCGTCGTCAATCAGACGCTCGGCTTCCTGAGCATCATGACGCCGGAGGGGAAGCTTCTGGACGTCAATGACTCTTTCCTCCAGGCGATCGGCTGTCCCAGAGACCAGGTCCTCGGGCGTCTTTACTGGGAGACGGCCTGGTGGGATCGCTCCCCGGAGGTCCAGGAACTTCTCAAGGCGGATCTCCTCGAGGCCGCCGGCGGCAGCAGGGTCCGGAGGGAGTCGCCCTATTTCACCGCGTCCGGGGAAATGCGGTTCCTCGATCGGTCGATGTCCCCCCTTCGGGACAGGGAGGGCCACATCGATTTCGTCGTCGCGGAAGGCCACGACGTGACCGACCGCCATCGGGCGGAGGAGAAGATCCGGGCGCTGAATGCGACGCTTCGCCAGGCCAACGAGAGTCTTGAGAACCGCGCGAGGCAGCTCCAGGCGTCGCTCCGCGAGATGGAGGCGTTCAGTTACACCCTCGCCCATGACCTTCGAGCTCCCCTCCGGTCCATGGCGGGATATTCGCAACTTCTCCTGCAGAAGATTCCCGACGGAGTCCAGGACGAGGACTTTCGAATCTACCTCGACATGATTTCCGCGTCCGCTTCCCGGATGGACCGTCTGATCCTGGATCTTCTCGAGTACAACGGCCTTGCCCGATCCGCGGCGAGCCTCAGGGTCGTCGACGCCGACCTGGTCCTCTCGCAGGTTCTGGGATCGATGGCCGAGGAGATCCGGGAGTGCTCGGCGGAGATCGTTCGGGAAGGTCCCCTTCCTCCGGTCCTGGGCCAACCGACCCTGCTCGCCTCCGTCCTCACCAATCTCCTGTCCAACGCGATCAGATTCGTAGCTCGGGGAAGGATTCCGAGAGTGCGCCTTCGAGCGGAGAAGCGGGACGGAAAGGTGCGGCTCTGGGTCGAAGACAACGGGATCGGGATCGCCCCCGAGTATCACGCTCGGATCTTCGGCGTCTTCGAGCGTCTCCATCGGATGGAGGACTATCCGGGGACCGGCATGGGCCTGGCGATCGTCGCCCGTGCGGTCGAACGGATGGGAGGGCGCGTCGGCGTGCACTCGGAGCAAGCCCAGGGCAGTCGCTTCTGGATCGACCTTGAGGATCCGCAAGCGACTCCAGCGGCCTGAACGAGTTCGATCCCGCTCGTCGGGGGATCCCGCGAGGCCATCCGCCTTCGGTTCGCCATTGGTTCAATATCTCGCATAACGCCGCCGGCGACTCAGGGCTCAATTTGTTAATCCCCCTGAGTGGGGACATTGAAAGCGATCCCATGCTGCGGTCCCGACTACCCTCCGCACCTCTTCGCGTTCGGTCGCAACGCCCGGCGGAACATCGCAAGTTCATCCTTGAATCCGCCGCTGCCGGAATGATCGCCGTCGACCCCGAAGGCCTCATCCGATCCTGGAACGCGGGGGCACGGCGTATTTTCGGATACGGGCGGCAGGAGATGCTGGGAACCCCCCTCTCCCTCCTGTTCCCGCCCCAGGACCAGCGCGGGATGAGCCGGCTCCTCTCCCGCATCCGGCGTCATCCATGGATCGAATATCGGGAGAAGTCCTGCGTCACGAAAGGGGCCCATCGCGTGGACGTGGCCTTCGCGGCCATTCCGGAACAGAGCCTTTTCCCGGATCGAGACGGAGTTCTTCTGGTCGTTCACGACGTCACCGCCCGGAAGGAGATCGAGCGTGCGGTAGTCGAACGTTTCGAAAGCACGGAACGTCTGGCCCGGGTGGGCAGCTGGGAGATGAACGTCGCGACCGGCACTCTCCTGTGGTCGGAGGAGTTTCGCGACTTGCTCGGGCTCGCCCCAGCCCTCCGCCAGTCGACCTTGAGGCGCCACCTTCTTCGAGTTCGACCCGGAGACCGGAAGAGCTTCATCGCCGCCATTCGGAGGGCGCTCCGGGACCATGCCCCCTTTGAAAGCCGTCACGGTCTCCGGCGTGACGATGGCTCCGTCGTGGAAGTACTCTCCCGGGGCCGGCTGATCTCCGGGCCCGGTCCTCTCAAGAGGATCGTGGGAATCACCCAGGACCTCCGGGACACCCCCGAGGGGCTCGTCCCCGTCCTCGAGGCCCATTTCCGAAAGACCAAGAACGTCGAACGCCATGCCTTGCTCCTGTCCCGAGCGGCGCTCGCGCTGTTCAGCGGCTTCGATCCCGAAGAGGCGCTCCTGCGGCTCGTGAAGATCGTCGTTCCGGGGCTAGCCGATCGCTGCATCATCGACCTGATCGAGAAGAAGGAGCGGGTCCTCCGGTTCAGGGCTTCGAAGATGGGGCGTGGGGGGAGGACCCTCCCGGCCTGGGTGGAGCGAATGGAGCTCCGTCGCTTCCCCTCCGGCCCCACCGCCCGGGTGCTCCGCACGGGGAACTATGAGCTTCATGAATCCGTGTCCTCCCGGGACCTCCCCGTGCTCGTTCCGGACCGCTCGGCGCTGGCCCTCCATCCGGAGGCGCTGCCCTCGTCCCTGCTTCTAGTGCCCCTTCACTCCCGTCGTGGCCCCATGGGGGTCGTCACGCTCGTTCAGTCGGAATCCAAACGCCACTTCGACGCCTCCGATCTCCTGACGGCGCAGCGGCTGGCTCACCTCCTCTCCCTGGCCATCGAGCGGGATCGACTCCACGCGAACGTCCGGGGCAAGATGGAGGCGGCGAGAAAAAAGAGCCAGGAGTTGGCCCAGCTCAATCGGACCCTCGAGGCCCGCGTCAAGGGGCGCACCTCCGAACTGAAGGAGTCCCTGGACGAACTGGAGGCCTTCGCCCGGACCGTGGCCCATGATCTTCGCGCGCCGCTTCGGGGAATCTCGGGGTTCGCCGAGGCCCTGGTCGAGGACGTCGGAGATCGGCTGGGACCCGAGGCGACGACCTTCGCCTCTCAGATCCGGGCGTGCTGTGGCCGCATGGACGCGCTGATCCGCGACGTCCTGGCGCTTAGCCGGGCTTCCCACCTCGGGATCACGCTGGAGCCCCTCGAACTGGGTGCCATTGTCGAGATGGCCCAGCGTCATCTCGCGGCCGATCTCGTCGCCCGTCGAGCCCAAGTCAGCATCCCCGAGCCCCTTCCCCGGGTCATGGGTCACGCCGGGCTCCTCGGCCAGGCCGTCGCCAATCTGCTTGATAATGCGACCAAGTTCGTCGCTTCCGGAACCACCCCGTTCATCCGGATCAGCTCCCGGCGCCTCGGGGACCATATCCGCCTCCAGATCGAGGACAACGGAATCGGCATCGCCCCTGAAGACGCCGATCGGATCTTCAAGGCCTTCGAGCGGTTGAACGCCGGCCCGGACTTCCCCGGGACGGGACTGGGTCTGGCGACCGTCCGGCGAGCCGTTGATCGGATGGGGGGCACGGTCGGAGTGGAGACACGGGGCGCCGGAGGGAGCCTCTTCTACATTGATCTCCTCTCGGCGGCAAGTACCAACGGCCGCGCCTCCACCGGGGGCGAGGAGGCCGTGCCATGAGCATCCGCCCGCATTCAAGACTTGGGGGTCTCCGCCCCGGTTGGTGAGGGTGAGCCCCGCCCTGTTCCCGCCCGGTTAGAACCGGTACTCCATCCCGAAGACGAGCTTCACCGCCGCCCGTGCCCCTTGGCCGAAATCCGATCCAAAAACCTCAAGTCCGTTCCGGACATGGTGGACACCACCCATTTTGAATGTATACTTAACCCGGGTCCCGCGGGATCGCACCAGGAGGGAACGGGTCATGTCGCACCGTCGTCGGACGTCATGAAGATCCTGCTCGCGGACGACTCCCTCGCCATGCGGACCGTCTTCCGCAGGGTCCTCGAGAAGCTCGGCCATTCGAGCAAGGACATCGTCGAGGCCCAGGAAGGCCGCGACGTGCTCCGCGCCTTCCAGAACCTGTTCGTCCCGATCGACCTCGTCATCTTCGACTGGGACCTGCCGGGCATGGACGGCATCGGCCTGATGGGCCACCTCAAGACGCTCGGCGTGAGCGAAAGCGTCTCGGTCCTGCTCAGCGTCAACCGCCAGCAGCGCGCCCTCCTCCCCCAGGCCGCCAAGTTCGGACCGTGCGAAGCCATCGACCGGCCGTTCACCGAGGAAACGTGCGAACAGAAGCTCCGCAGCATGGGCACCGGCGTGGCGATCAAGAAAGGCGAGAGCTCGCGCAAAGTCCGGGCCGTTCCGCCGATGCCGGAGCCGGCCAGCGACATGCCCTTCCTCGTCAGCCTGCCTTCGGCGGTCATCGACGATCTCCTCAAGCTTGCCGAGCAGCGGCGCCATCCCGCGGGGGCCGTCCTCCTGAAGACCGGACAGGTCTGCGACGCGCTCCACATCGTGACCCGGGGCCAGGTCGACATCCTCGCCGGCGGACGTCCGGTGCGGGTCGTGGGAGAGGGCGATCCCTACGGCGAGTTTTCGTTCATGATGTCCGAGCCGTCGACGTACTCGGCCCAGGCGAAGGCGCCGGTCCTCACCGCGTCGCTCACCAAGGGGCGGATCTCCGACCTGCTTCGCCGCCATCCGGGACTGGACAAGGACTTCTCCGCCCTGATGGCGCGCCACCGCGAGGTCATGACCGCCCGCGCGACGACCATCATCCAGTCCGACTTCAAGGGCACGTTCGACACGATGCCCTTCGGCAACGTCCTGCAGATCCTCAATGTCGGCCGCAAGTCGGGCGTGCTGGGCATCCTGAAGGACGGCCACTCCGGCGGCATCTACCTGGAGAACGGCAATCCCGTCCACGCGTGGACCGACGACTCCAGCGGAGAGCCGGCGTTCTTTCTGCTGTCGGGGTGGACGACGGCGAAGTTCGCGTTCAACTCCATGCGCCGCGAGGTGCAGCGGTCGCTCGAGAAGCCCATGATGACGCTGCTCATGGAAGCGATGCGCCGCCAGGAGGAGACGTCCGGCCCGAAGGACGTCAGCCTGGATCAGCTCTTCCCGAGCACGTAGCCTCGCTCCCTCCTGCGCCGCGGCGCTCTCCGCGCGCGACGGGAGAACGGAGAAGCGGAGGCCGAGCGCGCGCGTCGAGCGGCTTCGGACCGGGAGCGTTCGGAGCGGCTTAGTCCTTCTTCTGTTCCAACTTCTTCCGGAGCTCCTCGATCTCCTTGCGGAGCGAGGTCACGATCTCGTCGCGCTCCTGGAGGGCCGCCGAGGTTTTCTGCAGCGAGCCGGCCATCTTGCTCCGGTCGGCCTGCGTCTCCTCGAGCTTGAGCTCCAGCGCCGCGAGCGCCGCGCCCATCGTCTTGTCCTTGTCCGACATCTGCTTGGCCGCGGCCTGCTTCCACACGTCGAGCTCCTTCCGCAGGCTGTAGACCCGGCTCTGGAAGTCCGCGGCGCTGCGCTCCATGTCGACGTCGTGTCCGCCGCGGATCATGCCGACCGACGCCGCGCCCAGGCAGAGGAAGAAGCCGAACGGCAGGAAGAGCGGCCTCCGGGGCTTGCCCGACTGCCAGACCAG
>JGI10214J12806_10000047_pt1 | contig 11194 bp, 11 predicted proteins | sample WisConreferecore_FD_12806 | JGI IMG/M metagenome (IMG submission 12806)
TCGGGACCGGACTCAAGTCCGCCCTGGACGCTTCGGTCTTCTCTGCTGCCGCCGCGGCGTTCGCGCTGGCGGTGCTTGGCGCCGGGCCCTGGAGCGTGGATGGTTGGCGTGGCGGTTGACCCGCGCGGGAGCGCCGCCTAACCCGCGCATGCAGCCGACAGGCCGAACGGGTGCCGCGCTGGGCACCATCGAGTTCGGCGACTCTGGCGGGGTTGACCTTTTACCCCTACGGCGATCAAGCGGCCGGAACCGTCCCCCGCGAAACGCCGCTGTGGCAGGCGTGGATGCAAGAACGCCTCCCGCATCCGGCTGGGACTGACCACCTCAGAACATGAGGATGCCAATGCGACAACCCGAGATCATCGTTCGACGACAACGGCCGCACGGCGCGCCATCGGCGCGCTTGCGTCCCTACACCACGGAGTGCTGCATGTGCGTCCGCTCGTTCTGTATTCTGCCGTCGTTCGCTGCCCGCGCGCTACCGGCGCTGGGCATCGCCATGGCCTGTGGTGTGTCGAATGCCGTGGCACAGACGGATAGGTACTCGAGGATGGCGGCGATCGGTCAATACCTGATGGAAGAAAGCGCCGAGATGCAATTGGCGCGAAGCGCCGCTCCCATTTCCATATCTGGCGACGCAACGATCCTGGTTCTAGACGGCAGGGCTACGCGACAGCCGTTCAAGGCACGAACGGATTTGTCTGCATGGTGGCTAGAAGTTGGCTGGTTGCGTTTGACTGGCCCGAATTCTGGAACCCGAAGGTGAGAGCCGCCGACTGTATGAATCCTCAAGCCGCTCGTTCGATGGTGCCGATCGTTCTCTTGCGCAGCAAGATGGTGACGGCGGATCGTTCCAAGGCGGAGACCCTATCGGCGATCAAAAAGGCGTTCGAGAAAGGGCAAGTGCCGAAGCTCGAGAGCGGCGCGATGGACTACATGATGTCGAAATCGGCCTATCTGACCGACGAGGGCGAGCACAATGGACCTCATCTGATGTTCCTCACTGCCGGCATGGACGCCAAGGATTGGGGCTCCGGCGCGGCGGACTCGCCGGTCATGTCGGCCCCCTATTGGTTCTTCTCGTCGAATGAACCGTCGCAAATAAAAGGGCTGCCACCGATTCTTGTGTTCCTGGTCGGGGTGACGAATTGGGCCGACGGAGCGCCTGCGGGCAAGCATGATGACTGAAAAAGGCGCCGTTCGGTTGCGCCCGGGTCACCTCGGCGCGTCGCTAGTCCGTGGCCTGGCTACCGGAGGGAGTATGCGAGGAGCTTTGGCACTTCAGGCGGTGTAGGTACCTTTTTCGTGGGCCTCGGCATGTTGGTCGGCGGCGGCTATCTCCTGGGGCGGGATCGGCCTCGCGGGTGGCCCAGGCTTGGTCGCGCGGTCGCTGCGAGCGTATTCATAGCCGGACTGAGCCGGCCCCGCAGCTTGGCGAAGACGCTAACCCCCTTCTCGAAGCGCTGTCGAACAATGAGTGGCAAGGTTATGAACGACCCTACCCCCGACCGGGACTTTATCGGCTCACTTCCGACGGTTTATCAATCGCATCTCGTTCCGCTGATCTTTGAGCCATTCGCCACGGACTTGGTGAATCGGCTGGCAGAAAGATCCGTTCGTCGAGTGCTCGAGATAGCAGCGGGTACCGGTGTGGTGACGCGCACCTTGACATCGGTATTGCCCGAGAGCGTTTCCGTCGTGGCCTCGGATCTGAATCAGGCGATGCTTGATCAAGCCGCCGCCGTCGGGACAACGCGGCCTGTCGAGTGGCGCCAGGCCGATGCCATGCGGCTGCCTTTCGAAGACGACGCCTTTGACGCGGTTGTCTGCCAGTTCGGGGTCATGTTCTTCCCTGAAAAGGGGAAGGCGTTTTCGGAGGCGCGTCGAGTCCTCCGCTCCGGAGGCATTCTGATCTTTAGCGCATGGGATCGGATCGAAGAGAACGAATTCGCGGAGACCGTGACCACGGCGCTCGCATCGCTGTTCCCTGCAGATCCGCCTCGCTTCCTCGCTCGCATCCCGCACGGCTACTCTGATCGGCCGACCATCGAGCGAGACCTGGCCGACGGCGGGTTCACCGCGTCACCCCAATTCACGACCGTTACGAAGCGCAGTCGGGCGACATCCCCCCAGATCCCGGCGATCGGGTATTGCCAGGGAACGCCGCTACGAAACGAGATCCAGGCGCGGGATGCCACGCTGATCGGCGAAGCAACCGCGCGGGCTGGTGATGCCATCGCTCGGCGGTTCGGGGGCGGGGCGGTGGATGGCAAGATCCAGGCGCATGTCGTCGGCATCGAAAAGTGACATGGCGGACGACGCGTGTGCGCGAGTCTTTCGTTCGCCCTTCATTAGGCTAGGTTCAGATCGAGAGTCGTACACTTCCTATCAACCCAGTGGCCGCCAGTCGTCCTGGCCTGGAGCCGCGCTATGTCCGTCGCCAAGATCACCGAGATCCAATCCTCTTCCACGAAGAGCTTCGAGGACGCGATTCAGAAGGGTATCGCCCGAGCCGATAAGACCCTTCGCAACCTCAGCGGGGCATGGATCAAGAGTCAGAAGGTCGTGATTGAAAAGGGGAAGATCACGGAATACCGAGTGCTGTTAAAGGTGACCTTCGTCTTGCAGGACTAGCCTCGTCCATGAGGCCTGCGGCCAAGGCAGGCCTCGTCGCACTCGGCCCTGGCGATCATCTTGCTCGTCGCCGGCATCCAGCTCGCCGACACGAGCCGTCCCGATGGGCAAGGTGGAATGGCCGCCTTTGGCGACAGCCTCATGCTCCTGGCAGTGTTTGCCGTGACGGCGATCCCCGCCACACTCGCGGCGCTCTTCTTCCTCAGGCCCTACCCCGCGCCCTGGCTGACGCTCTCCGTCTCCGGCCTGGTCGACCCGAACCGGTCCGCCCGATTCGCTCTCGCAACCGCCAGCATGATCGAGACGGCCGGGCGCCGTCACACTTCGACGAAGCACACCGCGGAGGAGATCTGGAGCACACTCGCCACTACTCTGTCCGGGAACGACGCTGGCGCACCGCGCTTACGCTGGTCCTGGCGGCCTACGGATGGCAATGTCTACGGACACCAGCCGACTACCGCTGGATCGACAGCCTGGATCTCGCGATTCACGAGACGGGCCATCTGGTCTTCGCCTTCGGCGGCGAAGTCCTCACCCTCCTCGGGGGCACGCTGTTTCAACTCATCGTCCCGGCCGCCTTCATCGTGGCGCTCTGGCGTCAGGGCGACCGGCACGGGGCCACCGTGCCCCTCTGGTGGCTCGGCCAAAACTGCTGGAACATTTCGGTGTACGTCAAAGACGCCCGAGCGCAGGAACTCCCGCTGGTCGGCGGTGGGGAGCACGACTGGGCAGCCTTGCTGGATCACTGGGGCTGGCTCGAGCGAGACCAGGCGCTCGGCCGGACGGTCTATCTCCTGGGCATCGTGCTCTATGGGGCCGCTCTCGTGGCAGGGTGGGCGCTGCTGTATTCCCGCGGGCGGTCCGCCGGCGGAGACGCGGTTGAGATCGCATGAGCCTGAGGGCCCGGGTCGTCGACATCACCACCCTCGATAGCGACGCCATCGTGAACGCCGCGAACGAGTCGCTCGCAGCGGGCGGTGGCGTCTGCGGCGCGATCCATCGCGCCGCCGGCCCCGAGCTCGGCGAGGCCTGCGCCCGGATCGGCAGGTGCCCCACGGGCGAGGCGCGGCTCACGCCGGGGTTCCGGCTCCCAGCCAGGTTCGTGATCCATGCGGTCGGACCGGTCTGGCAGGGTGGCGGGAGCCGGGAGCCGGAACTGCTGGCCTCCGCCTACCGCTCAGCGATGCAGCTTGCGTCCGATCACGGCCTTCGGAGTATCGCCTTTCCGGCCATCAGCACCGGCATCTACGGGTACCCGCTCGAGCCGGCGACCGGTGTCGCGGTCAGCACCGTGCGGGCGATGGCCGGAGCAGGCTCGAGCGTGGAGGAAGTCCTGTTCGCGTGCTTCAGCGCGGAGATGCTGGAGACGTATCGTCGGGCGGGGGTTGCGCCCTGATCCACTTCCCGGAGGCTTTCAAATTGTGGAACAGCACGGCCCCGGCGGCGGCTCCGCCGAAAGGCACGTAACCGATGCGCCGCTCTGGGTGCCGAGGCCGGAACGGCCCTTCCTCACGGCCGATTGGCGCTACCTGGCCATGCTCCAGTATGCGGTCGACCCGCAGGTGCTGCGGCCGTTCGTGCCGCGCGGGACCGAGCTCGACGATTGGCAGGGCCGAATGCTGGTGAGTCTGGTCGGTTTTCAGTTCCTGGAGACCCGGGTGCTGGGCGTGCCGATCCCGTTTCACCGGCACTTCGACGAAGTGAACCTGCGATTCTACGTGCGCCGTCGGGGCCCGGAAGGCTGGCGGCGAGCCGTAGTGTTCCTCCGCGAGATCGTGCCGCGGCAGGCGATCGCAGTGGTGGCCCGCCGCTGGTACAACGAACCCTATGTCGCGCTCCCGATGCGCCATCGCATCGCGATGGATGGCGCCGTGGAAGGTGCGAAGGGGCTCGCGCGCTATGAGTGGCAACACGAGGGGCACTGGGCGCACCTGGAGGTAGAAACCGAGGGCGCTCCCGTGCTGCCGATGCCGGAGTCGGAGGAGGCGTTCATCTCGGAGCACTATTGGGGCTACACGGCTCAGCGGGACGGCGGTTGCCTGGAGTACCAGGTGCGCCACCTGCCCTGGAGGGTGTGGGCCACGCGGCGGGCCTCGCTTGCCTGTGACGCCGCCAGGTTATACGGCGCACCATTCGGCCGCGTCCTGAGTGCGCCGCCAGTCTCCGCCTTTCTCGCGGAGGGCTCGCCGGTGGTGGTATTTCGCGGGCGACGGCTGAGCCAGACGGGTACGACCTAGCTAACCGCCATGCCGCTCGGCCTGGCCGCCAATGCGAACGACCTCGAGCCGTGGGAGCGACTTGCCAGGGTCGACACGCGCAGCGGCTCTCGCTTGACGAACTCGAGGTCGCCGAGGTCTAGCGTCGTCAGCTCTCAGCTCAGAAGCCCCACGTCGCCTTGGCGAACACGCCCCGCTCGACCGACTGCGCGGAGGCCGCATTGCCGAATTCCTCATGCCGGGCGTGCAGCAGGTTCTGGCCGACGACGGAGATCTGGAGTCGTGGGACCGCCGCCCAGCCGAGCCGGAGGTCAAGCTCGCTGTATCCCGGCGTCAGGACGTTCGGATTGGTAATGCGACTCACGTAGCGGTATCCGGCGTCGACCTCGAGGTCCCAGGGAAGGTCGAACGACGATCGCAGGGAGAGATGGTGCTTCGAGTCGGCCGCTTCCGCCGCACCGAAGCTGCGGTCGAGGCTCCCCGGCTTGGGACGGATCTCGACCCGCAGCTCCGTGTGGCCGACCTGGAGCTGCCACCAGTCGGTCGGCCGGTAGCGGGCCACCAGCTCCACTCCGTAGGACTCGCCCTCCTGTCCGTTGGCCAGCTTCACGCCAGGCGCCGACGGCGGCCCGGTGGGCTCGATGGTTCGAAGGTCGTCGTAGTCGTGGTAGAAAGCCGACACCGACAGTGAAAGGCGCTCGGCCGGTTGGGCCCGGTACCCCAGCTCGTAGGCGATGAGCTCTTCGGACTGGAAGGTCTTCCCCGGCAGGAAGGCGTAGTCTCGATCGAGGCGAGAGGGCGTCCTGACCGCTCGTGATACGGCGCTCCAGAGAGTATGCCTGTCGGCCGCCCGCCAGGCCAGCCGGACGCTGGGCTGAAACTCGAAGTCGGTGTACGGGTTGTGCTCGAGCTTGGCGCCGAGGGTCAGGTGCAGCCGGTCCCGCAGCGCGATCTCGTCCTGCGCGAAGCCGCTGAAGGTCTCCAGCGTGATCCGCTGGGGGTCGAAGATCAGGCCGATGGGGCCGAAATCATCCTCCACCCGCCGGTATCCCAGGCCCCAGACGACATCGTGCCGCCGGCCCAGGAGTATCCGGTGCTGGGCGTCCAGGTCATAGGTGCTGAGCACGTCGTCGTACGACCCGGGCACCTTCCGGTGTACCCGGTCCACATACGCCTGCACCTTGAGGTCGGAGACTTCGGAGACCCGTCGCGACCATCGCCCCAGCACGTTGCCCCCGTGGGCGACGATGTCGTCAGGCGTCAGGTCCGTCCGGTCCTCGTAGAGGTCGCCCTGCAGGGTGAAGGCGTCCGCGGTCGAGGCGTCCCAGTCCAGGCGGAAGCCGCCTTGACCCAGGGTCCAATCGTTCGGCAGGTCCTGGCCGGACGGCAGCGCCGTGCCGTCGCGATCCCAGTACTTGCCGTAGGCCCGGACATGAGCCTTGGATCCCAGCTCGGCGCCGTAGCGAAGCGCGCCCATTCCATGCAGCTCGTTGCCCCCTCCGCCCGTCGCCAGCAGTCCCTGCGTCTCCCTGGCAGGCCTGGTGGTGATGTTGATGACGCCGTTGACGGCGTTGGCGCCCCATGCCGTCGCGCCCGGACCGCTGATGACCTCGATCTGCTCGATGTCCTCCAGGAGCACGTCCTGCTGGTCCCAGAAGACGCCCGCGAACAGCGGCGTGTAGATAATCCGGCCATCGATCAGCACCAGAAGCTTGTTCGCGAGGGGGCTATTGAAGCCCCGGGCGCTGATGGACCACTGACTCGCGTCGAGCTGATCCACTTCGAGGTTGGTGGCCAGGCGCAGGGCTTCGGGCAGGCGGGTCGCGCCGGAACGACGGATGTCGTCCCGGGTGATGACCTGGATGGCCGACGCGGTCTCCGACAGTCGTTCGGGGCGCCGGGAGACGGAGCTGACCTCGATGGCCATCAGCTGCTCCAGGCTCATATTCTTGAGTGCGCCCGGAGAGGGCAGACTGTCGGGTGTCTGCGCAGACAGGTTGCCGGCGAAGAGGAGCGCGCCGAGGGCTACCAGAACTGGTACCAGTCCGGCCGCACGGTTCCCTTTTCGATGCCTCGACAAAGCAGTCGGCATGGTCTGTCGTTGTGACGGCGATGAGTGAGGGCAGGAGGTCGAGTACCGAAGATGGGCGGGTCGAAGGTACGCGTCTAGACATCAGGGCAAGCCTGACCTGGGCTCTCCGCACGCGTGGTGACGCAGTCGGGTCGATATCCGTGCCAGATACGTCAGCCAGGGGGCACGACGCCGCGAAGACTCTGTCGCATTCGCGCCGCTCAAAGCAAAGGTCGCCTTGGCCGCGGGCGGAACGCGCGGCGCGGGCCGCGGCATCGCGGTCGAGCTGGGTGCGGCTGGCGTTACCGTCTACGTGACCGGACGGACGTCCCGCGTTCAGTCATCCGAGGACGCTCGGCCGGAAACCATCGAGGAAACAGCCGAGCTCGTCACCGCATCCGGCGGCAGTGGCGTTCACGGTGGAATGGGGCACCGACGTTGACGGCTCTTGCCCCGACGCCTGGCGCTACGTTCCGGGAGGTCCAGGATGCGGATAAGCCGGCCGATGCTACCGGCTATCGATAGCGCGGCCCGAGGGCGGCGCGTGCCCCCGCACCACCTCGCCCAAGACCCCGATCGCGTCCTGGAGCTGCCGGTCCGACAAGTAGGGTGCGGGGCCGAGGCGGAGCACCTCGCCGCGGGCGTCGGTCCACACTCCGCGGGCATGGAGGCTCCGCGCCAGTGAGGTCGCGACCGGGGATCGAAGCGCGAGAAATCCGCCGACCTCGCTCAGCGGATAGTCACGGTCCCGGGTCACGACCGCGGGGTCGAGATCGAGCGCGTCGAATGCGGAAGCGAGCAGCCCGATCTGGTGCTGGCTCACGTCCCGCAGGAGTTGCGGGGTCAAGCCGCGCTCGTGAAAGAAGTCGAAGACCGTGGCCGCGCGATAATGACTGGTCGGGTCGTAGGTCGAGCCCGCGAACCGGTCGCCCCCCGGTCCGTAGGCCACCCGCTCACCATGCTGCCGGTCCGCGAGGGCGGTGAACTCGCTGAACCAACCCGTGATCACCGGCCGGAGGTCGGTGTCCGGCGGGATCCTCATAAAGCAGTTGCCCTCTCCCAGCTGACAGTACTTGTACCCGCCGCCCACGACGAAGGCGTCGCCGATGCCCGCCTCGGCCAGCGAGACCGGCACCACGTTGAGCGCGTGATACGCATCCACCAGCAGCCCGGCGCCATGGTGCCGGCAGCCCGCCGCGACGCCGTCGAGGCCGCGGGCGATGCGCCCGGTGTCGAAGAAGACGGCCGAGACGAGCACCAGGGCGGTGCGATCATCGACCGCCCGGCTGAGGCGGGACGCCAGCGACTCGAGGGGAGCCTCTGGCACCCGCAAGACGCTCATGCCTTCCTCCTCGAGGCGGTCGAGCTGGCGCCGGATGCTATGGAATTCGCCGTCGGTCGTCACCAACCGCGGCCTCGTTCGGAGGGGCAGGGCGGAGAGCAGCCGGACGATCAGGTCGTGGGTGCTTGCCGCCAGTGCGATGCCGCCCCCCGCGTCTCCCAGGAGCCGGGCAAACCCTTCGCGGACTCGCTCGGCCCGTTGGAAGGCGTGCTCCCACTTGTCGTCCACGTAGCGCGCCGCGTCGAGCCATGCCGCTTGATGTCCATCGAAGCCGCAGTCCGGCCAGGCCTGGTGGGAGTGCCCGGTCAGCAGGAGACGCTCGGATACCCCGAATCGCGAATAGTGGGGTGCGAGGGCGTTGGGGGAGCTGTAGAGGGACGCGGGGTCCATTACAGCTCGGTTCGGATCGCCCAGAGATCCGGAAACAGCGGCTGATTCAGGGTGGCCAGCAGGTAGTCCGCGCCCGCGCTTCCGCCGGTGCCGCGGCGGGTCCCAATGGTCCGCTGCACCATTTTCACGTGCCGGTACCGCCATTCCATGAGTCCTTCGTCGAGATCCACCAGCCGCTCGCACAGCTCGGCGAGTGCCGGCTGGCCGCGGTAGATGCCGACCAGCACCTCCCGGAGGGCGGGAGAGGATTCCACCCGGCGGGTGACATCCCGCTCGAGGTCGGTTCGGGGTACCGGGACGCCGGCCGCGGCCAGGTGACGCAGGAAGACGTCCCACAGCGAAGGGGACTCGAGTCGGCGCTCCAGCCTCCGCCGCGTCTCGCTCCCCGCTGGGTAACGCTCCAGCGCCTTTGCCTCCTTCCAGCCCAGCGCGAACTCGAGCTCGCGGAACTGGTACGACTGAAAACCGCTGCCGGACTCCAGGCGGTCGCGAAACGAGAGGAACTCGAGCGGGGTCATCGTCTCCAGGATGTCGAGCTGGGCGACCATCACCTTGAGGATGGTCAGGATGCGTTTCAGCGTGTGGCGCGCCCGGGCGCCATCGTTTCGCGACAGCATGCGCTCGAGGTGGTCCAGCTCGTGGAGGATTTCCTTGAACCAGAGCTCGTACACCTGATGAATCACGATGAAGAGCATCTCGTCGTGCTCCGGCCCCTCCGAGAGCGGGCGCTGGAGCGCGAGCAGCTCATCGATCTTCAGATATTCGGCGTACGAGGGCATGATGGAGTCCCGGCATGGCTGGAGGCGTCGATGAGACCGGCACGGCCTAAGCTATCCTGGTCGTCCGGTCGCGTCTATCGCGCGGATTCGTCTTCGTGATCATCGGCCCCCGCTCACGATCAGCACCACCGCGGCCAGGGCGCACCCGACACCGGTGATCTGCCAGGCATTGAGGCGCTCCCCCAGGATGACCCGCGCCAGCAGCACGGTGCTGGCGGGGTACAGGGACGAGAGCGTCACCACGGTGCTGAGCGGTCCCTGCTGGGCGGCCACCATGTACAGCGCATTGGCCAACATGTCGATGATGCCGCCAAAGGCGGCGAGCGCCGCGACCCGGCCCGGCATCCGGAGCGACCGCTTTCCGGCCAGCCCCAGCACTCCGAAGACCGCCACCGAGACCGATCGCGCGGTGACCAGGGGCCACAACCCCGCGTCGGGGCTGGTCCGCGCGAGCGCGAGGTAGAAGAAGCCGATCGCGACACCCGAGAGCAGCGCGATGCCGATGCCCGAGGACCGCTTGCGGGGGGAAGTCGGCTCGCGCGGCTCGGCCTGCGCGGTTGTCTGCCGGCTGACCAGCACGATCGAGCCGATACCAAGCGCGATGCCGGCCACGGCGAGGGGCACCGGTCGCTCGCCGAGCACCACCGAGACGACCACCGGAATGGTGACGGCGCAGACGGCGGTCGTCGGCGCCACCACCGCCATGGTTGCGATCGACAGCGCGTGGTAGAGCAACGCGACGCCGACGCCGCCCGTGAGGCCGGCGATGGCGCCCCAGATCAGGTCCGGCCGCGTGGGGGATGCGTGGGGCAACACGGGGAGCAGCAGCGCGACGATCAGCAGCCCGCTGGCCTGCGAGAGAAGGACGACGGGAAGGGCGCCGGCGCGCCGGCTGGTGAGGCCGCCGGTAAAATCGGCGGCGCCGTAGAGCACCGCGGAACCGATCGCCAGAAAGTAGATCAATGGACGTCCCTCACGGGTCCCTACGGTCGGCTGGCGCTATCGCCGACGCGTCATGCTGCCTCCTCGACGCGCCCGCGCTAATCTAAGTCTCCCGAGCTCCAGAGGCTGTGCCGACCGATTCCTGTTCGAAGGCCCAGTGGTATCTTGAATGTCGTTCGGCTGCCGCCCTGTCGTCACACCCGTGTCCAGGAGCATCCGCGGGGTGTACCGTGTTCGGGGGACATTCTCATCAGGAAGGCCGGGGAGGTTGCACCGGGGGACGTTTCCATGAGAGCCTATGTGATGACGACCGGCGTTCTATTCGGTCTGATCACCGTGGCCCACATCTGGCGCATCTTCGAGGAAGGCTCGGGCCTGGCCAGCGACCCCGGCTTCATTGTCCTCACCCTTGCGGCCGCGGCGCTGTGCCTGTGGGCCTGGCGACTGCTTCGGCTCTCGACACGGGTATGATCCGCGGCCCCGGCAGATCCTGTGACGCCCGTGCCGATTCCGGCCGCTGATCCTGGCATGCCGCCGCTGGAGCTGTGTCGCCGGCTCACGAACGGACTCTACGTCGTCGGGGTGGCGCATGGCGAGCGGCGGAACGCCTTCACCGCGGCGTGGCTGACCCAGGTCAGCTTCGATCCTCTGCTGGTGGCGCTCAGCGTCAATCCATCGCATGCCTCGTTTCCCATCCTCGTGGCCGCGGCGGCATTCGTGGTGAACATCCTGAGCCACGGTCAGGTCGAGCTCGCCCGCCACTTCGGCACCCGGTCCGGGCGGGCGGCCGACAAGCTGGCGGGACAGCGGTGGCAGGCAG
>JGI10214J12806_10226787_pt1 | contig 11140 bp, 10 predicted proteins | sample WisConreferecore_FD_12806 | JGI IMG/M metagenome (IMG submission 12806)
GTCGAAACCTTCTGGGGACACGATTCTCAGCGCATTGTTATCGACGAGGTCGTGGGGCAGATGATTGTCTTCTGCTTCGCAGGCCCGGCACGGCTTTCGTGGGGAGCTATTTTTGCGGGGTTTGTCTTGTTCCGAGTTTTTGACATCGTGAAGCCTTTTCCGATACGCCATCTCGAGCGGCTTCCCGGCGGCGTCGGCGTGATCGCTGACGACGTGGGCGCAGGGCTTTATGCGCTGATCGCGCTGACGCTGCTGCAGCACTTCTTCGGCATTTAGAACGTGAAAGAAATCATTATCAGGAACGTGTCACCGCAGGCCGCCTTGCCCGGTGGCGAAGTCACCATCCAGTGTTCCGGGATCACCCTGCAGGGGACATCGATTCCGGAAGTGCATTTCGGAGATTTCGCGGGGCAGGTCACTGCGGCATCCAGCGACCAGATCGTCGTCAAGGTGCCGGACGCCTCGGCAGAACTCGGAACATCAGAGCTTCGGGTAACCAAGAATGGCGGGGCCAGCACTCGTTTCCATTACGAAGTCGGAAAGCGTCTCGCGGCCAACCTGCATCCTGTCGCGAATCCCGCGATCGACAACGACGGCAACGTCTACGTCACGTACAGCAATCGCCGCGGTCAAAAGTCGCCGGTCTCGGTTTACAAGATCACACCGAAAGGAGCAGTGACGCCCTTTGCAACCGACATCATGAATGCCACCGGCCTGGCGTTCGGCATGACCGGAGACCTGTTCGTATCGAGCCGATTTGATGGAAGCATCTACACTGTCGATCCTGCCGGCAACGTGCGCCTGTATCTCGAAGGCATGGGCATCGCGACGGGCATTGCGTTCGACCGCGCAGGCAATCTCTACGTTGGAGACCGGAGTGGCAGCATCTTCAAGATAAGTTCGGCGAAGGAGATATTCGTTTTCGCGACCCTCGAACCAAGCGTCTCGGCATACCATCTGGCTTTCGGCCTGGATGATAATCTTTACGTGACAGCGCCGACGACTTCCAGCTTTGACGGCATCTATCGCATTTCACCCAACGGGCAGGTCGACCGATTCTTTGCCGGCCTCGGCCGTCCTCAGGGAATCGCGGTCGATATCGACGGCGCTCTCTACGTTGTAGCCTCATACCGGGGCCGCCGCGGTATTTTCCGCTTCAAAAGGCGGGGGGCTTCTCCGGAACCGATCGTCGCTGGAATCAACCTCGTGGGCCTTGCCTTCGACTACGAAGACAATCTGCTTGTGGCGGAATCCGGATCCCTGTATTCGGTCCAAATTGGCATTACCGGCAAGCCTCTTCCCTGACATCAATGTTGTCCGCCGAAATCATCGCCATCGGCTCGGAACTCCTTACTCCGAGTTTTGTCGATACGAACTCGATGTACCTGACGCGGCAGCTCAACGAAATCGGGATCTCCGTGGTGATGAAAACAATCGTCGGCGATGACGAAAATTATCTTGGCCAGGCTCTCCGGGCATCACTGGAACGAACGCCCCTGATCCTCACCATCGGAGGGCTCGGCCCGACCGAAGACGACGTTACCAGGAAGGTCGTTGCTCGCGTGCTTCAGCTGCAACTTGTTCTCGATGACGCCATTCTCGCCGCGCTCGAAAAGCGCTTCAAGGCCCGCGGCGTCGAGATGCCGAAGAACAACGCCCGGCAGGCGCTGATCCTGACCGGCTCGGATGTTCTCGAGAACAGGAATGGCACGGCTCCCGGACTCTGGATCAGCAAGGATCGCAATCATGTTGTCCTGCTGCCTGGGCCGCCGTCGGAACTGATGCCGATGTTCGAGGAAGCCTGCATTCCCAGGATCCGAAAACTGGCCGGCGACATGGCGCTCGCCAGGAGGATCTACCGTACTACCGGCCTGCCCGAGTCTGCGCTGGACGCGCGTATCGCGCCGATCTATCAATTGCACAAGAACGTGCAGACAACCGTGCTGGCAAAACCGGGACAGGTGGATGTCCGCCTGACGGCTTCGGCCAGGACCGCAGCGGAGGCCGAACGAGCTGTGCAGGAACTTGCTGTCGAAATCGAAAAGGAGCTTCGCGACTACATTTTTGCCGACTCGGAACAATCGCTCGAGGAAGTCGTCGGATCGCAGCTGGTCCTCAAGCAGGCGACAATCTCCGTGGCCGAATCCTGCACCGGCGGGATGCTTGCGGAACGGTTGACCGCGGTTGGCGGCAGCTCGCGATACTTTATGAGCGGCATCATCACTTACAGCAACGAGTCCAAGATCGGTCTGGCCGGAATTCCCCCGCTGTTGCTCGAAATGCAGGGAGCTGTCAGTGAGGAGGTCGCCCGAGGGCTCGCGGAAGCCGTGCGCGAGAAGATTGGAACGACCCTTGGCGTGGGTATCACGGGCATCGCCGGACCTTCCGGCGGCTCACCTGAAAAGCCCGTCGGCACGGTTCACATCGCGGTGGCCGGCCCCGCCGACACGAAACACCAGGCCTTTCTCTTCCCAGGAAGCCGCGATCGCGTTCGCTGGCAGGCCGCGCAGGCAGCGCTCAATCTGACGCGCCGCGTCCTGGTGGAGATGTAATGCGCGCTTTCCTTGCCATCGATGTCCCGCAGGAAATTCAGGCGCGCCTGGCGGCAATTCAGGAGCAACTCCGCCCGGTGTCCGCTTCAGCCCGTTGGATCGCTGTCGAGTCGATTCACATCACACTCCGATTCATTGGAGAAGTCTCCGAAGAACGCCGCGAGGATATCGACACTGCCCTCGGCGGCCTGACGTGGAAGCCGATCCCCATCGTCGTACGCGGGGTTGGATTCTTTCCCGGCGCGCGTTCGCCGCGTGTCCTCTGGGCAGGCCTCGAAGCCGCCACGATGGAAGGCCTTGCCAAAGAGATCGATTCACGGCTGGAGCGGGCCGGCTTCGATCGCGAAAAGCGCGCATTTAGGGCGCACCTCACTCTGGCACGAGCGAGAGGCACCCGCCTCGATGGCGAAATCGTCACCGCCGCGACGGAAATGGCGGAAATGGAGCTCGGATCGTTCGTCGCCGATCGCTTCTTCCTGTATCAGAGCACATTGAAAACACGCGGAGCTGCCTACACGAAACTGAAAGAGTATCTGCTGTGACTCCGCTGGCAATCATAGGAGGCGGGGGCTGGGGCACCGCGCTGGCCGTGACTCAGGCGCGCGCACAAAGACGAGTGGGGCTTTGGGTCTACGAACCCGATCTCGCGGCGGCAATGGCCGGCACGCGGGAAAATCAGGTCTATCTTCCCGGCGTCGCAATTCCGGAGTCTGTGACCATCAGCAACTCGATGAGCGACGTCGTGCAGGATCGCGGCATCGTGATTCTCGCGGTCCCTTCCCAGTTCTACCGCTCCGTGGCGCAACTATTGCTGCCGCATGTCTCCAACCAAACAGTGTTCGTAAGCGCTACGAAAGGCATAGAGAACGGCACCCTGATGCGGATGTCGGAGGTTCTCGAGGAAGTCGCGGCTCCATCATTCAAGGCGCAAGTGGCCGTGCTTTCCGGTCCGACATTTGCACCGGAAGTCTCCCGCGGAGAGCCAACGGCGCTTGTGATCGCCTCTCCCGATGAAACGTTGCGAGTACGGTTGCAGACAGAGCTGTCAACACCACGCTTTCGGCTGTACACCAACGCGGACAGGACGGGGGTCGAGATGGGCGGCGCCGTCAAGAACATCATCGCCATCGCGGCCGGCGTGGCGGACGGGCTTGGGTTGGGATCGAATGCGAGCGCGGCCCTGGTCACGCGGGGTCTGGCCGAGATCACCCGCCTCGTTGTGGCCTGCGGAGGACAGCGCGAAACAATGTCGGGCCTGGCGGGACTCGGAGATCTCGTGTTGACCGCTTACGGCACCCTGAGCCGCAACCGGCGAGTGGGAGTGGAACTCGGCCGGGGGCGAAAGATCGAAGAGATTACCTCGGGAATGCGCGCCGTCGCGGAAGGCGTGCGAACGACAAAGTCCACGGTGCAACTGGCGCAACGGCTTAACATTGAAATGCCCATTGCGGAAAAAATGTATGGTGTCCTGTATGAAGGCCTTCGGCCGCAGGAGGCCATCACAGACCTGATGGAACGGAAATTGAAAGAAGAGTAATGAGTTTTATCAGCTTATTTGGCGACAAGAAGAAAGAGCCGACGATCTTTGAAAAGATCAAACAGGCCGTCCGGCAGACTCAGGAAAACTTCACGGAAAAGATCCAGGACCTTGTCGTGGGCAGGAAGGAAATCGACCCCGGCATGCTCGAGGAACTGGAAGCCATCATGATCGGCGCGGATATCGGCGTCAACACGACCAATGAAATTCTGGATTCCATTCGAGACCAGGTCACGCGCAAGACGCTGCAGGACCCCGCCCAGTTGCGTGGCGCTGTCAAAGCCGAGCTCCGGCAGATCCTGCGCGTCAACGACACGGCCCCCAGAGAGGCCGTCCGCGGCGAGCCGTTCGTCATTCTTATGGTCGGCGTCAACGGCGTCGGGAAGACGACGACGATAGGCAAACTCGCCAGCCGGTTCAGGAATGACGGCAAGAGCGTGATGCTGTGCGCTGCAGATACGTTTCGCGCCGCCGCGATCGAACAGCTGGAAATCTGGTCCGCGCGTTCCAACGTGCCGTTGATCAAGCAGAAGGCGGGCGCAGATCCCTCGGCTGTCCTCTACGACGCGCTGCAGTCGGCAAAGGCGAAGAAGATCGACGTGGTCATCGTCGATACCGCCGGGCGCCTCCATACGAAACACAACCTCATGTCGGAACTCGAAAAGATGACGCGGATTGCCAAGCGCGAGATTCCCAGCGCACCGCATGAAGTCCTGCTCGTGCTGGATGCCACAACCGGGCAGAACGGCCTGATACAGGCCAAGGAGTTTACAAAAAGCGCGGGCGTGACGGGTCTCGTCCTCACGAAACTGGATGGCACAGCGAAGGGAGGGGTCGTTACGGCTATCGCCCGCGAGTTGAAAATCCCGATCCGCTTTGTGGGTGTCGGCGAGAAGATCGACGACCTCGTGGAGTTTTCCGCCGAGGACTTCGTGGAGTCGCTTTTCGCGGCCTGATGGAAATTAGCCGCGGATTACGCGGATTGAAATCCGTGCAATCCGCGTAATCCGCGGCTAAGTCCCACGTTTATGCAAGACACCGACTACATACGACGCACGATTGAGCTTGCCCGGCGCGGCGCTGCTCTGGTCAGTCCGGGCGCGATGGCTGGAGCCGTGGTCGTCAAGGATGGCGTTGTCGCGGGTGAGGGGTTCTACACCTGGGACGGGATACACCACGCCGAAGTCCTTGCTCTCCTGCAGGCCGGTGAGGCCGCGCGCGGCGCGACTGTATACACATCGCTGGAGCCCTGTTCCCACGTGGGAAGAACTCCTCCGTGCGCCCAGGTCCTGATCGACGCCGGAGTCGCGCGTGTCGTCACCGCTATGGAAGATCCCAATCCGAAGGTGAATGGAAAAGGCCTGGATATGCTGCGCAGCGCCGGAATTCAGGTGGAGTGCGGCATCCTCAAGGATGAAGCGGCAAGGATGAACGAGGCTTTCCTGACGCATGTCACGAAGACGCGCCCCTTCGGCATCCTCAAGATCGCGATGACGCTCGACGGGAAAATCGCGACGGGCCATGGCGAATCCCAGTGGATCACCACGGAAGAATCTCGCACTGCCGTTCAGGGAATGAGGCATACGGTGGATGCCGTCATCACCGGCAGCGGAACATTTCTAAAAGACAGGCCCCAGCTCACGGACCGGACCGGCCTTCCGCGCCGTCGTGAACTGCTCCGCGTGGTTCTCGACAGGCAGGGGCGCGTGGAAAAGATGCAAGGCTGGCTTGTGGTTCACGGCGGCTTCGACACGTTGCACGCAGAACTGCAGGAGCGACAGGTCCAAAGCTTCATGATGGAATGCGGACCAGACCTGGCTTTCAACGCGCTCGAGGCCGGAATCGTTGATAAGATAGTGGTGTTTGTCGCGCCAAGAATCCTCGGCGGACGCGAAGTCCCGGCGATTGGCGGCTCGGGCTTCGAACGCCTCTCGGATGCGATTCGCCTTCACGACTGGACTGTGACGCCCGGCGAGACCGACATCACCATCACTGCGTATGTTCACGGGAATCATTGAAGAAGTCGGCGAGATCGCCGCGGCAGAAGACGGCGGTGAGTTTCGGACTGTCCGCGTCAGGGCAGGCGCCCTCCTCGAGGGGATCACTGCGGGAGCCAGCATTGCCGTCAACGGCGTTTGCCTTACCGTTCGCACGTTTCAACCCGGCAGCTTTACTGCGGAGTTATCCCGGGAAACGCTGGACCGGACGAACTTGAAGGATCTTCGACCAGGCGCTGCCGTAAATCTCGAACGCCCCATGCCTGCCGACGGGCGATTTGGCGGCCACATGGTTCAAGGCCATGTGGATGGCGTCGGCAGGATTCGCGACTTTAACAGAGTTGGGGATAACTGGAGCCTGCAAGTGGAATATCCGGAGAATGCCGCGGCCTATATCGTAGAGAAGGGGTCGATCACAATCGACGGGATCAGCCTGACTGTGGCTTCTGTAAACTCGCACCTGCTTGAGGTTGCGATTATTCCGCATACATTCGAAAATACGAACTTGAAGCAAGCTAAGGCCGGAGATCCGGTGAATCTGGAGTTCGACATCATTGCAAAGTACGTCGAACACATGCTGAATCGGGACAAGGTATGAAATTCGCAACCATTGAAGATGCACTGATTGATATTCAAAACGGCCGGCTTGTCATCATCGTCGATGACGAGGACCGCGAAAATGAAGGCGACCTGATGGTCGCCGCCGATAAGGTCACGCCGGATGCCATCAATTTCATGGCGACCCACGGCCGCGGGCTGATCTGTCTGGCCATGACGGGACAGCGACTGGACGACCTCCACATCCCGCTGATGGTTTCCGACAGCGCCAACACTTCACCTCACGGCACCGCGTTCTGCGTTTCGATCGAGGCGAGACGCGGTGTCTCGACGGGCATCTCCGTCCATGACCGCGCGCAGACGATCCTGACGGCGATCGATCCGCGGACCAGACCCACCGATCTCTCCCGGCCCGGGCATATCTTCCCGCTGAGAGCGCGTGATGGCGGCGTTTTGGTTCGCGCCGGACAGACCGAGGCGTCGGTGGACCTTACCAATATCGCCGGCTTATTTCCTGCAGGCGTCATCTGCGAAATCATGAAGGAAGACGGGACGATGGCCCGAGTGCCGGATCTTGTCGAGTTCTCCGAACTACACGATCTGAAGATGATCACTGTCGCCGACCTGATCCGATACCGCCTGAAGACCGAGCACTTTGTGCGAAAAGTCGGCGAACGCATCCTGCCGACACGGCACGGCGACTTCCGAATCATCGGCTTCCAGAGCATTCTTGGGAATGAGACGCACTATGCGCTGGTTAAGGGTGACCTTGGCAACGGAGAGGAAGTCCTGGTCCGTGTCCACACGCAGTGCCTCGTGGGCGACGTGTTTGGCTCGGTCACCTGTCACTGCCATCAGCAACTGGATCGTGCGCAGGAAATCATCGCAGAGGAGGGACGCGGGGTGCTGCTCTATCTCGCGCAGATGAGCAAGGCCGGACAGACGAACCTCCCGCCGGAGATCGAAACGCACGGCAAGAAGGGCGTGGACGCTAACGAGACCATCGCGTTCCGCGGCGAACAACGCGAGTACGGCATCGGCGCGCAGATCCTCGCCGCGCTGAATATTCATTCCATGCGTATTCTGAGCAATCACCCGCGAAAGCTGGTCGCGCTGAAAGCGTACGGGCTGCAGATTCTGTCGCAGGTTCCGTTTACGTATGTGAAGGAAGCGAAGTAGTGGATTTGTTTCCCCCTTCTGGAGGCACCATGAGCCTTTTTCTTATCGTGACACTGTTCCTGGCAGGCACCTATGTGCCCGTCACAAAGTACGACCCGGCTCGGAACGCGGATCAGGACATCACGGCCGCGGTCGTGGAAGCGAAGAGAACCGGGAAACGGATCCTCCTGGAAGTGGGTGGGGACTGGTGCAGTTGGTGCCACATCATGGACAACTATTTCGACCAGAACCCCAGGCTCACCGCCGCACGGGAACGCTCCTTTATCACCGTAAAGATCAACTTCAGCCCGAAGAACGAAAACGAAAAGGTCCTGTCAAAGTACCCCAAGATCCCAGGGTACCCGCACTTGTTCGTGCTCGACACCGACGGCAAGCTGCTTCACTCGCAGTTCACCGGAGAGCTCGAAGAGGGCAAGAGTTACAACCTGCAAAAGTTCACGGACTTTCTGAACAAGTGGACGCCGCCGCGACAGCCCGGAAAGTAAGCGAGCCCGTTATCTGCTGAACCAGCGAGTGACTTTCACGAGGAAGACGTTGTCGGCAGGACCCTTGAACACGCGTCCCAGATTCATTTGCGAGCAATCTTACTGGGAGCGCCGTCTGTGACCGGACGATTTCTTGAAACCATTTGGACAAATGCGTGGTCATAGAAGCTGTGAGGTAATATCGAGTCTGTGACCCTGCTAAACGGCTAGCAATTTCTGATTGACGCTCTGTGCGGGGGGTGCTAGCGTTCGGGTCACTATGTCAGCATCACACCATACTCTGAGCCGCCGCGAGCGGCAAATCATGGATGTTCTTTATCAGAAAGGACGGGCGACGGCTCTCGAGGTGCAGGAAAGTCTTCCGGACCCGCCCAGCTATTCCGCGGTCCGTGCCCTGCTTCGGATTCTTGAGGACAAGGGCCATGTCCGCCACGAGCAGGACGGCCCGCGTTACATCTTCACGCCGAAGCTGCACCGGGACAAGGCACGCCGTTCCGCAATCCGGCATGTGATGGAGACCTTTTTTGACGGGTCTCCGGAACAGGCAGTTGCTGCCCTGTTGGATGTTTCCTCGTCCAAGCTCTCCCAGGACGAGTTAGGCCGCCTGGCACAACTAATCGAGAACGCCCGGTCTGAAAGCAGGAAATGAACTTCGCGCTCAGCGTCATCTTGAAGACGACGATCCTGCTGGCATGCGCCAGCCTGGTGACGCTGGCATTGCGCCGTGCTTCCGCATCGTTGAAGCACGCGGTTTGGGCCATGGCGCTCTTATGCGCCCTGCTTATTCCGATTGCTTCTCTGGTCTTACCGGAAGTTTCTCTGCCGGTACTGCCGGAGGTGAACTTCAAGGCCGCAAGCCCGCTTCCCCAAAAAGAATCGGTGGGCACAACGCCAGGTGCCGGACCGGCAGCCAAGCCAGGGTCTTCGGAGAACCTGGCGGCAGGGAGCTCTCCGGAAGCGAGACTCTCATTCCCGTCCCAAAGCCAGACTCTCGGCCTCCTTTGGGCACTCGGCGCGGGCATCGTCCTTTTGCGCTTGTTGCTCGGCAGCCTTACCATTCGCCGGCTCGCACGGCGCTCGGTTCCGGTTGAGGGCCAGAACTGGGGCGACATTCTGGATGATCTGAGGGCCACCTTCTCGCTGCGGCGGCCCGTGAATCTCAGAATTTCGGATCAGACGATCCCGCCGATGACCTGGGGCGTCTTTCGTCCCGTTTTGCTGCTTCCCGTCACTGCAATCGAATGGACGACCAGCCGCCGCCGCCTGGTACTGGCGCACGAACTGGCGCACGTCAAGCGGAGCGATGGGATTCTGCAGCTTCTTCTTCAGGCGGTATGCAGCCTCTATTGGTTCAATCCCCTGGTCTGGTACGCGGCACGACGGCTGCGGATCGAGCGAGAGTGCGCGTGCGACGACAGCGTGCTGAAGCTCGGTGCAGACGCGGACGATTATGCCGATCACTTGTTGCAGGTCGCCCGCACGCTGAACCCTGGCGGAGGTCTGTCCCTTGCCACTGTGGCAATGGCGCACCGCTCCCAGTTGGAGACGCGCCTCCTCTCGATCCTGGACAACAGAACGAGAAGACAGGCAGTATCGCGCGCTGCGGCGGTCCTGCTGTTTTCCGGAGTCGCGGCGGTGACTCTGTCGGTCGCGACAATTCAGATCACGGCAAGGGCATCCGCGCTGGTAATGGATCCGAACTCATCCGTGTTCGGGATTCCCGCAGACTTCGGTTCGTCGGCGTCGGGAGCGGATACGCAGCTGATTCCGGTCACGGTTCAGGGATCGATTCTGGAATTTGGAACTGACGCCCCCATCGCGGGTGCGTTCCTCACGCTGTCGCCACTGCAGGATCCCCACGCGGACAGCGACCTGCACTATGAAGCGGAAGCACGCTCCGACGGAACGTTCCTCATAAAGGACGTGACTCCTGGGCAATACCGCCTGGCCTTATCCCGCGAGGGCTATGTCGGCACGCACAGCGCCGCCGAGCCGGGATGGCTCACGGTCTTTAACGGACACAACCTTGAGTCGGTCCGTCTTCATATGATGCGCGGACCTGCCATCTCCGGTCGGATATTCGATGAGAGCGGCCAGTCCAAACCGTCGGCCCATGTCGAGTTGCTGAACATGGATTTTCGGGACGGCCAGCGTACCCTTCTGGCGAGCGATATCTCGATGGTCACCGACGACAATGGCGAGTATCGCCTCTTCGGAATACAGCCCGGCGAATACTACCTGAGAGTCCGGCCACGGGCGGGAGGGGCGGATTTTCTGCCCATTTACTTCCCTGGTGTGACGGACTCCCGATATGCGACGCCGATCTCCGTCCGCGCCGGGGCGGATATCAGCGGCATCGACCTCTCGTTGACGCGCAGCAATCTTCATTCGGTGCGGCTGACTCTCGAGATTGCTTCACCCGCGCCGGCCAATCCTGAGCTTTCGTTCTATATCAACCCTCTGCGGAGTGGGGGAAACGCAGCCTCAGGGGCGGTCCAGTTCCATTCCGCCGGCCAGAACACTTACATCAGCCCGTTGCTCGCACCCGGTTCCTACGAGATTGAAGTGTATTTGCGGGATCCCGACCCGATCCGGTGGGCACGCACGAAAGTGGAGATTGAGGACCGCGATGTCAACGCGGGAACGCTCGTAATCGGGCCTGGCGTCTGGATTCAGGGACACATCACCGCTGCGGAATCGCTGCCTGTCGGCGTTCGACGCGGACAGCTTCTCGTGATCCTGCGCCCGATGGACGGCTCAACATTCCTGCTGCCGTCGGCCCAGGTCGCCGTGGATGGATCCTTCGTAATCCCCCGTGTCCCGGAACGGCGG
>JGI10214J12806_10647440_pt1 | contig 11070 bp, 11 predicted proteins | sample WisConreferecore_FD_12806 | JGI IMG/M metagenome (IMG submission 12806)
GGCTATCCTCGGCGTCGTCGCCGTCATGCTGCTGCTGAACCGGCTGCTCGGGCCCAAGCCGGTGCCTAGCGAGATCAAGCTCGAACCCTTCGAGTGCGGCGCGACTGCGGTGGACACCCTGAATGTCAAGGCCGTCCCGGTCAAGTACTACGCACTCGCCATCGTCTTCATCCTGTTCGACCTCGAGACGGTATTCCTCTTCATCTGGGCGCTCGGCGCGCAGCCGCTCACGAGCTTCATGCTCGTGACCTTCTTCATCTTCGCCTTCCTGCTCGTGCTGATCCTTCTGTACGTGTACAAGGCGAGGCTCTTGGAAGGGGTCACAGAGTAGCCATGCGCGCGAGAGTCATCCGAATTCAGTCGGCCCCGAGCGCGGCTTTCGAGTACATCTCGACGAAGAAGGACGAGCTGGTGGGGTGGGCGCGAAAGTTCTCCATCTTTCCTTACCCTTTCGTGACGGCCTGCTGCGCGATGGAGTTCATGGCGGTGAGCTCTACGCCATACGACACCGACCGCTTCGGCGCCGCGCTGCCGCGGTTCTCGCCGCGCCAGTCCGACCTGCTGATGGTCGTCGGCACGGTCACCCACAAGCAGGCGCCGGTCCTGTTGAAGGTCTATGAGCAGATGTGCGAGCCCAAATGGGTGATGGCCTTCGGCGTGTGCGCCACGAGCGGGGGGTTCTACCGGAACTACGGGACGGTTCAGGGAATCGACAAGATCATCCCGGTGGACATCTACGTCCCCGGCTGCCCGCCGCGGCCCGAGACGGTGATCGACGGCATCATGAAGCTGCAGGACAAGATCGCCGGCTCGCGGCACCCGATCATCACCAAGGATTTTTGATCATGGCCCCGGATGAGCTGAACGTTCTGAAGGATGGCATGCGGATGCTTGTGATCGAGCCGGCCGGACTGCTCGGCACCGTCCAGCGTCTGAAGTCCGAGTTCCAGTTCGATCTGTTCCTCGACGTGACCGCGGTCGACTGGCTTGGGAAGTCGCCGCGCTTCGAGCTCGTGTACCACTTCTACTCCACGGCACACCGGGTCCGCGTCCGGCTCAAGACCCGCGTCCCCGAGGACGATCCCACAGTGGATTCTCTCGTTTCTTTCTACGGTTCGGCTCGCTTCATGGAGCGGGAATGCCACGACATGTACGGGATTGTGTTTCGAGGCAACGATGATCTGCGCGCGATCTTGCTCTACGAAGGGTTCGTCGGCCACCCGCTGCGCAAGGACTATCCGAAGGACCAGGAGCAGCCGATCGTACCCTACCGCGACCTAGCCGCCGAGGCCGACGTTGGAAGCAAAGCTGCGTAACCCCGTCCGCTCGATCTTCGAACAGACCCGGCGCGAAGGCACGGTCGTGGTCAACATTGGGCCCTCGCATCCGGCAACCCACGGGACGATTCAGATCATCGCGGAGCTGGAGGGCGAGAAGGTGGTGCGCGCCGACGCGCACTGCGGCTACCTTCACCGCGGCTTCGAGAAGGAGTGCGAGGCGCACACCTGGCATAACCTGATTCCGTACGTCGACCGGCTCAACTACTGCTCCGGGCTCATCAACAACTTCGCCTACTGCGAAGCGGTCGAGAAGCTCATGGGGATCGAGCTCACACCGCGCTGTCGCTACCTGCGCACCCTGCTCTCCGAATACTCCCGCATCGCGGACCACCTCACCTGCGTCGCCGCCTCGCTCATGGAAATCGGCGCCATGACCGGGTTTCTCTACCTGGTGATGATCCGCGACTTCATTTACGAGCACCTCGCAGATCTGACGGGCGCCCGCGTGACCTATACCTACGGCCGCATCGGCGGCCTGGCGCGCGATCTGCCGGCGGGCTGGCTCGCGCGGCTCGACGAGATTCTCGACCAGTACGAGATCTTCGTCGGACGAATCCACAGCCTGATGGACCGCAACCGCATTTTCATCGACCGGACCCGCGACGTCGGCGTGATCTCCACGGCCGATGCAATTGACTGGGGCTTCACCGGGCCCATCCTGCGCTCCACCGGCGCGCCGCGCGACCTGCGCAAGGACACGCCTTATCTCGCCTACGCCGAGCTCGACTTCGAGGTGCCGGTCGGGATCAAGGGCGACAACTACGACCGCTACTACGTTCGCATGCGGGAGATGGACGAATCCGTGCACATGATCCGGCAGCTCATGGACCTGCTGCCCGACGGGCCGATCAACGTGGACGATCACCGCTGCACGCTTCCCGAAAAGCGGCTGGTCTATTCGGAGATCGAATCCCTCATCAACCACTTCAAGCTGATCATGGAAGGACCGCAGGTTCCGGCGGGAGAGATGTACTCGGCGCACGAGGCGGCAAACGGCGAACTGGGCTTCTATATCGTGAGCACCGGCGAGGGAGTCCCCTACAAGGTTCACGTGCGCTCGCCGAGCTTCGTGCACCTGGGCGGGGCGCACCGCTTGATGGAAGGTTTTCAGCTTGCAGACATCGTCCCGACCTTCGGGTCGGTGAACATCATCGGCGGGGAGTGCGATCGATGAAGCACCTGATCCCGCAGTTCGAGGCGATGAAGACGCGCTTTCCCGCAGGCTTCGAATCATCGCTCGTGCTGCCGTGCCTGCGGCGTATTCAGGAAGAACGCGGCTACATCGCCGACAGCGACATCGACGGGCTGGTCGAGTACCTCGGTGTTCCTCGCATCCAGATCGAAGAGGTGCTCTCGTTCTACACCCAGTTCCGGCGCAAGCCGATCGGCCGGTGGCACCTCCAGGTCTGCCACAACGTCTCGTGCTCGATGCGGGGCGCGGAGCCGATCCTCGACCACCTTGCAAGGAAGCTCGGCGTTGCGCCCGGGCAAACCACTCCGGACGGGCGCTTCACCCTTTCGACTGTCGAGTGCCTGGGTTCCTGCGGCACCGCGCCGGTCGTCGTGGTGAACGACACCAACCACGAGAACACGAGCATCGCCGAACTCGACGTGCTCCTTGAGGGCCTGGCATGACGGGAACCAAGCTCTTGATGACCTTCCCGGTCACCGCCACCTCGCACTCGCTCGCCGACTACCGGGCGCGCGGCGGCTATCGGGCGCTCGAGAAGGCGCTCGCGCAGATGAAGCCCCAGGACGTGACCCACGAGGTGATCGCCTCCGGCCTCCAGGGACGCGGCGGCGCGGCCTTCCCGGTCGGCCGCAAGTGGGCGACCGTCAAGCTCGACGACGGCCAGCCGCACTACCTGTGCTGCAACGCGGACGAGGGTGAGCCCGGCACGTTCAAGGACCGCTGGATCCTCGAGCACGCCCCGCACCTGCTGCTCGAGTCGATGCAGATCGCCGCCTACGCGATCGGGGTGCGCCACAGCTTCGTCTACATCCGGGGCGAGTTCGACCTCCCCTACCGCCGTCTCGCCGGAGCGATCGAGGAGGCCTATCAGGCCGGCTACTTCGGCGAACGGATCCTGGGCACGGACTTCGCATGCGACGTGATCGTCTATCGCGGGGCCGGATCCTACGTCTGCGGCGAAGCGTCCGGGCTGATCACCTCGATCGAGGGGAAGAAGGGCTATCCGCGCAACCGCCCGCCGCGCCTGAGCGTCCGTGGTCTGTACCAGCGACCGACCGTCGTCAACAACGTCGAGACGCTTGCCAACATCGCCGGGATCATCGCGCACGGTGCCGACGCCTTCCGCAAGGTCGGCACCAAGACGAGCCCCGGGACGCGGCTCATCTCCATCTCGGGCCATATCAACCGGCCAGGGGTGTATGAGATCGAGCTCGGCTACCCGTTCGCCAGGTTCCTCCGGGAGGATTGCGGCGGCATCCTCGGCGGGCGCCCGCTCAAGGCCATCATTCCGGGCGGCGTCTCCACCAAGGTGCTCACCCCGGCGGACATCGAGCCCCTCGCCCTCGACCACGCCGCGCTCGAGGCTGCGGGGTCGTCGCTCGGCTCCGGTGGCATGATCGTCATCGCCGAGGGCACATGCATGGTGCACCTGCTGCAGGTGATGCTGCGCTTCTACCACCACGAATCCTGCGGCCAGTGCACGCCCTGCCGGGACGGCATGGGCTGGCTGCACCGCATCATCGACCGCATCGTAGCGGGCGAGGGCGTGCCCGAAGACATCGAGCGCATGCAGGCGATCTCGCGCGCCAACGACGGCACCACGATCTGCGGGATGGGGGACGCCGCCGGCTACGCCACCGTCGCCATCCTCGACAAGTTCCGCGACGAGTTCGCCTACGCGATCGCGCACAAGCGCTCGCGGTTCGACGGCCGCCTCGAGGTCTCCGGCCATGCCTGAGATCTTCATCAACGGCCGGCCGGTGCAAGCCGAGAAGAATCAGACCGTGATGCAGGCCGCAGTCGCGAACGGCATCTCCATCCCGTACTTCTGCTGGCACCCGCAGCTCTCGGTCCCGGGCAACTGCCGGATCTGCATCGTGGAGGTCGAGGACGAGAAGGGCGGCAACTGGACCGACATCGCCTGCAACATGCCGGTGAGCGACGGGATGCGGGTGCTGACCGAGTCCGCGGCGGCGCTCGCGCACCGCAAGGCGATGCTGCAGTTCATCCTGCTGAACCACCCGGTGGACTGCGGCATCTGCGACAAGGCCGGCGAGTGCACGCTGCAGGACTATCACTACCAGTACAACGGCGCGCCCTCGGTCTCGCGCGACGCCAAAGTGCGCGCGACGAAGTTCCATCCGCTTTCAGAGCGCATCGTGCTCGACAACGAGCGCTGCATCCTGTGCTCGCGTTGCGTGCGCTTCACTCACGAAATCTCGAAGTCGCACGCGCTCGGCATTCAGGCGCGTGCAGACCACTCGGTCATCCGTGCGGTCGAGGACGGGAGCTTCGAGCAGGACCCGTACTCCGACAACGTCATCGACATCTGCCCGGTCGGCGCCTTGCTCTCGCGCTCGTTCCTCTACAAGGCCCGCGTCTGGTACCTGAAGGAGACGCCTTCGATCTGCCCGGGCTGCGCACGGGGTTGCAGCGTCAAGCTCTGGCATCGCAAGCCCGAGTGGAAGCTCAACGTCCTCGACCCGCGGCAGAATACGAGCATCGCGCGCGTGACGCCGCTCGAGAACCCGGCGGTGAACGGACCCTGGATCTGCAACAAGGGGCGCGACCTCGCCAGGATCTTTGAACGCCCGCGCGCCGAGCAGGCCATGCTCAAGGGCTCGCCGGTCGAGCTCCCCGCGGCGATTGACGCGGCGCGGCGGCTGGTGGGCAAAGCGAAGCGCGCCGTAGCGCTGGTGTCGAACTGGGGCTCCAACGAGGAGCTGGCTGCCTTCAAGGTGGCCCTTGGCGAGCGCTTCGCGTGTTTCGTCAAACAAGACTGCAGCCCGCAGCCGGGCGAGCCGATCGAAGATCATCTGCTCATCCGAGCGGACAAAAACCCGAACACTGCCACGGCGCGCAAGCATTTCGGCGATGCAACGCCCGAGTTACACGAAGGGACGGATCTGGTTCTCGTCTGGGGCGAAGGCTTCGACTTCGGCCGCCTCCCGCGCGGGGCGAAGGTCATCTTCCTGCACGCCTACCTGCAGCCGGAGAACGGACATGCGGACGTTTTCCTTCCGCTGAGCATTCAGACGGAGCGCCGCGGTCACTACACGAACTTCGAAGGCGTGGTGAGCGCATTCGAGCCCTGCTTTCCGAAGAAGGCGTCGGTCGCCGACGCCGAGACGCTGTTCGCCGCGCTCGCGGCGCCAGTGGAGGCCACGGCGTGATCCAGGATCTCGTGATCGGCGTCGTCTTCATCGGCTATGCGCTGGGGATGCTGATGACTTTCGGCACCGTGCTGACGTGGGTCGAACGCAAGCAGGCGGCGATCATGTCCGACCGCATCGGTGCGAACCGCGCCTACGTCCGTATCCCCTTCACGCAGATCAAGCTGGTGTGGCTCGGCCTGTTCCACGGTCTGGCAGACGGGCTGAAGATGCTGCTCAAGGAAGATTTCAAGCCCAGAACCTACGATCCCTACGCGTATGCGATCGCGCCGTGGCTCGCGTTCACGCCGGTGTTGCTGGTCTTCGCGGTCATTCCCTTCGGCGGCACGCTGGTCCCCGCCGAGCTCGTGCCGGGCCTGTCGGCCTGGTTCGGCGACAAGAGCTACCCGATGCAGATCGCCCGCCTCGACGCCGGCCTGTTGATCGTCTTCGCGTTCGGCGGCGTGACCATCATCGGTGCCATGCTGGCCGGCTGGTCCTCGTCCAACAAGTTCTCGCTGCTCGGCGCGTTGCGCGCCGGCTCGCAGATGATCTCCTATGAGCTGGTCCTGGGCTTGACCCTGCTGGGACTGATCCTCATCTACGGCACGCTCGACCTCACCTCGATCGTCCAGCAGCAATCGGGCGTGATTCTGGGCTTTTTGCCCGCCTGGGGAATCGTCTACCAGCCCTTCGCGGCCATTCTCTTCATTACCGCGGCAATGGCCGAAAACAGGCGCATCCCCTTCGACCTGCCGGAGGCCGAGTCGGAGCTGATCGCCGGCTACTTCACCGAGTACAGCGCGATGAAGATGGGCCTTTTCATGTTCGCCGAGTTCATCGAGATCGCGATCATCGCGGCGCTCTTCACGACGCTGTTCCTGGGCGGTTACAACCTGCCCTACATGAGCGACAGCGGCTTTGTGTTCCCAGGCAATTACGTCGTGCACTTGAGCCACTGGGCCGTCGTCGTGATCCAGCTCCTCACGTTCCTGGTGAAGGTGCTCGCGGTCTGCAGCTTTCAGATCCTGGTGCGCTGGACGCTGCCGCGCTTGCGGTACGACCAGGTATTGCGCTTTGCCTGGAAGTTCATGTTCCCGCTGGCCCTCGCCAACCTCGGCGTGACTGCCGTGGCGGTGTGGGCGCTCGGAGTGATGAACGCGTGAGGCGACAACCATACCAGCGCAAGGCCTACTGGAACCGTCCCACGATGACGTGGTGGGAGCGGGTGTACTTTTTCGAGATCGCGCGTGGCATCGCCGTCACCGGTGGGGTGTTTCTTCACAACATGTGGCGTTGGATCTCGGGGCGCAAGGGTGCGCTCACGACCTACTACCCGGAGGAGACCCGGGCTGATTACGCTGCGGGCAACCGCGGCAAGCACATTCTGACCCAGCGGCCGGACGGCAGTCCGCAGTGCATCGCCTGCAACCTGTGCGCGACGGTGTGCCCGGCGCTGTGTATCGAGATCGACGCAGCTTTCGACCCGGAGGATGCAGCACACCCCAAATATCCGGCGCGCTTCGAGATCGACTACTCGCGCTGCATTTTTTGCGGACTGTGCGTCGAGGCGTGCCCGGAGGACGCGATTCGTATGGTCAAGGAAGTGCCGCAACTGCCTACGTTCGACCGCGGCCACATGTGGCTCACCAAGGACGAGCTGCTCAACTGGAATCCGCAGCGCGACGTTGCGAAGCCTTACCCCGTCGCGGGCAAGGATCGAAAGACCAGAGGCCCAGCGTGATCGAAAGCCTGCTCCTTCACCTCGATACTCTGCTGCTGTACCTATTCGCCGGCGGCGCGCTCGCCGGCGCGGTGCTGATGCTCGTGCTGCGTCAGCCGATGCGGGTCGCGCTGGCGCTGATCTCGACCATGATCTCGCTCGGCGCGATCTACGGGCTGCTCGGAGTTCATTTCATCGCCGCGTTCCAGGTGCTGATCTACGTCGGCGCCGTGATGGTCTTCATGGTCTACGCGATCATGCTGCTCGACGTGCGGGACCCGTCGTTTACACGCCGCTTTTCGCGTCTGCTCGTGCCCGGTATCGCGGGCGCGGTGCTGCTCCTCGGCGTACTCGTTTATGCCGCCTGGGAGAATCTCCCCGCGGTGTCTCGCGCTACGGGCGCTGCCACCTTTGGCCTGCAGCAGTTCTCCGCCGTCTTCCTGAACGAGTACTGGCTGCACTTCGAGCTCATCTCCGTACTCCTGGTCGCCGCCGTGGTGGCGGCGGTGGCGGTGATCAAAGTGAACCAGGGTGAACGTGGATAAGCTGCAGCTGCTGCTCTCGGTCAGCATGGCGCTGTTCGCGCTGGGTCTCCTGGGCGTCATCGTCCGGCGAAACGTGCTGATCATGCTGATGTGCATGGAGCTCATGCTGAACGGAGTGAACCTGAGCCTGGTGAGCTTCGCGCAACGGATGGATTCCATGAGCGGCGCGGTACTCGTGTTCCTGATCTTCGTCGTGGCCGCGGCCGAGATCGCGCTCGCCATTCCCATCGTCCTTCTGCTCGCGCGCCGCAAGCGCACTCTGGATCTGGGCGCCTACGCGGACCTGAAAGGATAGGCGATGGATCTCCTCACCCTGATCGTGGTTCTGCCTCTCGCAGGGTTCGTGCTGAACGGCCTTGCCGGCAACCGACTCGGCAATCGATTCGTAGCCGCGCTCGGGTGCGGGCTGCCGATCGCCGCCTTCCTCGTGACCGTGAAGTGCTTTGAGGAGCTCGCGACGCAGGGCTACGAACCGCTCGTCGAGACGGCTTACACCTGGGCCGTGATCGATGGGCGCGCCTTCGACGTCTCTTTCTACTTCGACCGCCTCGCGGCGGTCATGGCCCTGATCGTGACCGGCGTGGGCTCGCTGATCCATCTCTACTCCATCGGCTACATGAAGGAGGACAAGAGCTACGCGCGCTACTTCGCCTACCTGAACCTGTTCCTCTTCTTCATGCTGCTGCTCGTGCTCGGGCGCTCGCTGCTCGTCCTGTTCGCCGGCTGGGAGGGCGTGGGGCTCGCGTCCTACCTGCTGATCGGCTTCTGGTTCGAGGATCCCGACAAGGCGCGCGCAGGAAGGAAGGCGTTCATCACCAACCGCGTCGGCGATGCAGGGTTCCTGGTGGGAATGTTCTTGCTGTACGCGACGCTCGGAACGCTCGAGATGGACCGGATCAACGCCGCGTTCATGTCGAACCCGCCTTCCGCGGTCCTCGCCAGCCTGATCGGCGTGCTGCTGTTCATCGGGGCCAGCGGCAAGTCGGCGCAGATCCCGCTCCATGTCTGGCTGCCCGACGCCATGGCCGGTCCGACCCCGGTCTCCGCGCTGATCCATGCCGCCACGATGGTGACCGCCGGGGTGTACCTGATTGCCCGTTTGTCCGGCATCTACCTGCACGCGCCCGAGGCTTCGCAAGTGGTCGCCGTGATCGGCGTGCTCACGGCCTTCTTCGCGGCGACGATCGCTTGCGTGCAGACCGACATCAAGAAGGTGCTCGCCTACTCGACCATCTCTCAGCTCGGTTTCATGTTCCTGGCGCTGGGGGTCGGTGCGTACGGCGTGGCGATCTTCCATCTCTACACCCACGCCTTCTTCAAGGCCTGTCTGTTCCTGGGCGCCGGGAGCGTGATCCACGCACTCTCGGGCGAACAGGACATCACCAAGATGGGCGGGCTGGCGAAGAAGATCCCGCTCACCTTCGTCACGTTCGCCGTGGCCACCGCAGCCATCGCCGGCCTCCCACCGCTCGCCGGTTTCTTCTCGAAAGACGAGATCCTGTGGTTTTCGCTCGCAAGCAGCCGCGGCGGCTCGCTCATGCTTTGGGCAACGGCGGCGTTCACCGCGCTGCTCACGGCGTTCTACATGTTCCGGCTGCTGTGGCTGACGTTCCTCGGCTCACCTCGCATGGACGCAAAGACCGAGCATCACGTCCATGAGTCGCCGCCGTCGATGACCGGCGTGCTCGCGGTGCTGGCAGTGCTCTCCGCGATCGGCGGCTTCCTCGCCCTCCCGCACTTCCTCGAGCCCATGCTGCCGCTGCCCGGAGTGCAGGTCGAGCTGCATCACCTCGAGACACCGCTCGTCGTGGTCTCGGTCGCGGTGGCTCTCGCGGGCGTCGCGGGCGCAGCGTTCTTCTATAGCCGCGGTGCGGTGCGCGCCGCCCGGCTGCGCCTGCGGTTCGCGACACTCCATCACGTGCTCTCCGGCAAGTACTTCATCGATGAGCTCTACGAGGTCGCGTTCGGCCGGCCCCTGCAGTGGATTTCGGAGCGTGTCTTCCTGGGGATCGGCGACCGGGTGCTGCTCGACGGCTCCCTGAACGCTCTGGCGGCGCTCGCGCAGCGCAGCGCCGGAGCGTTGGGGCGTGTCCAGACCGGCAGCCTGCACCTGTACGGGTTGTTCGTGCTGGCCGGAAGCATCGCCTGCCTGCTCTGGATCTGGCGCCATGTCTGACGCCGCCCTCCTGAACGTTGTGCTGTACTTGCCCGTGCTCGGCATCCCGTTGTTGATGGCTGCGCCACACGCGGGCTTCGCGCGCGGGGTGTCACTCGCCGTGATGATGGTGCAGTTCCTGCTGACGGCGTTGCTCTACGCCCGGTTCGATGGCGCAGTGGAAGGCCTGCAGTTCGAGACCCGGCTCCCGTGGATTGCCGATTGGGGGGTGTACTACCAGATCGGCCTCGACGGCTACAACGTCCTGCTGGTGCTGCTCACCGCGTTCCTCGGTCCGCTTGTGGTGGCGGGCGCCTTCACTGCGATCCAGAAGAACGTGAAGCTCTTCTACGCCGTGGTGTTCTTTATCCAGTTCACCATGCTGGGCACGTTCGTGGCCCAGGACCTGTTCCTGTTCTATCTGTTCTGGGAAGCGATGCTGATCCCGATGTTCCTGCTCATCGGCATCTGGGGCGGGGAGCAGCGCATCTACGCCACGCTCAAGTTCGTGCTGTACACGGCGTTCGGCAGCATCCTGATGCTGGCCGCGGTGATCTATCTCGTGTACAGCATCAACCAGACGACGGGCATCACGTCCTTCGCCTTTGCCGACCTGTACCGGTCGCAACTGCCGCTCTCGGTTCAGACCGTGCTGCTGCTCGCCTTTGGGCTGTCGTTCGCGATCAAGGTGCCCATGGTGCCGCTGCACACCTGGCTTCCGGACGCGCACGTCGAGGCACCGACCGCGGGCTCGGTGATCCTCGCCGGCGTTCTCCTCAAGATGGGGACCTACGGCTTCATGAAACTCGGCTTCCCGCTGTTCCCGGATGCCACGCGGTTGCTCGCCCCGGAGATCATGACGCTGGCGGTCATCGGCATTATCTATGGCGCGTGTCTCGCCCTCGTGCAGACCGACATCAAGAAGATCATCGCCTACTCCTCGATCAGCCATCTCGGCTACGT
>JGI10214J12806_10090928_pt1 | contig 11038 bp, 9 predicted proteins | sample WisConreferecore_FD_12806 | JGI IMG/M metagenome (IMG submission 12806)
TCGCCGACCACATCCGGGCCCAGCGACCGGGCGGGGTTCATGCTCATGCCGGAGATCGGCGCTTCGAGCGCGATGAACGTCGCGATCAGCATCGCGACGATGACGCCGGTGAACGGCGCCACGCGCCGCTGGTTGGATGCTGTGAGCACGACCAGCATCATCAGGAAGGAGATGAGCGCTTCGCCCGCGAACGCTGCGGCATGACCGAACACTCCCGGCGTGGTTGCGACGTAGTTCACGGCCGGGTCAGCGATCCATCTGGCCAGTGCGAACGAGGCGAGACCGATGCCGAGGACGCCTCCGGCAAACTGCGCGCCGACATAAGCCAGGGCGTCGCGTCCGTCGATTTTTCCGAGTCTCAGGAATGTAAGGGTGACCGCCGGGTTCATGTGCGCGCCGGATCGCCGGCCCCAGGGCGAGTAGATGATTGCGGCGGCCGTGAACCCCATCGCGATGCCCATGAGCACTCGACGCGTCATCGGCTCCGCGACCACACCGTGGAGCGGCGACTCAGGATGCTCCAGCATCACCGTCATCGTCGCCGCCGAGATCATGAAGGTGCCGAGCGCCGCTACTTCGATCAGGTATTCACGCCAGTGATGTTTCGGCGTCGTCATGGGAGGGCCTATTCAATGTCGCGCGACGCGGTGTCCGAGGCCACGAGGTACACGCCATCGGCCTTGCGCCTCAGCATGCCGTCCATGACGAGCGCGTCGAGGAACTCGCGGCTGCTGGCGGGGTCGAGCTGCCACAGGCGCGCGGCCTGTGCGATCGTCAACTTGAGTCCTGGCATTTCCCTGAACTCGCCGCGGATCCGGTGGAGCGTGGCCGCGGCGTCCTCAAACCCCCATCTCATGAGCAGCTCCTTCTGCGCTCTTCGATGCCGATCGGCGTCCGCGGTTACTCCGAGCCGGCAGTGCCAGGACGATTCGCTCGAGTCTCAACGCCTCGCCTACCGACCATGCCTGGAACGGGCAGCCGTTGGGTCGATGCGGAGCGTCGCCGTCCGCGATCTCTGAAACATGCCCGAGGCCGGCCTCGCCGAGGTGTTCGAGAAGCGGAGCGAGAAATCGTGCGCGTGCGTCGGCTATCGCCGTAAGCGTTCTGCCGCGGCTGCGGACCCAGGCCTCGACGAATGCGGTCAGCAACCACGGCCAGACGGTTCCCTGGTGATAGCCGCCGTCACGAGCGGCGACGCCGCCGGCGTAGTGACCCATGTAGCCAGGTTCGTGTGATGCGAGCGAGCGCAGTCCGGCAGGCGTCAGCAGACGCGCCTCGATGACGCGGAGCGCTCGTCGCGCCCGGGTCTCGTCCACGAGCACAAGAGGCAGGCCGCCGAGTGCAAGAACCTGATTCGGTCGAAGCGACGAGTCAACCTTCCCCGGCTGGTGATCGACGTCGACGACATCGTGAAGACATTCGGCGGATTCGTTCCAGAATTTCGCCTCGAACGCGGCGCGCCCCCGATCGAAGGGCTCACGCCACCGAGGAGAACGGCGACTCGCCAGCCACAACGCATTGAGCCAGAGCGCCTGGACTTCAACCGGCTTTCCAATGCGTGCCGTGATGACGTGGTCGCCGACTTTGGCGTCCATCCACGTCAGCTGCACCCCGGGGACACCGGCTGCGAGCAGGCCGTCCTCGTCTGCGCGGATGCCGAAGCGCGTGCCGCGGGCGTAGCCGGCGAGGATGCGATCGACGGCATCTTCGAGTGCGCGACGATCTTCTTCAGGGACGTCCGTGCCGCAGCGCGCCGCCGCGTCGAGGAGGTCGTAGACGGCGACGATGAACCAGAGCGACGCGTCAACCGCGTTGAACTCTGGCTGCTCGCCGCGATCGGCAAAACGATTGGGCAACATGCCCTCGGAGATCGCGCGCGACCACTCGAGGAGGATGTTCCTGGCTTCGTCGATTCGGTCGGCTGCCAGGCATACACCGCGCAATGCGATGAACGTGTCGCGTCCCCAGTCGGCAAACCAGGGATAGCCGGCGATGATCGTCTGACCTGCGCCGCGCTTGACGAGATAGGCATCAGCCGCTCGATGGAGGGGCGAGGCAAACGACGTGCGTCGTTTCAACTCCGCCGCTCGAATCTCCGTGAGCGCGGCGACGGCGTCAGTCTCTGCCAGGGGCTCAGTGCTGAAGATCAGGGCTGCGTCACACGTGTCGAGGCCGAAGTTGAAGGTGCCCGGCGCCGCAAGGTCCTCGATGTAGTCGAGTCCGCGATCGCGCTCCGCCTCATAGCGGAAGTTCCGGTACCAGTCTGGCTGGTGGTGATATTGGCCACTGGTCGCGACGTGAATGGAAGGAACGCCGTCGTACGGCCGCCAGACCAGACCGCCCGCCGCCCTCTTCTCGGGAGCGAATCGAAACGCGCCGTTCTCGCGATGCAGCGAGTGGTAGTCGCGGCCAGAGAAGAACGGCCTTACAGACAACGTTCCGCGCGAGCTGTTAAGCACGCGCCAGCTCAGAGCGACGACGGGCGCTCCGTGTCGCGCGACGATCTCGTGCTCGATCGTCGTGCCGTCCGCAAGCGAGAACGTCCAGCGCGGCCACGGATCGACGCTGAACTCCATGATGCGCGTGGCGCCGTCTGGATGGACGACGCCGGGCTCGTAGCGCTGTGACGTGAGTGCAGCCGATCCGGCCGCGTTCTCGAACCACGCATCGAAGCCGTTGACGAGCACCATGCGCCCGGTCGGTGGAGTCGTCGCCGTCAGCAGCAGCGCGTGATATCGCCGCGTGCGAGCGCCGGCCGCCGTTCCCGACGCGAAGCCGCCCAGTCCGTCAGCCTCAAGCCACTCATCACGCTCGCTGTATCTCATGGTCTTCAGTCCTCGGTCTCCAGTCCACAGTCCACGGTCTCCAGTCCACGTCCTACCCTCGGACCGTCGCACTCCGCACCATCGCCCCGTCGAACCGTGCGTGTCTTAGATGCTCCTTTCCCCGCAGCGTTTCAGTCGTGTTCCCTGAAACCTTTGCGCATGCAGGTCATCGAAGGAGGCACATGACGAGCGCCGGGCACTTGGCGCCACAACGAGGAGGACAGAGTAATGGGAGAAGGATTTCAGCAAAAGTTCGTGGCCCAGGCGTTCGCTGCCATCGTCGCGATGACGATGATCGCGGCGCTGGCGGTGACATCGAATATCTCGGCACAGGGACGCACGAGCACGCCGTTCGCAGGAGTGAAGGCCAACACTGGTCGAGTCACGCTGACTGGAAGCGCCGGCGCGCTGGTGCTGACGCTGTCCGACGATTTCAAGGCGCCCGAGGCGCCGGATCCGCATTGGCAGGTGGTTGATTCGAAAGGCCGTGTCTACCTCCTGCAGAAGCTGACGGTGAAGGGGCTCGTCGGCGACAAGATGAACCGCTCGATCACGCTTCCTGCCTACATCACCGACGTTGCGAAGGTGCAGTTCTGGTGCGCCTATGCCGAGGTTCTGCTCGGCGAAGCCTCGTTCGGATCCTACTCAACCAACTGACTCACCCACCTGCCGCAGGAGATCCGGAGGAGCAGAGCCCCCGGACCTCTTGCGTCGAAGGCCAGCCATGCGCAGCGCCTGCGTCGATCGTTCGCCGGATTTCGGGACGCGAGCGCTTTCCGCGCTGAATATCTTGGCGGACGTCGCGAGCGACGATCTCGGTCACATCCCGCCCGGCGGCCCCATCGTCGTGGTTGCCAACCACCCACTCGGAGCGATCGATGGCTTGCTACTGATTTCGCTCCTGTCGCGTGTGAGAAGCGACATCAAGCTGCTCGGCAACAGCCTTCTCCGCTACATTCCCGCGCTCCGGCCGTACCTGTTCGCGGTTGATGTGTTCAATGGCACCCGCGCCGCTCGGAGGAACGGTGTCGCCCTGCGGCGTGCGATCCGTTGGCTCGATGGCGGCGGATGTCTCATGGTGTTCCCCGCCGGCGAAGTGGCTCATCACACGACGAGCGGCGGGCGAACGCTCGACTCGCCATGGCGAACGACGGCCGCGGAGTTGGCGGCACGCACAGGTGCAGCGGTCGTTCCGGTCTTCATTGAAGGACGAAACAGCCGCGTGTTTCACGCGGCCGGCCGCATTCATCCACTCCTGCGAACGGCACTCCTGCCGCGCGAGATGTGGGCGAAGCGAGGCCGCACGATCCCGGTGCGAATCGGTCAGCCGGTTCTTCGAGATGAAATCGCGGCACTACCCGATGGCGACACGCGCACCCAGGGGCTGCGCGCACGGGTGGAGGCACTCGCCGCCACGCCGGTCGCAGTGCGCGGCCGCGACGACGAGATCGCCGCGAACATCGATGCGCTGCGGAGCCGTTTGCTGCTCGACAGCGGCTCGTACCAGGTGTTCTGCGCTCCCGCGTTCGATCTGCCGGCGATACTGCCCGAGATCGGCCGACTACGTGAGCTGACATTCAGGCATGCCGGCGAAGGAACGGGCTCGGGCCGCGATCTCGATCGTTTCGACCAGACCTACGAGCATCTCTTCGTGTGGGATCGCAGCCACCAGGAGATTGCTGGCGCCTACCGGGTTGGCGCGACCGACATCGTCGCGCGGAACGGTGTCGAAGGACTCTACACGCGCACGCTCTTCGATTACGACACACGCCTGCTCGATCAGATCGGTCCTGCACTCGAGCTCGGACGAGCGTTCGTCCAGCCCGACTACCAGCGCGATTTCAGCCCGCTGTTGCTCCTGTGGAAGGGCGTCGCCCGCCTCGTCGCGCAGTCAGGTCGATACTCGCGGCTCTTTGGTGTCGTGAGCATCAGCGATCGCTACCATTCCACGTCACGCCAGCTGCTCGTGAAGTTCCTTCAGGCGCATCGCTTTGACGCTGACCTCGGCAGGCTGGTGCGCGCGAAGAATCCACCAGCGCCGTCGGCTGACACGCCCGTGCACGCGACCACGGTCACGAGCTTGGCGGACGTATCGTCGCTGATTCGCCGCATCGAGCCGGACGGCAAGGACATCCCGGTCCTCCTTCGTCAGTACCTCAAGCTCAATGCGAAGCTGCTCGGCTTCACCGTCGACCGCAACTTCGGCAATGTCATCGACGGGCTCATTGTTGTGGATCTCGCGAGAGTCGAGCCGAGAATTCTCGCGCGATTCATGAAGTAGGCCGGGTCCGAAGAACAGGACCCGCCCTACGCAGTAGCGGACAGGCGCTGGAATTCGCGGTCGAGAAGTGTACGCAGCGCTTGCCGCGCGCGATGCAGGCGAACCTTGACGACGGTTGTCGTTGTGCCGAGGGCGGCGGCGGTCTCCATCGTGTCGCGCTCCTCGATGTCTCGCAGCGTCAAGACCACTCGGTAGTGATCGGGAAGCTGCGCAATCGCCCGCCGCACCATTGCCGCCGTTTCCTTGCGCTCGAAGATCGCATCACTCCAGTCACGCGACTCCGTCGTCTGGTGTCCGTCGGCTTGAAACGTGGGGAGCAGATCGTCGATGGACTCCTCGGGTCGCCGCTTTCGCGAACGGATCTTCATGAGCGCCGTGTTCACGAGGATGCGATGCAGCCAGGTGTGAAGCTGCGCGCGCTCTTCGAACGTGCCGATCGCTCTGAACGCTTTGATGAAGGCTTCCTGCACGGCGTCCTGCGCGTCTTCGTTGTTCGGGAGGAAGCGGCGAGCCACCGAGAGCAGCCGGCCGCCGTGGATGCGCACGACCGTTTCATACGCGTCGGGGTCGCCAGCCTGAAGACGCGCAACGAGCATCGCGTCGCTCTCGATCCTGGTGATGCTTTCAGGCATGAACGCAGTGCTTGCGAGAGTGGTCATGGTCATTGCCTTCGTGATCACATCAACTGTGAGGTGACGAACGCTGAGCAGCGCAATGAGATCCGTGGTTCGCGCCTCACCGTTCGCAGAAATTCGATACCGTCGCGATCGACGAATGAGACGTCGGTGAGATCGAGCACCACCGTGCCGTCGTCGCGCGATGCAAGCGACCGCTGCAGTTCGGCCACCCACGGTCCGGCCAATCGGCCCGTGGCCCGAATCGTCGTCTCGTGACTTCCGTTGGCTACCGCTTCGATCCGCAGCATTCACTTGCTCCGGCCGGATGAGGATCAACCGCGGTGCCACTAACTCGGCGGGATGGCCCGAAGCGGGACGAATCCCACAAACGATTTGATATCAGCTAGTTGACAGTTGCGATGGGCAGGAGAGAGGCGCGGCTTGGAGCCTCGCACTACGAAATGTCGTGGGACCCAGACACTTCGAGGCTACGAAATGTCGTAGTGTCACGCCGGATGCCAAGCTTCTTGATCCGGCTGCGAAGCGTGTTCGGATGCATGTTCAGCAGAACGGCGGCGCCGCGTGGCCCCTCGACTACCCAGCCTGTCTTCAGGAGTGTGGCCACGATGTGGGAGCGCTCGACGTCTTCGAGTGTGCCCGACGACGGAAGCGCCCATGCCGACGGGCCCGCCTGCGTCCTCGTCGCCGCTGTGCCCGGCACGGTCGGGAGTTGATCCGCTCCGATGTCCAGCACGCCGCCTCTCGACAACACGAGCGCGCGTTCGACGACGTTCTCGAGCTCGCGGACGTTACCGGGCCATGGATAGGCCATCATGCGATCCATGCTCTCGCGCGAGACACCCTCCACGGTCCGGCCGATTCGCTTGGCGTGACGCTGAACGAAGAACATCACGAGTTGAGGGATATCCATGCCGCGCTCGCGGAGCGACGGCACTCGAACGGGCAGCACGTTCAGGCGGTAGAACAGATCGGCGCGGAATCTTCCGGCAGTGACTTCCTGTTCGAGCACGCGATTCGTTGCGGCAATGACGCGAACGTCCACTTTTACTGTGCGGCTGCTGCCGACTGGCTCAAACTCATGCTCCTGAAGCACGCGCAGGAGTTTGACCTGCATGTCGAGGGGTAGCTCACCGACTTCGTCGAGGAAAATCGTGCCACGATCGGCCAGTTCGAATCTGCCGATGCGGCGCTCGAGCGCGCCGGTGAACGCCCCCTTGACGTGTCCAAAGAGTTCACTTTCGATCAGCCCTGCGGAGATGGCGCCGCAGTTCACTTTGACGAGTGGATGCGATCGGCGAGGGCTGCGGTTGTGGACCGCGCGCGCGACGAGCTCCTTGCCCGTCCCAGTCTCTCCGAGAATCAGCACCGTCGTGTCGGTGGGCGCGACGCGTTCGATCATGTGGAGCACGGCCGTGAGCGGTGGGCTGTTGCCGACGATCTCCTCGAAGTTGTGCTCGCCGAGAATCTCTTCGCGCAGATACACGTTCTCGCGTTCGAGCTGCGCCTTCAACCGGCCGATCTCCTCGTACTCGCGCATGTTTTCGATGGCGAGCGCTACCTGGTTGGCGACTTCCTGCAGCAGGTCAGCCTCGGGCTGGTTGTATTGCATCGGCCGCTCGCTGCCCAGGTTCAGCGTGCCGATGCTCTTGCCGCGCACGATGAGCGGTACGACGACGAGTGATCGGAAGCCTTCCTTGTAGAGCACTTCTTCGCCCGGATAGGTTCGCGTCCTGGCGAGATCGGGATTGAAGAACGGCCGCTGACTTCTGAACGACACGCCAGCGTGACTGTGGTCCAGCGACAACTCGAATCCGGGCACGAAGTGGTCCGAGGGCACCGTGCTCTCTGCGACAACCATGCGCAGCACGTTCGTCTGCTCGTCGTACAGGAAGATCGTCATCCGGTCGAACGGAATCACCGGACGAAGCGCGGTGGTGATGGCGTGAAACAGCGCGTCCTGCGTCAGGTTGAGGACGACCGCGTTGTTGATCGCGAGCAGCGACCGCGCACGATCGGCAGCGATTGCCAGCCGGCGATTGAGCGAGGCGATCTCTTCGCTCGCCCTGAGTCGCTCGAGCTCCATGCCGGCGCGTGACGCAAATGTGCGCAGGAGGAGCGACCGAACGGCGTCCTCCGGCATCGGTTGAACATCGAGGATCGCGAGGTGTCCGAGGATCTCGCCTGACGCTCCAGTGATCGGTACACCGAGATAGCTCTCGGCTCCGAGCGCCACGAGATCGTGATCGTCAGGGAAACGCGACTGGAGCAACTCGGGGTGATAGCTGACACCACCACCAACGACGAGCTCGCAGGGTGTGCCTCCGAGGTTGTATTCGACGTTGTCGCTCAGACGGTCGCGGTTCCAGAATGCCAGCGTTCTGACCCGGGTCTTCGTCCGGTCGGTGCATTCGGCGACGAAGACATACGGAACGCCAAGCGCCGTGGCGAGATTGCGTACGAGCGCCGGGAAGAACTCGGCACCAGTGGCCAGCGCCGTGCCGTCCGTGACGGTCAACACGACGTCGCTAGCTCGAAGTGTCTCGCGCGCGTCGCCTTCCCGATCGGCCACCGAGGAATCTTACTTGACCCATCTCTTGTAACCGAATCGGAACCGGCTGCATCCGAGCAGCGGAGGCCAACGACGCTTCCAGAAAGGGTTTGCTGGTCATGAAATTCGGAAAGTTCGTTGCGCTCTTGTTCGGTGCAATTGCGCTCCAGGTGCCGCTTCATGCGGAGCTCCCAACGAAGAGGGTGCTGACGCTGGACGTCGCGAAGACCATTGCCCGCGCCGCCGAAGCCGAAGCGCTCAAGCGCGGCGCCACGGTGGTGATCGTGGTCACTGACGAGGGTGGTCATGTGTTGTATCTGGAGCGTCTCAACGACACCCAGGTCGCGAGCGTGGACGTCGGTATCGGCAAGGCTCGCACGGCGGCGATCTTCCGTCGTCCGAGCAAGGTCTTCGAGGACCAGATCCGCGAGGGCCGTGTCGCAGCGCTCGCGCTGCCAGGAGCGACACCGCTTCAAGGCGGCCTGCCGCTCATCATCGATGGCCAGGTCATTGGCGCCATCGGCGTCAGCGGGAACACGCCGCAGGAAGACGAGGACATCGCCAGGGCGGGCGCAGCCGCGCTCACGGACGCGATCGCCCGAGTCCCACCGCCGGTCTCGTACTGGAAGAGCACCGATGTCGCAGCCGCATTCGCGAAGGGGAGCGTGCTGTTCGGCGATGAAGGTGGCCGCAACTACATGGTGCACGCCAGTCATCGCGAGAGTGCGGGAATGGCCGAAGTCCATGAGCTCGACGCAGACATCATCTACGTTCTCGATGGATCGGCGACGTTCATTGCCGGCGGCACGGTGGAGAACGGCAAGACGACGGCGGCGAACGAGATTCGAGGGTCGTCGATCACCGGTGGGGAGGTTCGCAGGATCACGAAGGGCGACGTGCTCATCGTGCCCAATGGAACGCCTCATTGGTTCAAGGACGTCTCCGGTCCGCTCAACTACTACGTCGTCAAGGTTCGTTGATAGGAAAGAGGAGATGATCATGACTCGCCGTCTTCCGTTCCTGGCCGCCGTCCTCGCGACGGCACTTCTCTGGACGATGTCCGCGTCGGGCCAGGTGACTGCGGATGTACCAGGCATTCGGCCCGACGCAATCGTAAATCTCGCAACGGCTGAAGGTGCTTCGCTCGTTCGTGGAGAGTGGCGGTACAGCGACGCGAGCGTCGTCGACGCCGAACGTACCCACGACATCGAACCGCACGCCGGAGTCGCCCCTTTTGACGACTCGGGCTGGCCGGTGATCGAGCCGGAGAGTCTCGAGTCACGACGCACGCATGGACGACTCTCGTTTGGCTGGTACCGCATCGCGGTGACGATTCCAGAGAAGGTCGGAGCGCTCGACACGGCGGGATCGACTGTCGTCTTCGAGATCGTCGTCGATGACTATGCTGAGGTCTGGGTTGACGGCAAGCTCCCGATCGCGCTCGGCCAGGCAGGCGGCCAGTTCATCAAGGGTTTCAATGCGCCGAACCGCGTGGTGATCGCGCGCGACGCGGTGCCGGGTCAGCGCATCCAGCTCGCTGTCTTCGGTGCGAACGGACCGCTGTCGAATCCTCCCGGCAACTTCGTGTGGGTGCGATCGGCCACGCTGGACTTCTACAAGGGAGGTCGCATCGGCAAGAAGGCCGAAGCGAAGGCCCATGTGGAACGAGTCGACCCTGGCCTGGACGCGATCGTTCCCGAAGATCTGACGATCGAAAAGCTGGCCGACGGCTTCATCTTCACTGAGGGCCCGGTCTGGGTGCCAGAGGGCTATCTTCTCTTCAGCGATCCCAACGCCAACACCATCTATCGATGGTCGCCTGATGGTCAGGTGTCCGTGTTCAGAACGAAGAGCGGATACGCGGGCATCGACATTGGCGAATACGGACAGCCAGGCTCGAACGGCATCACGCTCGATACGGAAGGACGCGTCACGATCGACGAGCACGGGAACCGTCGCGTGGTCCGCATCGAAAAGAACGGCACGGTGACTGTCCTCGCCGATCGATTCGAAGGGAAGCGGCTCAACAGCCCCAACGACCTCGTCTATCGATCCGATGGCACCTTGTTCTTCACTGACCCGCCGTTCGGGCTTCCGAAGGCGTTCGACGACACGCGCAAGGAACTGCCATTCAGCGGCATCTACTCTCTCAAGGAGGGGGCGCTTCGGCTCCGTGCGAAGGATCTGACTGGGCCCAACGGTCTCGCGTTTTCTCCCGATGAACGCTACTTGTATGTGGGGAACTGGGACGAGAAGAAGAAGGTCGTGATGCGGTATGACGTGCAGCCGGACGGAACGCTTTCACATGGGAAGGTGTTCTTCGACATGACGAACGCGCCGGGTAACGATGCGCTGGATGGTGTGAAAGTGGATGTGCAGGGCAATGTCTACGTTTCAGGACCAGGCGGCTTGTGGATTCTGTCGCCTGACGGAAAGCATCTCGGGACGATCGTCGGGCCCGAGCATCCGCACAACCTCACGTGGGGCGACGATGACGGACGTACGTTGTATCTGACGGCGCAGACCGGACTCTACCGGGTGCGCCTAAAGATCCCGGGTATCCGACCGGGAGGCGTACACTAGTTGGCTTGGGCAAACTTCCTCAGGCCGTTCTTCTCGATCTCGACGACACGATCCTCGACGACACCGGCGGCATCTCCTCTTGCTGGTTGGAGGCATGCCGCGTTCACAGAACTGAATTGGGGATCGTCGATCCCATCACCGCCTACGTCTCAATCGAACGTGT
>JGI10214J12806_10046939_pt1 | contig 11021 bp, 6 predicted proteins | sample WisConreferecore_FD_12806 | JGI IMG/M metagenome (IMG submission 12806)
GGACGGCCGCGCCGTCGGGCGGCTCCGGCGAATCGGGCGCCCCGGCGATCGGCGCGGGCGGCGACACGGCGCTCGCGAAGTACGCCAACAATTTCACCGGACAGGCGCGCGAGAACAAGATCGACCCGGTCTTCGGCCGCGACCGGGAGATCCGGCAGATGATCGACATCCTGGCCCGGCGCCGGAAGAACAACCCCATCTGCGTCGGCGAGCCGGGCGTCGGCAAGACCGCGGTCGTCGAAGGCCTGGCCCTGAAGATCGTCGAGGGGGACGTGCCGGACGCGCTGAAGAACGTCGAGGTGATGGGCCTGGACATGGGCCTCCTTCAGGCCGGCGCGAGCGTGAAGGGCGAGTTCGAGAACCGGCTCAAGCAGGTGATCGAGGAGGTCAAGTCGTCGCCCAAGCCCATCATCATGTTCATCGACGAGGCCCACACGCTGATCGGCGCCGGGGGCGCGGCCGGCGGCAGCGACGCGGCCAACCTGCTCAAGCCCGCCCTCGCCCGCGGCGAGCTCCGCACGATCGCCGCGACCACGTGGAGCGAGTACAAGAAGTACTTCGAGAAGGATGCCGCGCTGGCCCGCCGCTTCCAGCTCGTCAAGCTCGACGAGCCGGACGAGGACACGACCGTCACGATGCTCCGCGGCCTGCGCGACCGGTACGAGAAGGCGCACAACGTCGTGATCCGCGACGAAGCGCTCCAGGCCGCCGCCCAGCTGGGCAGCCGCTACATCGCCGGCCGCCAGCATCCGGACAAGGGCGTCGACCTGATGGACACGAGCGCGGCGCGGGTCAAGATCGCGCTGACGACGAAGCCGCCCGAGCTCCAGGACCTGGAGCGCCGGGTCCAGACGCTGGAGCGCGAGCAGAGCGCGCTCAAGCGCGACAAGGCCGGCGGCGCGAAGAACCTCGACGACCGCCTGGCCGAGGTCACGGCGGAGATCGCCTCCACGAAGGAGAAGATCGGCAAGACCACCGAGCGGTGGCAGAAGGAGAAGGCCGCCGTCGACAAGGTCCTCGAGGTCCGCAAGAAGATGGACGGGCCCGACGGCAAGAAGGACGCCGACAAGCTCTCGAAGGACCTGGAGTCGGCCCAGAGCGCGCTCAAGGAGATCCAGGGCAAGGATCCCATCATCTTCGCCGACGTGACGACCGAGGTCGTGGCGCGCGTCGTCGCCGACTGGACGGGAATCCCGATCGGCAAGATGGTGCAGGACCAGGCCCAGGCGCTGCTCACGTTCGAGGACAGCCTGCGCAAGCGCATCAAGGGCCAGGACCACGTGAGCGCGATGGTCGGCAAGGGCATCCGCGCCGCGAAGGCCGGCCTCAAGAACCCGCGCACGCCGATGGGCGTCTTCCTCTTCGTCGGCCCCTCGGGCGTCGGCAAGACGGAGACCGCGCTGGGCGTCGCGGACCTGCTGTTCGGCGGCGAGCGGTTCCTGACCGTCATCAACATGTCCGAGTTCCAGGAGAAGCACACGGTGTCGCGCCTCATCGGCTCGCCCCCCGGCTACGTCGGCTACGGCGAGGGCGGCGTGCTGACCGAAGCAGTGCGGCAGAAGCCCTACTCCGTGGTGCTGCTCGACGAGTGCGAGAAGGCCGACCCCGAGGTGCTGAACCTCTTCTACCAGGTGTTCGACAAGGGCATGCTGTCGGACGGCGAAGGCCGCGAGGTGGACTTCAAGGACACGATCCTCTTCCTGACGAGCAACCTCGCGACGGACCTGATCATGCAGAGCGTCGCCGACGGCACGAAGCCGCCGATGGACGACCTGATCCAGCTGATCCGTCCGGCGCTCTCGAAGCACTTCAAGCCCGCGCTGCTCGCGCGCATGACGATCATCCCGTTCTATCCGATCGGCCCCGACGCGCTGAAGGAGATCGCGCGGCTCAAGCTGGGCCAGCTCGAGAAGCGGCTCAAGGAGAACCACCGGATGGCGATGGAGATCGACCCAAAGGTCGTCGACGCGATCGCCGAGCGGTGCACCGAGGTCGAGACGGGCGCGCGCAATGTGGACCACATCATCAGCGGCACGCTGCTGCCCAAGATCTCCAGCGAGATCCTGCAGCAGATGTCGACGGGCGTGCTGCCCGACAAGATCAAGGTGACGCTCGACGACAAGGGAGAATTCGGCTTCGAGTTCTCGAGGAAGTAGTTCGGGGCGAGGAGGACGTCATGGGCGAGTCGGCGGCGGAAAAAGAACTCCGGGCGGCGCTCAGCAAGCCGCTCTCGATGCACTCGAGCCTGACGGATTTCCTCCGGAAGGTCTTCGGCGACAAAGGGCTCATGTCCGGTCCGGAGCACGTCGACTGGATGCTCTACGACATCTACAGCAGCCCCGCCAAGGCCGCGGGCGAAGAGCTCGACGTTCCGGCCAGCAAGAAGTTCATCAACGAACTCTGGATGCAGCTCGCGTCCGCCGGCTCGATCCGGGCGTCGGGAGAGCTCCAGAACTACAAGGTCAAGCTGGCCGCCGTGGAGCAGCTGGCCAATTCCCTGGACCTGGACGGAACGGTGAAGTTCATCCAGTACGGCTCGGATTTCATCTACTTCAGGGTCAGCCGGGGCCCGATCGCCGTCCGGCTCTATGCCAACGTGCTGCTGGAACACGGCCCCGACGCGATGGAGTGCCTGGCGACGTACGCGACCAAGACCAAGGACGCCGGCGGCCTCGTGGACATGAAGATCGCCGGGCCGACGATTCTCAAGTCCCGGGCCGATACGATCGTCGTCTACTGCTCCTCGAAGGAGGCCGCCCAGGCCGCCGGCGCGGAGCTTCTGAAGCACAAGGCGTGGCTCGGAACGAAGTGTCCCGAGCTGACCACTCCGATCCAGACCGGCCTCGGACTGGCGACGGGCGCGGAGCCCGAGTGGCAGGCGACGGGGCTCCGGAGCGTCGGCAACATCAAGGACTCGTCGAAGGTAGCGCCGTCCAAGATGATGGCCCAGAGCTTCGGGACGATCCGCTGCGAGTTGATCGCGATGGCGATCCACAACTTCAACGCCAACAAGGACGTCTTCGGCTCCGGCTTCGAGGTGTTCCAGAAGTTCGTCCAGGTGGCGTTCCTGGGATACGGCCTGGATCCGTCGCAGCCGGGCGACTGAACGCCGCTAGCCGGTGAACAGGCCGGCGACGTCCTTGACCTTCTCGCCCTTCTCGAAGATCCCCTGGACCTTGCCCTTGAACTTCTCCCACCGGCCCAGGCCGCGGTACTTCCACATGTTCGTCTTCAGGCCGGTCAGGTGCAGACGCGAGGAGCGGATCAGCTTGCCCGACTTGTCCTGGACGTAGTGGAGCTGCGGCAGGAGGAGCTCGATCTTGCTCATCCAGTCCGGCAGGCCGATGTCCGAGATCATGAAGCTCACGAGGTCGGACGTCTGGGATTCCGTCATCAGGTAGGCGCCCAGGATCGGCGAGATCTTGAAGACGTCCGCCGTCAGGTTGTCGGGGTCGGAGAGCTGCTCGTTGCCCTTGATCATCTCCTTGATGTCCCGCGCCCAGAGATAGATCGACTGGCAGAGGTTCGCCGCGGTCTTCGCCGCCGCCGCCGCGGGGCCCGAGATCGCCCCGCCGTCGACGAAGAACATCCCGGCGCTCGCGCCGGCGTGGACGGCGTTGATCGAGCCCTTCACGAGGTTCTCGTTGCGCGCGCGGTCGATGATCTCGACCACCGCCAGGCACGCGGCGCGCGGGTCGCCCGCGCGGATGACCGCGGAGGCCTGTTCCGTCTTGTGGCTGACCCACGCCCGTTCGGCGGCCTTTCCGAAGTAGAGGAGCGCCTTCGCGCCGCTCTCGATTGAGCCGAGGCAGGGGATCGCGGAGAGGAACGAGGTGACTTCCTTCTGGACCTGGTGGAGGGCGTCTCCCAGCAGCGGGAGGACCTGCACCCAGTCCATGCCGTCGAACAGCTTCTTGAGCAGGCTTTCCGCCGCTTCCTTCCCCGCGGCCGACGCGGCGGTCTTCACGGAGTCGACGATCTCCTTCCCGTCCTTGACCGCGTCGTAGACGACGTTCGCGTGCTCCGACTTCCCGATTTTCAGCTTGCACGTGCCGAACGTCTCGTAGAGGAGCTCGCGGCGGCGGCGGGCGAGCTCGGCGAAGGCGCGGTAGTCCGCGGCGGTGAGAGCGCTGGGCGACATGGGGTGTTCCTGTCAATGGAGCAACGGAACGACGGGATGACGGTACCCCACGATCGAACGGTTTTCAAGCGTCCGCAAAGCGGGCGCAATCCGGGTTACGAACGGGGCGAGGAGGCCGTCTAAACCCTACGTGTCCCCGGGGGGACCAAAAGTTTTGACACCCCCCGGAGGGCCGGTAAGATGATCAGTCGCCGATAACGGCCGAGCGGAGGACCTTCCATGGCCGAAGAAACGCGGATCTTCCACTTCCACACCGACGCCTACCCCGACGACACGTTCCAGCTCGGGGCGATGAAGGGATTCGAAGAGATCTCGGTCCCGTACGAGTTCCGGATCGAACTGGCGAGCAAGAAGGCCGACGTGGCCTTCGACAAGATGCTCAATAGCCCCGCGTGGGTCTCCATCCGCCAGGCCGTTCCGGTCTCCGGCGGAAAGCACGGCACCCGCGTCTTCAAGATCCACGGCGTCCTCTCCGCGTTCGAGGTGGTGGAGTTCACCCAGGAATTCGTCAAGTACCGGGCGGTCCTCGTGCCGCGGCTCTGGAAGTGCACGCTGACGACCCAGTGCCGGGTGTTCCAGGACATGGACATCAAGGACCTGATCAAGGAGGTCCTGACCGGCAAGGGCGGCCCCGGCCTCACTCCGAAGGATTTCGAGCTGAAGCTGAACGCCAGCTACCTGAAGCGCGAGTTCGTCGTCCAGTACAACGAGACGGACCTGAACTTCCTCCACCGCTGGCTGGAGCACGAGGGCATCTTCTACTTCTTCGACCAGACCGAGCAGGGCGAGAAGCTCATCTTCACCGACGGCACGGCGGGCTACGCCAAGCTTCCCGGCGATCCCAAGATCCCCTACCGCCCCGATCCCGCGAACCGCAGCCGGTCGTCCGGCGCCGAGGCGGAGGAGACGCTCCAGGAGCAGACCGTCCACTCGTTCCTCGGCCGCGGCCTCAAGACGACGAAGCACGTCATCCTGAAGGACCATAACTACCGCACGCCCTCGGTGGCCGTGAAGGGAAAGGCGGAGAGCAAGAACGCCGCCGCGGAAGGCACCTTCTACGTCTTCGGCGACCACTTCAAGACGTCGGACGACGGCACCGCGCTGGCGAAGCTCCGCTCCGAGGCCATCGCGTGCCGCGACATGGTCTTCGAAGGCGTCAGCGACCACCGGTCGTTCCGTCCGGGCACGACGTTCACGCTCTCCGAGCACTTCCGCGCCGCCTTCAACGCCGCGTACGTCCTGATCCGGCTCGACCACGAGATGGACCAGCAGACGGCCGCCGGCGGCAAGGGCGCCACGATGAACTACCGGAACCTCTTCACCGGCATCCCCGCGACCGTCGTCTACCGGCCCGAGAAGCGCGCGGAGTGGCCGTCGATCCACGGGCTCATGAACGCGACGATCGACGGCGCGGGCAGCAACCAGTACGCGGAGATCGACGACCAGGGCCGGTACAAGGTGAAGCTGCCGTTCGACCTGAGCGACAAGAAGGACGGCAAGGCCTCGCGGTACATCCGGATGATGCAGCCCTACGCCGGCGGCGGCATGGGCATGCATTTCCCGCTCCACAAGGGGACCGAGGTCGCCCTCGGGTTCGTCGACGGCGACCCCGACCGTCCGCTCATCCTGGGCGCCCTGGTGAATCCGGAGACCGCCAGCCCCGTGTCCGGCAGCAACAACACGCAGTGCAAGATCCACTCGGGAGGCGGCAATTCCTTCACGATCGAGGACACCGCCGGAACCCAGTCGATGACGCTCCACACGCCGGCGGGCAACACGTTCATTTCGATCGGCAAGAGCTAGCTCGAGCGGTCCTCGAGGGAGACACCATGAGCCTGGACCCCGAAGATGCCGCCGCCAACGTCAAGAAGGCGGAAGAGGACGTCGCCGCCAAGGAGAAGGCGCTCGCGGAGCAGAAGAAGGCGCAGAAGGACGCCGAGGACGCGGCGGCCAAGGCGAAGGCGAAGGCGGAGGCGGATCCGTCCGCGAAGAACATCCAGGACGCCGCCAACGCGTCGAAGGAAGCGACCGACGCGGCGAACAAGACCACCGAGGCGGCGAAGGCGCGCAACGAGGCGCTGGGAAAGGCCAACGACGCCCGCCTGGAGGAGGTCGGGGCGATCGTCGCCGCCGGCAACGCGAAGCTCCACCACTCGAAGATGAACCCGAACGGGTTCCACTGGAGCACCGACGACAACCTCGATCAGTTCACCCCGGGCCACTTCCTGAGGCTCCTGCTCAACAACATGATCGTCCGCGTCACCGGCGGCGAGCGGAAGGTGGTGATGGGCGCCTCGCTCGGCGTCGTCATTGGCGCGAAGAACGAAGTCGTCATGTCGATGAAGTCCAGCTTCATCTTCCCGCTGGACGGAAAGATCGTCACCGGCGCCAACCGGAACAACTTCGCCGGGCTCAAGATGGACACCATCGGCGGCGCGAAGATCGACAAGGTCTACGGGCCGAAGCGGGAGGTCCACATCGGCCCGAAGGTCTACAAGGGGCCGACGACGTCGACCGAGACCCCCATCAAGGACTTCCTGGTAGGCGCCTGGAAGGTGCTCTCCACGCAGGTGAAGAACGTCGCTTCGAAGCACCACGTGGCCGTCGGATCGCGGACGATCAGCGGATCCAAGCTCCTCAAGGACGTGCAGACCCTGAGGTTGACGACCGTCAACTGGGTCCTCCAGGCCAACAAGGAGACCAACGACCTGGAGACCCTCGAGGTGAAGGCGGGAAAGATCGAGATCAAGTCCACGGGGCTCTTCAAGTACAAGGCCAAGGGGACGGCGACGCTCGACGGCGGCGGGGCCAAACTGGTCCTGGGAGGCAGCGCCGAGCTGTCGAAGGGCGGCTCGATCACGTGCGACGGCGGCGGCGTGTCGGTCAACGGGAAGACGCTGGTCAACTAAGAGGAATCCATGTCCATTCCCTCGGCGACGGAAGCGGCGGACGACGTCGCGAAGGCCAAGGATGCGGCCGACGCCGCGAAGGGCAAGCTCGATACCGCCAAGGGCGAGCTCGAGGACGCCAAGACGCAGGCCTCGGAAGCGAAGACCAAGGCGGACAACGCGCGGGACACGGCGACCGATCTCCAGAACAAGGCGGACAGCGCGAAGGAGGCGGCCAAGAACGCCGCGACTCCCGAGGAGGCGAAGGCCGCGAACGCGAAGGCCAAGGAGCTGCAGAAGCAGGCCGACGCCGCCGACAAGAAGGCCGACGCGGCGGAGACCGCGCAGAAGAAGGCGGACGGAGAAGTCACGAAGAAGGAGGCGGCCGTCACCCAGGCGGAAACGGCGGCGTCGACGGCCTCCAACAACCAGACCTTCGCCGAAGCCAAGGAGAAGGCGGTCAAGGACCTCGCCGCCTCCGAGAAGGAGCAGAAGGACGCCGAGGACAAGGCCAAGGCCGAGGATACCAATCCCCAGGTCGCCACCGCGGCGAAGACCCAGCAGGACCTCAAGAAGCTGAAGGACGATGCGGAGAAGGCCGCCAAGGACGCCATCGCGGCCGACAAGAAGGTGAACGGCATCGTCCTCAACACGACGCTCGACTACTCCTGGAAGGTGAAGGGCGTCTGGAACACCCTCATCAACGGCGAACAGTACAAGGTGGCGGGCAGCGAGCTCAAGGTGGTTCTCGGCCACAGCTCGAACCTCCACCTCGGGCCCAAGTCCGAGTCCGTCTACGGCGTGAAGTACACGGTCATCACCGGCCAGGAGTCGAAGACGGTCATCGGTGCCGCGCTCACGACGGTCGCCGGCGCCAAGTGGGACACCGTCAAGGGGAGCAAGAGCGAGAAGGTGGTCGGGCCGAAGCTGGAGATGCACGCGGGGACCAAGACCGAGCTCGCCAAGGCCAAGGGCGACGTCAAGGCGCCGTTTCACCTGTTCAAATACACGAAGCACTTCACCGACAAGTCCGACGCCAACTGGACGATGGCGACCGAGAAGATCGAATCCAAGTCCACGAAGCTCGAGATCCTCCAGGAACAGGACAAGATCGCCACGCACAAGGAAACCCTGAAGACGCTGAAGGGCCAGTACAGCAAGCTGGAGCGGAACTTTTCGGCGGACTACAAGCAGGAAGTGAAGACCGCCACCATCCAGGGAGCGGACATCAACATCACGGGCTCGTCCAAGATCAGCGTCAAGTCCAAGGGGCACACGCTCGATCTGGCCGGCGGAGGGGCCAAGCTCGCCAAGGGCGGCGAAAACGTGGAATGCAAGTCGGGCCAGGTGCTGATCAAGGGCACCGAGGTTTCGGCCGAGTAGGCGGCCGCTCCCCAGGAGGGAAAATGAACCAGAAGGACATCGACGACGCGCAGAAGACCGTCGACAAGCTGACCGAGGACCTCAAGGAGAATCACGAGAAAACGAAGGGCGGCAAGTTCGACACCGAGGAAGAGGCGAAGCTCGAGGTCAAGGCGAACTGGACCGAGTACACCTGGGGGAAGCGGAGCCTCAAGGTCGAAGGCGGCTACACGCGCGTCCAGATCGGCCCGTCCGACACCGTCGTGTACGGCCTCAAGGGAGAATACATCCAGCCGTACTCGAACGCCTACATCCTCGGCATCGAGAAGAAGACGGTGGTCGGACTCGCCCAGACCCGGATCGACGGAGCGAAGTGCGACGACATCGGCGGCGCGAAGATCGACAATCTCCTGGGCATGAAGTACGAGCGCAAGGGCGAGGAGGACAAGAGCGGCGCCTCTCCCGCGTTCCGGAACGAAGGAATCGCGAACGACAAGATGACGTCCCTGAAGGTGAAGATCGGCAACGCCATGTCCAAGTGGGCGGACTGGCTCTACAAGGTGAAAGAGAACTCGGCGGAGATCGGCAAGCTGACGACGGACATCGCCGACGTCACGAAAGCGATCAAGGACGCCCAGGAAGCGGGAACCAAGTATCAGGCCAAGCTGGACGCGTACAAGGAAACCTGCTCGTCGAACGCGCAGTTCAAGGCATCGGAGATCAGCTACGATTGCGCCGGATTCCAGGTCTATGGCAGCGGCACCGCCAGCTACCTGAACATGGCTCCGGACAGCCAGTGTATCCTCAAGGGCGGCGGCGGCACGGTCACCTGCGGTCCCAGCAAGGTATGCTTGAGCGGTCCCAAGCACATCCTGGGAAAATCCTTCTGATCCGCATGGACCTTCTCGACGAAAGCGGTCTGACCCCGGGATGGCTGATCGGCTTCGTGCCGGAGCTGAAGCTCTGCGCCAGCTTCATGGTGAAGGGGACCTTCCAGCTCAAGCCGGGCGGCGCCGCCGAGATCGCGCCGAAGCAGGACGACCTGGAAGGCGACGTCCCGGAGCATGAAACCTCGAAGGCCCTGTCCTATACCCGCGATCTGACCCCGCTCAAGGCGCGCGTCGATCTCCTCCTCACCGGCAAGGCCTGCGCCCCCGGCGGGAAGGCGACCGACACGCTCCCCGTGACGTTCAAGGTCGGCGGCTGGGGCAAGACGCTGGCCGTGATCGGCGACCGCAGCCAGACCCAGGGGATCTTCGCCTCCGCGATGACGCCGCCGGGGACGTTCACCGAGATGCCGCTGACGTGGGCGCGGTCCCTGGGCGGCCTCGACTTCCCCGCCAACCCGGAGGGCCGCGGGCTCGACGAGGAGGCGGATGCGCGGCAGAAGAAGTTCTTCCGTCAGCCCAATATCGTCCGGATGGAAGAAGCCGGATATCCCGCATCGAACCTGAAGGAGCCGGCGGGCTTCGGGCCGCTCTCCCCCGACTGGCCGCAGCGGGCGAAGCTCGCGGAGCGCGGGTCGTACGGGGGGAAGTGGCTCAAGGACACGTGGCCCGCGCCGCCCCGCGACTTCGACATCAGCTTCTTCAACGCCGCGCCGCTCGATCAGCAGCTTCCTCCGGGATCGCTGCGCGGCGACGAGTCCGTCGAGTTCTTCAATCTCCATCTCCACCGGCAGAAGTACGAGTCGAAGCTCCCCGGCGTCCGGCCGCGCTTCTTCGTCCTCGAGGCCCCTCCCGTCGCCGACGGAAAAAAAGCCGAGCAGTTCCGCGAGGTGAAGCTGCAGATCGACACGCTCTGGGTCGACCCCTCGAAGGAAAAGCTGGTCCTCGTCTGGCGCGGCCTCCACCCCGTCCGGAGCAAGGGGATGAAGGAGATCTCCGCGATCGTCATCGGCCGCGAGCCGATGGACAAGCCCCCGCTTCCCGCGCAGCACTACCACGACCTCCTCGTCCGCAAGCAGAAGGAGCGGGAGGAGAAGAAGAACGCGCCTCCCCCGGCGCCGCCGGTGATCGCCCCCCTGGCGCTCGAGATGCCGAAGTTCGACTGGGCGGCGTGGGAGAAGGAGCACAACCAGAAGGAGCAGGAGAAGCTCGCGGAGATGGACAAGACCGCCAAGGAGACGCTGGCGGAGACGAAGGAACCCGCCGCGAAGGCGCTGCAGGCGGAAGGCATCTCGCCGGCGATCCTCGACACGGTCCACCCGACGGATCCGAAGTCGGTCGCCGCGCAGTTCGCCAAGGATCACGCCGCGCTGGCCAAGATGAATCCCGACGCGGCGAAACACATGCTGCCTCCGCCCACGGCGGCCGACCTCGACGTCGAGGCGAAGGTCAAGGCGGAGTTCGACGCCTTCGACAAGGAGTTCGCCAAGCCGGTGCTCCCCCAGAAGGGCCCCGCCGCCCCCCCTTCCGCCGGCAAGGAGAACGGGGAGGAGGAGCCGGAGGAGACGGGCTGGTCCCGCGAGCGCGTGGAGCAGCACGCCGCCCGGAAGGAAAAGTTCGTGCGGCTCGACCTGAGAGAATTGGACCTGTCCGGAATCGCGCTCCCGCAGGCCCGCTTCGAGGGCTGCGTCCTGTCGAAGGCCGACCTGAGCGGCGCCGATCTCCAGGGAGCGTCGTTCACCC
>JGI10214J12806_10030530_pt1 | contig 10963 bp, 5 predicted proteins | sample WisConreferecore_FD_12806 | JGI IMG/M metagenome (IMG submission 12806)
CAATAACTCAACGACTCAATGACCCAATGACTCAATTACCCAATGACCCGATGACTCAATGACCCGATGTTCAATGACTCAATCTAAACAAATCGGCAAGAAGTAAGGGGGAGAAGAAATGTTTGATTCATTGTTGAGAGACATTCGGTATAGCTTGCGAGGATTGCTGAAGCGACCTGCCTTTACGGTGATCGCGGTAACGATTCTGGCTCTAGGTATCGGCGCGAACACCGCGATCTTTACTTTGATTAATGCTGTGGTGCTGAAGCCGTTGCCGGTCAGTAAGCCTGAAGAGTTGGTTCTCTTCAACGACTTACCAAACGAAGGCACCAGCACGCTCGACGATGGCGACATTCTCTCCGGACGCACGGAGCGTTTCTCATACGTCGCGTATCGATACTTTCGTGATCACGATCCTTCATTTCAGGATCTTAGTGCCTTCCGCAATGGCGAGAGTCGCATCAGCGTCCGGCGCGCCGACGCACCTGCAGGGCAAGCAGCGGAGCGAGCTTCCGGGCATCTTGTTTCGGGCAATTACTTTTCCTTGCTTGGTGTCAACGCGCAGTTTGGTCGCACACTGACAAACGAAGACGATGCCGTCTCTGCTCAACCCGCGGTGGTGATTAGCAACGGCTACTGGAAACAAAAACTAAATAGCGATTCGCAAATTGTGGGCAAAGGCCTATTGCTCAACGGCACTGCCTTCACAATTGTAGGCGTCATGCCTCCCGAGTTTTTTGGCATACGCATTCGACGTTCACCCGATTTCTGGTTGCCCCTCGCGTTTCAACCGCAAATCGAGCTGCGCAAGTCTTCGCTCGAAGACAGAAACATTTACTGGCTGAATATCATTGGACGACTGAAGCCAGGCGTGCCAATCGAACAGGCCAACGCATCGCTGAACGTGGAGTTGAAGCAATTCCTCACCGAGCAGGCTGGTGAACAAGCTACTGATGATGTCCGCCTCGCGATTCAGAAGAGCTACCTGACGATTTCACCAGGAGAGCGCGGACTATCCGGCTTGCGCTTTGCCTACTCTAGGGCGCTGGGTATGCTAATGGTGATCGTCGCGTTAGTGCTCTTGATTGCATGCGCCAATGTTGGAAATCTTTTGTTATCGCGCGCTGCTGCGCGCCAGGCGGAAGTTTCTTTGCGCCAGGCGCTGGGCGCCGGCCGTTGGCGTCTGGTTCGTCAATTTCTCACCGAGAGTTTGTTGCTGTCTCTAATCGGCGCCATCGCCGGTGTCCTGGTGGCGCAATGGGGCGTCAGTCTTCTGGTCAGTCGCCTGGCCGCAACCTCACCGTTGGACGTCAAGCCTGATATTTCGACACTCCTTTTCACGCTCGGCATTTCTCTTATTTCCGGAGTGTTGTTTGGAATCGCACCCGCGCTACGCGCTACGAAGATAGATCTGACGACGGCTTTGAAAGAGAAGTCAGCGCAAGGTCGCAAAAGTCGTTTCAACCTTGGTTCAGCGCTCGTGGTGGCCCAGGTTGCAGTTTCTCTCGTTTTACTTGTCGGCGCGGGTTTGTTTGCCCGCAGCCTGATCAAACTTCAGCAGGAAGATCTTGGTTTCAATCGCGAGAACGTATTGCTCGCGAGCGTAGATCTGCGTCTCGCCGGTTACAAGGTCGACGACCTCCGCAACGTTTATCGCCAGCTTTACGATCGACTGAGCGCGTTGCCGAATGTTCGTTCCGTCACCATTGCGAGTTACAGCCCGATGCAGGGAACGAATAGTACGAGCACCGTTGTGGTTCGCGGCTACACGCCGAACAAAGACGAGGACATGAACGTGGGCGACATCCTTGTTGGCCCACGCTTCGCGGAAACTCTAGAGGTGCCGCTTCTTATGGGCCGTGAGATTGGATTGCAAGACACGGAGACTTCCGCGCGCGTGGGTATCGTTAACCAGGCATTCGCAAAGTACTACTTCAATGACCAGAACCCGATTGGGCGCCGCATCACGTTTAACGAAAACTCGGACAACGAGGATCTCGAAATCGTGGGCGTAATCGGAGACTCGAAATACGATAGTGCAAAAGCGAAAGCTGAGCGAACTGTTTTCCGTCCCATCATGCAAATCCAGGATCAAAACGTCTACTCCAACGTGTTTGAGCTGCGCACCCTCGGCGATCCCTTAAGTCTCTCCAATCAGGTGCGCGCGGAAATCGCTCACGTCAACGACAAGCTCCCGGTTTTGAACATTACTTCTCTACGCGTCCAAACCGACGAGGCTCTCAAACAGGAAAAATTGATTACTCAACTCGTCAGCTTTTTTGGAATCTTGGGTTTGCTGCTCTCGTGCGTTGGCCTGTACGGAATCATGGCCCATGCGGTCGTCCGTCGTACAAACGAGATTGGTATCCGAATGGCGCTGGGCGCCGAACGTCGCAACATCATTTGGATGGTCCTCAAAGAAAGCTTAGTGATGGTGATACTCGGGCTAGCGATCGGATTGCCCGCATCGTGGGCCGCGGCTCAATTGATCGCCAACCAGCTTTTTGGCTTGAGCCCGAGCGATCCAATTACGCTTATCACGGCGGTCACGTTGTTGACCATGGTGGCAACTTTGGCGGGTTATCTGCCGGCTCGAAAAGCTTCCCGCGTCGATCCGTTGGTGGCGCTGCGATACGAATGAAGGTGATTGAACCATTGAGAGATTGAGTCATTGGTGATTGGGAGATTGGTCAATTCTCCATAGACGCAATGACTCAATGACCCGATGAATCAATGACCCGATGATTCAATGACTCAATCTAACCAAATCGGCAATTGAAAATTGGAAATTGAGATAAGGAGGGACGATGCTTCAAGACTTACGACTAGGTCTCAGACTGTTGGTGAAGAATCTCGGATTTTCTGCCGTTGTCATCGCCACTCTGGCGCTGGGTATCGGCGCCAATGTCGCCCTCTTTTCTGTAGTCAACGGTGTGCTTCTGAATCCTTTGCCACTACCACAGCCTGATCAGCTAGTGACGCTTTCGCAGAGCAAGCCGAATTTCGAAGCAGGCGCCATTCCTTACCCAAATTTTCGGGATCTGCAAAAAGAGAATCGGGCTTTTTCGTCGATGGCGATTTCGCGGGCGTTCGGTTTTAGTCTTGTTGGTTCAGGCGAGCCGGAACAGGTAAGCGCTCGTTTGGTTTCCGCAGACTTTTTCTCCGTGCTCGGCGTGCAGCCAATTTTAGGGCGAACCTTTGCGCCTGGCGAAGACGAGCCCGGCGCCTCACCTTTGGTAGTTATTAGCGCCGACCTTTGGCAACGCAAGTTCAACTCGGCCCAGGACGTTATAGGTAAGGCGCTGACACTGGACGACAAGAGCTACACAATTGTCGGCGTGCTTCCCGCAGACCTGCCCGTCTTTCGCACCCATGATGTCTTTGTGCCAATCGGTCAGTGGGATAATCGCGCTCTGCGAAATCGGGGCGCCGCCCTGGGACTCCACGGCATAGGCCGGCTTAAGCCTGGCGTCTCTGTAGAACAGGGCGAAGCGGACTTAGACAGAGTCATGGCCGATCTTGCCGTCGCGTATCCAGAAACAAACAAGGGCCATGGATCAACGGTTTCCTCGCTCAGGTCGAGGATAGTCGGAGGGATTGGACCAATCCTCTGGATGTTACTCGGCGCGGTCGGGTTCGTGTTGCTGATTGCGTGCGTGAATGTCAGCAATCTGCTGCTCGCGCGCTCGACCGGCCGGGCACGCGAGTTTGCCGTTCGTACTGCATTGGGCGCCAGTCGGTGGCGTTTGCTCCGCCAATCTTTAATCGAGAGCATGTTACTAGCTCTCACTGGCGGCACACTGGGATTGATTGTCGCTGGTTGGGGCACACGCGCTGCACTCGCGGCGCTACCTACGACGGTACCGCGCGCCGCAGAAGTCGGTATCGATCGTCGAGTACTGATTTTCACCGTAGCCATATCTCTGTTGACTGGAATTCTCTCCGGCTTGGCCCCGGCACTTAAGACTTCGCAGTGGCGTTTATCTGAAACGCTAAAGGAGGGCGGTCGCGGCGCCAGCGGCAAGCGCGGACGGGCACAGGGCGTACTCGTGGCGGTTGAGATGGCATTGGCACTCGTGCTTCTGATTGGCGCCGGACTGATGATTCGCAGTCTAAGCGCGCTTTGGAACATCGATCCGGGATTTCGTCCTGACAATCTAACGACGTTCACACTCAGCCTTTCTCCCTCCATGAGAACGGCCAAACCTGAAGAGATTCGCGCCTCATTGAATGAGTTGAGTGATCAGCTCAGCGCGACACCGGGTGTCAAAGCACTTTCATTCTCAGACGGAGGAGTTCCCTTGCAGGGAGCGGATGATCTTACTTTCTGGTTGGAAGGTCGGCCGAAACCTACAACTCCGGGCGAAATGAATGGAGCGGTTGTGTACCGCGTTGAGCCTGGCTATCTGGAGGCGATGGGCATTCCGCTTAAGAGCGGGCGATTCTTTACGAAGCAAGATGATGAACGATCTCAGCGTGTAGTCGTGATCGACGAGGCCTTTGCCCGCAAGCATTTCGGGAATACCGATCCTGTTGGCAAACGGATTCTACAGGCTGACGACAATTTGCCGGAGGGCCAGTTTGCGCAGGAGATCATCGGCGTAGTCGGACATGTGAAGCAGTGGAGTCTGGATGCAGATGAGGAGATGACACTGCAAGCGCAACTGTATGAACCGTTCAGGCAGGTACAGACGGGCTGGTCAGGTCTGGGTGTCGTGCTGCGTTCGGCGGACGGGACACCGTTACCGTTCGATTCCATTCGCAATGTCGTTCAAAGTCACAACAAGCAGAACGTCATAACGCGACCACAAACGATGAACGAGGTGATTGCTGGCACCCTCGCAAGCCGTCGCTTCGCGATGATCCTGCTTGATGCGTTTGCAGTTGTGGCGCTGCTGCTTGCCAGCCTCGGACTCTACGGTGTCATTTCATATCTTGTAGGCGAACGCAAACACGAACTCGGGATACGTTTGGCCCTCGGAGCGCAACGACGTGACGTTCTTCGGCTTGTCTTAGGTCATGGAATGAAGATGGCATTGGCTGGAGTCGTGCTTGGACTTGTCGCCGCGTTTGGATTGACTCGACTGCTATCAACGATGCTTTTCGGTGTGAGCGCAACCGACCCCCTAACATTTACGGCAATTGCGTTGTTACTCGCACTCGTCGCTTTGCTCGCCTGCTACTTGCCCGCACAGCGTGCAACGAGGGTCGATCCGTTGGTCGCGCTACGGTACGAATGAGGAGAGATTGGGTGATTGGGTGATTGAGTCATTGAATCATTGAATCATTGGGTGATTTTTGAATAGAAGCAATGACTCAATGACTCAATCTAAACAAATTGGAAATAACATCATGGAAACTCTTTGGACAGACATCCGCTACGGAATTCGCATGTTGCTCAAGGCGCCGAGCGTGAGCATTGTCGCGACCATCGCCCTTGCCTTGGGAATCGGTGCTAACACAGCCATCTTCAGTGTCGTTAACGCAGTGCTGCTGCGACCGTTGCCCTTCGCAAACCCTGAACAATTGATGATGGTTTGGGAAAGCGATTCAAGCCGTGGCCAAATTCGGGGCAGTGCGTCGTATCCAAACTTTGCCGATTGGCGCACACAAAACCACGTCTTCGAACACCTTGCTGCCTACTACACAAATGACATCATCATGACGGGTCGCGGTGAGTCTACGCGTCTGCAAGGCGCTGTAGTCAGTGCGGATTTGTTTCCCTTGCTGGGTGCAGCACCCGTGATTGGACGTACATTTCTCCCTGATGAAGACAAACCTGGGGAAGGCGGGCGGGTGGTGTTGTTAAGCCAGCAACTCTTTCGGCAACGTTTCAATTCCGATCCCAACGTTGTCGGACAATCGATGGTGCTCGACGGCAAGAACTACCAGATCGTCGGCGTCATGCCCCAGGCTTTTCAATTTCCTATTCAGAATGATCCAGTTGAGTTGTGGACCACGGTTGCGGTCGACGCGGAAGGAGCGGAGCCAGTCACGGAGCAACGAGGAGCGCACTACCTCAAGGTGATTGGGCGACTCAAACCGGACGTTTCGCAAGCGCAAGCTCAAGCCGAAATGACCGCAATCAGCGCGCGCCTCGAGCAGCAATACCCGGATAAGAACTTACACCGCAGTACGACCATCGAACCAACACTCGAGGCTTTGGTCGGCAACATTCGTCCGGCTTTGCTGATTCTGCTCGGCGCTGTGGGCTGTGTTCTATTGATTGCTTGCGCCAATGTTGCAAACCTCTTACTCGCTCGTGCGATGACGCGTCACAAAGAAATGGCGATCCGCTCAGCGCTCGGCGCCAGTCGTTCGCAGGTAGTGCGACAATTACTTACCGAGAGTGTGCTGTTGTCCCTGGCCGGCGGAACGCTGGGATTAGTGCTCGCCGTCTGGTGGTCGGATCTGCTCGTGGCACTGGGCAAGCAGAATATTCCCCGTGCGTTGCAAGTCGGCCTCGATTGGCGCGTACTCGCCTTTACATTCTTCGTTTCTGTTCTGACTGGAGTGATTTTCGGTCTGGTCCCCGCGATTCATGCTTCTAAAACCGACCTCACTGAATCGCTAAAGGAAGGTGGGCGTGGCTCCGGCCAGGGCGCGCGTCATAAAGGCATCCGCGGCATACTCGTTGTTAGCGAGTTGGCTATCGCTGTCGTTCTATTAGTTGGCGCTGGACTGCTGATTCAAAGTCTCTGGCGTCTGCGTCAAGTGTCGCCGGGGTTTAACCCTGAGAAAGTGCTAACGCTCGCGGTGGGAATACCGGAAGTGAAATATCCGACGCAGAAGCAGGCGCAATTCTTTCAGGATTTAACGGCGCGTATCGAAACATTGCCGGGCGTGAGTTCCGCAAGTGCGATTGCCCCCCTCCCGTTGAGTGGCGATCGGTTTGGAATCTCGTTTGAGATTGAAGGTCGTCCGGTTGCTAAAGGCGATCAACCCAGTGCTGACTTCTTTACGATTAGCCACGGGTACTTCAAGACAATGCAGATTCCCATTCTGCAGGGCCGCGAGTTTACCGATCGCGATCAGAAGCAAACGCCTGGCGTCATCATCGTCAATCAGGCATTCGCACGAAAGTTCTTTCCCGGCGAAAATCCGATCGGCAAACATATCAAGCCAGGAATCTCCACTGATGAAGACGATCCGACAATGCGGGAAATTGTGGGTATAGTGGCAGACGTCAGAAATCGCGACCTCAACTCAGACTTGAGGCCGGGGTTCTTCGTGCCGCACACGCAAATCCCTTTTAGCCAGATGACCATGGTTGTCAAAACTAACGGCGAGCCGACAAGTTTGGTGAATGCTGTTCAGAATGAAGTGCATTCAATGGATCAGGAGCTACCGGTTTTCAACGTCAAGACGATGAACGAATATATTTCCGCTTCAGTGGCGGCTCCGCGCTTCAACGCGACCCTGCTGGTGATTTTCGCGGCGGTGGCTTTGATCCTGACAATTGTCGGCCTTTATGGTGTTATGAGTTATTCCGTTGCGCAACGCACCAATGAGATTGGGATCCGGATGGCCCTCGGCGCGCAAACCGGAGACGTGTTACGTCTGATTGTTTCACAAGGATTCAAATTGGTGTTGTTGGGATTGGGTATCGGCCTGGGGGCAGCACTCGCTCTTATGAAGATTATCTCGAGCTTGCTGTTTGGCGTGACGACCAAAGATCCTTTTACGTTTGGCGCGGTGGCCGTGTTGCTGGCATTAATCGCTCTCCTCGCCTGCTATATCCCGGCGCGGCGCGCAACCCGCCTCGATCCGCTTCGTGCCTTGCGCTACGAATGAGAAACAGTCCAAGGTTCAAAGTCCAACGTCCGCTAGTGAGCCTTGAGTTTTAGAAGGCTGAGTTGCTGTTCGGCGCGAGTGTCGCTACCGGACTTTGGACATTCGACGTTGAACGTTGGACTTTAGATTCGCTCGGTTTACCTTGTCTCACATGCCTTCCATTCTTATTGCGGATGATCAGACTGACGTTCTTGCTGCGCTAAGGTTGCTATTCAAAGGCGAGCGTTACGAGATCAAAACAGCTGCAGCTCCTGCTGAAGTTCTCGAAGTGGTTACTAAACAGGAGCTGGACGTCGTCCTCATCGATCTTAACTACGCGCGCGACACAACTTCAGGCACGGAAGGTTTGGACTTACTCGCGAGGATCCAGGCGGTAGATCCGCTGTTGCCTGTAGTGGTGATGACCGCCTGGGGCAGTGTCGCACTCGCCGTTGAAGCAATGCGGCGCGGTGCGCGCGACTTCATTCAGAAGCCCTGGGACAACACGCGGCTTCTGGCTGTGGTGCGCACGCAAGTCGAGTTGGCTGGGGCACTCCGCCGCGAGCAACGCTTAGAAGCGGAAAACATCGTGCTGCGTGACAGCGCCACCGAGGCTGGACCGGGAGCGCCAACGATCGTCGCGGAATCCCAGCCCATGAAAGCTGTCATGAAGCTTGTCACGCGAATCGGACCCGCTGACGCCAATATTCTGATCACTGGAGAAAATGGGGCAGGGAAGGGGTTGATTGCGCGCGCTGTTCACCTCAATTCCAATCGATCTGGTAAGCCACTGGTGTCGCTCAATGCCGGGGCGCTTGCGGAAGGTGTATTTGAAAGCGAATTGTTTGGTCACGTGCGCGGCGCATTTACCGATGCAAAGACGGATCGCGTAGGACGATTTGAGATGGCTGACGGCGGCACCCTGTTTCTCGACGAGATTGCCAACGTTCCAATCAACCTGCAACCAAAGCTTCTCCGCGTGCTGGAGACCGGTGAATTCGAGCGTGTGGGATCCTCAAAGACTCGCAAAGTAAACGTGCGTGTGTTGTCCGCTACCAACGCTGACTTGAAAGCCGAGGTGGCAAGCGGAAAATTCCGTCAGGACTTGTTGTTCCGATTGAATACCGTCGAGATCCATTTGCCTTCATTACGTGATCGACGCGAGGACATCGAACCGCTGGCAAATCATTTCCTGCAACAACATAGCGAGCGTTACCGTCGCGGTTCGATGATGTTTACGTCGCAGGCACTGGATGCGTTGCGGGAGCATACCTGGCCCGGCAACGTGCGCGAACTGGATCACGTTGTGGAGCGCGCACTATTGATGAGTTCCAGCAATGTTGTGACGCCTTTCGATCTGGCATTACAACCCACGGCTGACGCTCGATTGTCATCCCGCCTGGAGGAATTGAGTCTTGAGGAAGTTGAACGAGTCCTGATAACAAAGGCGCTCGGACGTTTTGACGGTAACGCTAATCGTGCTGCCGAAGCACTTGGCCTGAGCCGGAGTGCGATGTACCGCCGCCTGCAAAAGTATGGTCTATCATACCGGCGTGAGTAGTGCCGCGAAGCCACCAAAGAAGGTCACACCGCTTTCCACCCTTGATCCATCGTTGCGATCCGGCGGCAGGCTGCAATTTGAGCGACGCATCACCTACCTCGCGCTCGCTGCCGGTTTTCCTGCCGTTGCACTCTGCGCTTTCTTGCTCTGGTACGGCGACTATTCGGGCCGTGTGCAATGGACCGTAGATCTCTTTCTCGTAATTATTTGGTTAGGCGTCGCCTTCAACCTCAAACAGCGGATCGTTCGCCCGCTTCAGACTCTTTCAAATATTCTCGCGGCCATTCGTGAAGGCGACTATTCCATTCGTGGCCGGCGTGCCGCGCTAGGCGACGCGCTTGGCGAAGTCATGCTGGAAGTGAACGACCTGGGGCAAACTTTGCGCGAACAGCGCCTGGGCGCGATGGAAGCCACCGCGCTTTTGCGTACGGTGATGGCTGAAATCGACGTCGCCGTTTTTGCATTTGATGGAAACGAACGCTTGCGCCTTGTTAATCGCGCAGGCGAAAGATTGCTGGCCCAACCTGCAACCAGACTCCTCGGTCGGACAAGCGTCGAACTTGGCTTGGACGCATGCTTCATTAATGACGTCGAGAGCTCGCAGACAATGCAGCTGGTTTTTCCCGGCGGGTTTGGCAGGTGGGACGTTCGTCGCAGTACCTTCCGCGAAGGCGGTGCGCAGCACCGCTTGCTGGTGTTGACCGACCTCAGTCAAACGCTCCGCGAAGAGGAGCGCACCGCCTGGCAGCGACTCTTGCGGGTGTTGGGACACGAACTGAACAACTCGTTGGCGCCCATTAAGTCCGTTGCCGGTAGTCTTGCGGATCTGGTAGCGCGCCACCCGCGACCGACAGATTGGGACGACGACATGCAACGTGGGCTCGAAGTGATTTCCTCGCGAGCCGACTCACTCGCTCGCTTCATTGAATCCTATTCCAAGCTCGCACGCCTGCCACAACCACGGTTTGAACCGCTGCAGATTGGGTCGCTCGTGCGTCGCGTAGTAAGTCTTGAGACCCGCTTGCCGATCCGGGTCGCCGATGGACCTGATTTGCTGGTGAGAGGCGACGACGCGCAGCTGGAACAGTTGCTCATCAACCTAATTCGAAATGCGGTAGATGCGTCGATGGAAACAGGGGGCACTGTCGATGTCGGGTGGAACCAGGATAACGGTCAGGTTGAAGTGACGGTCAGAGACGAAGGGCCAGGTTTGGCCAACACAGCGAATTTGTTCGTGCCTTTCTTTACGACGAAAGTGAAAGGCTCGGGAATCGGCTTGGTGCTTTCGCGTCAGATCGCCGAGGCGCATGGCGGTACGCTGACTTTGGAAAATCGCTCCGGCAGCCGTGGCTGCGAAGCACTGCTCAGGTTGCCGGTCTAGCAGAAGGCAGGAGCTAGGAGTTAGGAATCAGGACCGTTGGTGTGAGTTAGTGGATCGCTTAATCCGTGGCAATCAAGGCAGTATGAGAACATCGGGTACTGGTTCAGTTACCAGTACCGAACATCGCCTCATCTTGACGCTGCCAAGCCCATTTGCTATAAAAACTGCCCGCGCCCTCAGCATAGTTTGCTGCTATGCGAGGGCGCTTATTCCGCAGTAGCTCAATGGCAGAGCATTCGGCTGTTAAC